>Ga0255052_10001461_pt1 | contig 17773 bp, 14 predicted proteins | sample JV7_2_21_MG_FD_188632 | JGI IMG/M metagenome (GOLD analysis project Ga0255052, IMG submission 188632) | Seawater microbial communities from Jervis Inlet, British Columbia, Canada - JV7_2_21 | ecosystem: Environmental > Aquatic > Marine > Inlet | place: Canada: British Columbia | collected...
AGGGATTGTCGGCAGTGCGCATACGAAACGCGCCGTTTCCGACGACGACCTGTGTGCACTCGGGGCCGGTGAATAACTCGAGCACGCCACAGTTGGGTAGCCAGGGGGGAAGCTTCAACGTGGTGACACCGCCGCCATAGAACATGACCCACTTGTTCAATTCTTCGACCCAGGCGACAGTCAGTTGATTGACGATATCGTAAGGCTCTTCAGTCTGATCACCATCGTGGGATGAGTCCAGATCGAGCGCTGCCGCGTCTCTTTCATTCGGGCTGAAGCGGGGCTCGCCGTCAGCGTCCAGTCCTGTGAAGTAATTCAGGTGCCACTCGAAGTCGGGAGCGACGGGCATTTCCGTATACGCGAAATAGACGCCTGCCGTACGGCCCGTCGCGTTCACGGCGACAAATGAAGGCCGACCCCATATGAACACGCGCTGGTCTTCCGTTCGCAGAGCCAGGTTGAGGAATTTGTTCGTATACCAGTCGTGTAAAGGCGCATAGCGGCGCGGGTCATCCGGATCGCGCAGACCGAGACGCATCTTCACTGCAACGGCGGCGACGTGACCCATGTCGGTATCGGCCCAGATGGTGCTGCTCGGGTCTGCACAGAATCCAGAGGCAGCGGGCTGCCCGTCATCCATGGTATCCGCAAAGCAAGCGGGTCCCGAACCTTCGGCACAGCCCAGGGTAAGCCCGACCTCGCTTGAATATTTCTCGCCGGTGTAACCGATTCCCGTATCGCAGCTCATCCCGTTACTGCAATCCGCATCGGCGCGGCAGCCTTCCGGTTTGCTAAGAAAGAAAAGCCCGAACTCCTCGTCGCCGTTGCTGAATCCTGCGACTGGCGTCTTGAATAATTCCAGCGCATGGCCGGGATCGATGGCGGACATTTCTGTGGTGCCCTCATTCTGGCCGAGCTTTATCAGAGGAATATTATCGGGCGTAAATGTCCGCGGATCGGACCATTTCTCCAGGTCGATAACCCCGAAGCTGTCGTCAAACCTGTCGCCACTCGATTCCTCGATCATGTCTCCGATTTCGTTTGCCATCGTGTCGCCGAACAGGATGTGGAGCTGCCCGTCATGTTCGTAGGTCCAGCCGAGATCGGTGCCGTAATAGTGAATCAGATTTGGTTCGATGTTGTCTGGATGAAGGGTCGCCTGTGGCCCGGTGAAGGGCCCGAGGACCTGAGTCGCGGCGACGGTCGGCTCGGACGAACCGTTATTGGTGCAGCCGGCAAGAATCAACAAAGTGAAGATTATTCTTTTCATGGTTTTATCCGTGTTCGCAAAAGTACGACCCGATAGGGATCCCAGGTCGACGCATTCCAGATTACATCGACACTATCACCGACTGGCCTGATCCACTCCTCGATGATGTTGGCACTGTAAAAGAATCCATATTCGTCTTTATTGATGTCTCTTGCTGCGGTATGCGGTGCGCAAGATTCTGAAGTACAGGACGGATGCCGCAACATGCCACCTTCCCCATACTGACCGGAACCGGGCACAGCGGGATCGCCGCCGACGATAATATCCTGGGGTCGTGACCATGGGCCCCAGGGGTTGTCGGCCGTTCGCATACGAAATGCACCATTCCCCATGTCGACATCCTTGCATTCGGTGCCGACAAACAATTCGAGGATTCCGCAGTCGACCAGTGCCGGCGGGTAGGGAATATTGGTTAGCCCGCCGCCGTAGAACATGACCCACTTATTCAAATGTTCGATCCAGGCAACGCTGTGTTGATTGACGATATCGTAGGGCTCTTTCGATTGTTCGCCCTTACGGGACGAATCGAGATCGAGCGCTGCGGCGTCTCTTTCGTTCGAGCTGAACAGCGCGGCGCCGCTATCGTCAATTCCGGCAAAATACTGGAGATTCCATCCGAAGTCGGGAGCGACAGGCATTTCTGTGTATGCGAAATACATTCCTGCCGTCCTGCTCCTTGCGTTGACAGCAATGAAGCCCGGCCGGCCCCAGATGTAGATCCGCTCGTTCACTGAACGAACGGCCAGATTGAGAAACCTGTTAGTTAGCCAGTCGTGTAAGGGCAAGTAATGTCGCGGGTCATTCGGGTCCCGGAGACCGATTCGCATATTCACGGCGACGGCGCCAACGTGGCCCATGTCGGTACCGGCCCAGATTGTGCTGCCTGGGTCCATACAGAGTCCCGAATCACCCGGCTGCCCGTCATCCATGGTATTCGCAATGCAGTTGGGGGCCGACCCTTCGGCACATCCCAGAGTAAGCCCTGCATCGTTCGAATACTTTGCCCCGACGTATCCGATCCCCGGACTGCAGCTCATGCCGTTGCTGCAATCCGCATCGATACGGCAGCCTTCCGGCTTGCTCAGATAGAATAGGCCGAACTCCTGTTCGCCGTTGCTGAATCCTGCGACCGGTGTCTTGAATCCTTCCATCGCGTGCCCGGGGTCGATTGCGGACATTTCGGTAGTGCCCTCGTTTTGTCCGAGCTTGATGAGAGGCACATTGTCCGGCGAGAAGGACTGCGGATCGGACCACCTGTCGAGGTCGATAACTCCGAATCCGTCATCGAGCCTGTCTCCACTCGATGCTTCGATTCTTTCCCCGACGTCATTCGCCATGGTGTCGCCGAACAGGATGTGGAGTTGCCCCTTGTGTTCGTAAGTCCAGCCCAAATCGGTGCCGTAATAGCTTATTGGCTTCGGTTCGACATTTGCTGGATGAAGTGCCGCCTGTGGACCTGTGAATGGACCCAGCACCTGGGTCTCTCCTACCGTTGGATCTGCCGCGCTGACACCGGAGAGGCCGACAAGTAAAACACAGGTAAACGCAAATGCTTTCATGGTTCTATCCTGGTCCGCAGTAGCACGACGCGGTAGGGATCCCAGGTTGAGGCATTCCAGAGGATATCCACGCTGTCGCCTGAAGTTGTGGTCCAGGGCACGATGATGTTGGCACTGTAGAAAAAGCCGTATTCGTCGTCGTGATAAAAAGGGGTCTGTGTGTGCGGAGCGCAGCCTTCAGTGTTGCATGCCGGATGGTTCAGCATGCCACCGACACCGTACTGCCCGGAACCGGGAACATCCGGGTCACCGCCTGCAATGACATCCTGCGGCGGAGACCAGGGACCCCAGGGATTATCGGCGGTCCGCATACGAATCCCGCCATTACCGAGATCGACCTGCTTGCATTCGACATTGGCGAACAATTGCAGCACGCCGCATTCCGGCAAAGGCGGCGACGGCAGCGTCGTTACACTGCCGCCGTAGAACATGAGCCACTTGTTCAATTGGGGGATCCACTCGACGCTCATCTGATGAACGGCGTCATGATGTTCGACGGATTGAAATCCCTCACGTGATGAGTCGAGATCGACTGGTGCTGCGTCTTTTTCATCCTGACTGTACTTCGGCATGCCCATCTCGGTGCCCGTGTAGTAGTTGACGATCCACTCGAAGTCGGGTCCCTCGTTCAGATCGACGTAGGCGAAGTACAGGCCCAGCGAGCGATCCGTGGCCTTTACGCCCACAAACCCCGGCCTTCCCCACAACAGAACGCGCTCCTTGTTCTCCATCGTTGCCGTCACATTGAGAAACTTGCTCGTCAGCCACTCGCGTACAAGGGAATAGTCCTTCGGACTGGACTCGCTTCGAAGGCTGACTCGTTGCCGGACACCGGCGGAGCTGATCCGGCCGGCAGGCGTGTCGGCCCAGACAGTGCTCGTTCGATCGACGCAGAACCCGCTACCGGCGATGGCAGTTCCCTCGCCATCAACCATCGTGTCGGCCTGACAGAAGCCGCCGCCATCGATGCAGGGAATCGTCAGGTTTTCTTCTACAGAGAATAGTGTGCCGACATAACCCAGACCCGTATCACAGGAGAGGCTGCTGTCGCAGTCATCGTCGGTCCGGCAGCCCTGCGGTTTGGTGACATTGAATATGGCGAATTCCCTCGTGCCATTGGAGAATCCTGCCATCGGCGTCTTGCCGAGATCCATCGCATGGCCCGGGTTCATCGCCGACGCCTCTGTAGTTCCCGGATTTTGACCGAGCTTGAGAATCGGCATGTTGTCCTTGCTCATTGTTGCCGGATCCGGCCATTGGCCCACCGTTATCGAGCCGAAGCTGTCGTCAAACCGCGATCCGGTGGACGCTTCGATCGGCGCATAAGCTTCCGTCGCCCAGGTATCTCCAAAAAGAAAATGGAGCTGCCCTTCGTGCAGGTAACTGAAGCCCAGGTCAGTACCGTAATAGGCGATCAGTTCGGGCGATTGATTGTCGGGGTGCAATTCGGCACCACCTCCCACGAATGGCCCGAGCGCTTCCGTGGAAACGACCGTCGGGTCGGATATGTCGTCGTCCGAGCACGCCGCCAGCAGCAGCGCGAAGACAATAATCGTTACTCTCATTTAAATCTCCACTTCGTCAAAGCAATCCGCGAGCGGACAACGATGATGCCAATGCCCGCACGCCAAAATTCCAGGCCGGTGCCTTGTCGCAGGTCGTGATCACGTTGACCAGGGTTCCGAGTCGGGGAGACGAGATCTGTACCACGTCGCCGAGCTCGTGAGTGAAACCAGACCCTTCTCCGTTGCGATCTTTTGTCGGCACAAACATCGTACCGAGGAACAGCATCACACCATCGGGGTATTGATGTTCCGGCCCAATCGTCGCGCCAACCAGATCACAGGGGTCGCGGCTGATCTCGGACATGCAATTCGTACCTTTATCCTCAAAGTGGTCCTGTCCGGATACTTTCAAGTGAACTTGGGCGCTGCGAACGTCATCGAGATCGAACGTGTCATCGAGCAAGCGGACGAAAGGTCCGATGGCACATGAGGCGTTGTTATCTTTGGCCCGACCGAGGAGCAGCGCGCTTCGACCCTCGAAATCGCGAAGGCTCAGATCGTTTCCGAGGGTTGCGCCAACGATTTCACCACGCGACGAGACGGCGAGTACGATCTCGGGCTCTGAGGTATTCCATTCCGAATCCGGGTGCAAGCCGATCTCAGCGCCGTAACCGACAGCCGACATTGGCTGGGCCTTGGTAAAAATCTCCGCATCGGGGCCGATTCCGACTTCGAGATACTGCGACCAGAGCCCACTCTCGAGCAGGAGCTCCTTGGCTTGTTTCGCTTCATCCGTGCCCGGCTTTATTCCGGCGATCGAGCCGCCGAATGTCGATGCCAGCTGCTCTCGGATCTGCGCTGCCTGTACCAGGTCGCCGCGGGCCTTTTCCTCCAGCACGCGCTCGATCAGGCTATCGGCAAAGGTGACACCACTGGCCTTGATCGCCTGCAAATCGCAGGGTGCAAGCAGCTGTTGCTCATCTATTGCTTCGTCAAGGGAACACAACATTTCGGCTTTGTGCTGACTTACCCGATTCGCGACATCGTCCAGGTCAAAAAGGTGGCTCAGTGTTGGCGCGAGCAGTGAAAGGTCAAACAGACTGCCGTCTCGCAGCACGAATGGACGGGGCCCCGGATGCGGCGATGAGACCCATACACGACCGACCAAAGACCCGGCAAGGAGGTCATCGGGCAGGATATCGCTTGGTCTAGACCGAGACATATTATTGTCGAGCATGTTATCTAACATGTCAGTGTCTGTCTATGTTCCGGCCGTTGCAGCTGGCAATACTTAGACTTCGGGCAAGCATAGCGGAAATCGGCTATCCGAATCTTTGACCCGCCTCGAGCTAGCATGTTAGCCTCAGCCACTGGGGCGTTCCACAAAAGAATGCATAGGCCCGGGGAATTACAGGCAGACTGATCGATGAGCGAGAAGTCCGACTCCGCGAAGACATGGCGAAATCCGTCATTTGTTGAAGGCGCAGGCGCAGATGCGGTGTCGGCGTCCTTGCTGCTGGGCAACGCATTGCGCGAGAAAGTCCGCCACGGCCTGGCACTCGGTACATTCGTTATAGACATTCCCGACCCGGCGACCCTGACCGCCGTTGCTGTCGCCGGCTTCGAATTCGCGGTAATCGATATGGAGCATTCTCCCGTCGATTTCGGCAGGCTCGAGGCATTGCTCAATGCGGGTCGCGCAGCCGGCCTTCCGATGCTGGTTCGCCCCTGGGGCAAGGATGCCGGGCTGATCGGCAAGATTCTGGACATGGGCGCGCATGGCATCATGGTCCCACACGTCGGCACGCCCGAACGTGCCCGCGAAGTCGTCGAGCAAGCGCGATTTGCGCCGCTTGGGAAACGCGGTTTCTCTCCGTTGACGAAGTTCGACTCGATCGAGAAGCCGCTCGAAGCGCTCGATGATGCGACCTATGTTGTCGTCCAGATCGAAGGACGGGATGCGATCGATCGCGTCAGCGAAATTGCGGCGGTGCCGGGCATCGATGCGATTTTTGTCGGGCCGTATGACCTGGCTTTGTCGCTCGACGTGCCGCCTGGAAGTGAGCAAGTCGTCGTTGCCGCCGAGCGGGTAGCCAATGCCGTGCCGGCCGAATTGGGTGTCGGCATATATATCGATGACCCGACCACGGTCGCTGCATGGCAAAGCCGGGGGTTCACCCTGCAATGCGTCAGTTTCGATGGCCGCATGATGGCGAGAGGCGCGACCTCGGTGGTCAATACTGCAAGGGAGAGTCTGCAGGAACATAAGCTTGGCGAACTAAGGCAAGTGAAGGAAGTTGAGTGAATCAGGACTCCACTCGGGCAGACGACCTTGCACGAATGGCCAATGATCTGTTTGACGCGGAGTTCGAGCGTCGATCCATAGAGCCACTGACCGACTCCCTGCCGGATCTGACGCTCGAGGATGCCTACAAGATCCAGCAACTGAACATAGAGCGACGATTGGTGACTGGCGAGAAAATCATCGGTCACAAGATCGGCCTGACCGGAAAACCCATGCAGGAGAAGTTCGGCGTCAACGAACCTGACTATGGGCACCTTCTGGACAGCATGTATCACGATGAGAGCAAGCCACTGGACCTGGGAGAACTCATAGACCCTCAGGTCGAAGTCGAACCCGGATTCATCCTCGGTAAGGATCTGGCCGGGCCCGGCCTGACCATCGATGACGTGATTGCCGCTACCGATCACCTCGTCACCTGCTTCGAAGTCATCGATTCGCGAATCACGAACTGGCGCATCAAGCTGCCGGATACGGTTGCCGACAACGGTTCCTCTTCGCGGTTTACGCTCGGAGTCGAAAAGACCAGCCCTGACGGGATCGCACTCGAAGATCTCGAAACGCTACTCGAGGTCGATGGCGAAATAGTCGAGGCCGGCAATACGAGCGCGATACTCGGCCATCCTGCCAATGGCATCGTCTGGCTGGGCAACAAGCTTGCCGAGTTCGGTATCGTCCTCGAGGCTGGTCACGTGGTCCTGCCCGGGACCTGCCTCCGATCTTTCAGGATTGCCGGTCATCAGCTTGCGACGGGCCGGATCGCAGGTCTCGGCGATGTAGCGCTGGAAATTGAAGGTAAGCCATACTCAAAGAACGTCGGGAACTAGAAGAGGAGACTGCAATCATGCGCGATGTCACGGCTGAAGGCCTCGAAGCCACGATCAGGGAGTACTTCGATGCCTGCAACGAAGCTGATCGGGAGAAAATGATCAACTGTTTCGAGCCCGATGGCGTTCATTATTTTCCGGCAGAGGCGCCGCAAGGAACCTTCTTCGGCGCGGAAGCCATTGCCGACGGATGGATAATGGCCGTGAACAATCTCGGCTCCATATGGACGATCGACCGAATCATTGTCGATGCGCCAAAGCTCGAAGCAGTCATCGAGTGGACCCACTTCAAACCAAAAAAGGGCTGTTATCTACGAGGCGACGAATGGTATGTCTTCTCGCCGGCCGGCCTCATCAAGGAGATCCGTGCTTATTACGCGAGTCCGGCTCACACGGACCCGGTCCGCACACATGAGATGGGCGACTTTGACTACGAAGGTCTCGGCTATCCGATGGCGCCCCCCGCAATCGATCGCTGATTCAATGAGATGAAAATATCCGGTGCCGAAAGCTTCCTGCTCAACGTACCGATCGGCAAGAACATTGCCGACAGCATGCAGTCCGTCACGCATCTCGAGTTCGTTGGGCTGACGATCGACACCGACGAGGGAACGAGAGGCACCGGCTATACAGTCACCGTCGGTCATGGTGGCAGCGTTATTCAAAATGCCATCGATACACTCTATATCGACGAACTACCCGGCAAGGACCCGTTCAATGTGCGGGAGATCTGGCAGCAGCTTTACTACGGAAAAGCGCACTGGATCGGGCGCGCTGGCGCAACCACGATGGCACAGGCCGCTGTCGATATCGCATTGTGGGATATCGTGGCGAAAGCTTCGGGCAGGCCTCTGTGGCAGGTGCTGGGCGGCGGCAGGTCCGCGGATATTCCGATCTACAATACCCATGCCGGATGGCTGAATTTCTCGGCCGAGCAACTTGTCGAAGAGTCGCTCGAACTCATCGGGCACGGCTACAGGGCACTGAAGATGAAGGTCGGCCTGGACGATTCCAGCGAAGATCATCGTCGCGTCGAGGCAGTGCGGGCGGCGATCGGTGACGACATCATCCTCATGGTGGACGCGAACCAGAAATGGGATCTTTACCAGGCAAGTAGGGCGACGAAGATGCTCGAAGATCTGGATCTGGGCTGGGTGGAAGAGCCGTTGCATCCCGACGATGTTCGATCTCACAGAATCCTGAAGGAACGAACTTCGATTCCGGTTGCGCTTGGCGAGCATGTGTATACGGTCCAGGCATTCAGGGATTACATCGAACAGTCGACGGTGGACGTCGTGCAGGTCGATGTTTGCCGTATCGGAGGCGTGACGCCGTGGCTCGAGGTCGCCGCAATGGCAGACGCGTTCAACATACGCGTCTGCCCGCATGCGGGCGACCTGATGCAGATACACCAGCACATGGTCAAGGCCATCCCGAATAACTGGCTCCTCGAGGTAATACCGATTTGGGATGAAGGGCCATTTGTGCACCAGATTCAGCTCGAAAACGGTTTCTGTAAATCGCCGACTGAACCCGGCGCATCGACTGATTTCACGCCGCAGGCAATTGACGAATTTCGTGTTAGCTAACAATAAAACAGGTTTCCGCCATGAAGATATTTGCAAGTGATCTTGGGTTCCCCGAAGCACCGGTATTGTTGCCGGATGAGAACTTTCTGTTCGTCGAGATGGAGCCCGACAAAGGTTGTGTCACATGGATCAGCAAGGACGGCGCATCGAGGCGCATCGTCGCAAAAACAGGCCGACCAAACGGCCTTGCGCAGGATCGAAACGGATTTATCTGGGTCGCGGAGACCGCCCAACGCGCTCTTCTGAAGCTGAGTCTTGACGGCGAATACGAAGCGATCGCGACAAATTTCGATGGCGAGGAGTTTCTGTTCCTGAACGATCTGGCGTTCGGGCCCGATGGCTATGTCTATTTGACCGACTCGGGCATCGCAATAAACGAATTTGCGCCGGGCGGGGAACTCAATCCCGATTGGGAAAACCTGACCTACGACGGTCGCGTGTACAAGATCGATCCTGGCACAGGCGAAGTCGATCGCCTCGACAACGGGATTCGGTTTACGAACGGGCTCGCCTTCGACAGTGATGGCCACCTGTATATTGCCGAGACGCTGACCGGCACGATATTCAAATACCTATTCGAGAACGGAAAACACACGGGCGAAAAACAGGTGTTCGGAAACGCGATCAACCCCGAGGCGCCCGAGGGGATAAAAGGCCCCGACGGCATGAAATTCGGCAAGGATGGCAATCTGTATATCGCCGTGTTTGGTCAGGGCGACGTGACAGTCCTCGGTCCCGATGGGGGCGTCGTGAAACGATACGAGGCAGGTGGCATGTTTCCGACGAATCTCGTCTTCGGTAAGGATGGTGAAGAAAGAATCTACGTTACCGAGGTCGAGACCGGTACGGTACGAATCATCGATGTGGGCACGGACGGTTTACCGCTGCATAGCTAATCGAACAGTCCGAGATCGATGGAATCGCCTACTCGTCGGTAGCCGGCATCGCTTAGGTGCAGAAAGTCGCCGTTGTGCAGGCCGTCGGAAATCACCGCCGGCATTGACGGATCGCGCAGTACCGTATCGAAATCCAATACAGCATCGAATTCCCCGCTTTCGCGAATCCAATCATTGACCACCTGTCTGATCGCTTCGCCTTCGGGCGAAAAAGTCACGGATCCCTTATACGGCGTTATGGTTGCTCCCAAAATCCTGAGGCCATTGGAGTGGGCTTTTGAGATTAACTGCTTGTATCCGTTGATCATGGACTCGGCCGTGACGTCGCCCCTGGGCAATCTCGCAATGACTTCCGCCAGCGGCCCGCCCGGCGGTCCGAAACGGAATCCCAGATCATTGATTCCTTCGAAAACGACAACGTGGCTCACGCCCGACACAGCCAGAACATCACGATCGAATCGGGCGATGGCACTTGAACCGGCTCCGTCATTCAGGATGCGGTTGCCGCTGATACCGGCATTGACGACGCCCCAGGCAATTCGATCGTTGCGTTCGGCAAGACGCTCGGCCAGGCGATCCGGCCAGCGGCGATTGGTATCGGCTGTGGAACCGAGGCCGTCGGTAAGCGAATCACCTAGCAGCACAATGGCCTGCGCCGATTCGGTCGAGTACACATCGACGCCCGACAGAAATGCACGCGCCTGAATGGCACTGGTGGCGACAAAATCCGTGTTGGTGAAATCGCCCTGTTCAGAAATCAGCGCAGTCTGCATTGCAATCGGGTGGCAGGTGCAGGGGCCCGTATCGTCCGGCAGATACAGCGCAATCGATAGCGTCCCGAGGTCTTCGACGGCGAGATCGACAGGATCGCTCAACAGGGCTGCGCCGGCCGCGATCGTCCTAGAAACACGGCCGTCGAAAGTCAGCGAACGCATCGTCTCGAGTCTGACCGTGCCGTCAGAATCCGCGCGGGAGACCGTTGCAGCGCCGATATTGAGAGGTTTCTTGCCGTACTCGTTCGTCAAACGCAGGCGAACGCGGTCTCCTCCCGCGCTGAGGCGTATCGTCTGACGGACAGTCTGATCATGAAACTGCGGGCTTGCCGGAAACGGGCCAACGGCCCCGCGGGGCGGCAGGGGCGATGCGCCCCAGCTACTGACCCAGGCAGGATCCCGGGGCTCGGTGCTGCAGGCAACAACGAAGAGCACGCATGCAAGAAAGAACCTGAATTTCATCCTGTTTGGTCTATTTTCCTGTTCGCCAGGGCACTTCTCCGGCAGCGGGCGGCACGATGTAACGCCCGGCACCCTCGCGCCGGGACAAGGGAAACGTGCCTTTGCCGGTTGGTGGATTTGCCTGCAAATCCGCAAGTGTTTTTTCATCGACCTCGATTCCCAGGCCGGGCGAATCTCCGAGAACGATGAAGCCGTCCTCGATGTGGTTGTCGAATGTCAGGCAGTGCTCTCTGCCAGGGTCCACGACCTCCATGGCCGAGTGGTTTGGCAAAGCCGCTGCGACATGTGCCATGAAATTTGCCTGAGCATTCATCATCGATACCGGGATGCCGTAGCCCAACGCCATGTTTGCGATCTGCCGGCAACCGGTCGCACCGGAATGGCCGGTTGTGACGTTGGCAACATCCACTGCGCCGTTGCTGATCAGTGGGAAAAAGTCGGCGATGCTGTTCAGGTTTTCGCCGGTTGCGACGCTTGCCGCGACCTGTTGCGAGACTTTTCTTAAGCCGTTGTAGTCCCAGCGGCGGGCCGGCTCTTCCACCCATTCAATCTTGTACTTATCTTCGATCCGGCGAACATAGCGTATGGCCTGCTTTGGCGACCAGTATTCGTTCGCGTCGATCATCAGAACGGGATCGTCGGATGCAATACTCAATGCATCCTGCATGATGCCGATGCGGCGCATGTCGGCCTCGAAGTCCAGTCCGACTTTAAGCTTGCCTCCGTCAATTCCCGTCTCCGCCAGGCGGCGATAAAAGACGAAGAGGTCTTCGTCCGACAGGCAATAATCGAGGCCACTGGCATAGGCTTTGACACGGCCTTCACTTGCCCCAAGCGTTTGCCACAAAGGTTCGCCGGCAATTTTCGCCTTGATGTCCCATAGAGCAACGTCGATCATGCTGAGCGCCGCATTGGCGGCACCCTCGTTGCCGCCTTTGTGCACTGCGTCGTTCATTATCATCCACAGGCCGAGCACTTCGCGCGGATCCTGTCCTTCGATGACGGAAAATAAACTGGCGATCGCCTCGCCGCCGAAGCCCAGGCCAAGTCCGGAGATATCTTCATCCGTTTCAATAAAGAGGATCGATCCGGGCAGGAGCTCGACACCCTCGGGCTGATTGCAGTCAGAAATTGCCCGGTCCATCTTCATCAGATAGGTCTCGTGCCGGAAGCCCGTAATCTTCACTTCAATGCCCCGGAATCAATTGTGAGACCAATGCCGGGCTCGTCTCCGACCAACGCCCTGCCACCTTCAATTCGCACATCAGACGTGATGGCCCCGGTCGTCGATCCTGCATGCACGACCTCGATGCTCATGAAGTTCGGCATCACGGCGGCGACATGTGCGGCGAGGTTTCCCGGTGACGCAGTCAGCGTAACGGGCAATTCGAGACCATAGGCCATGTCGGCGATTTGCAGTGCCCCCGTTATCCCTGTTCGCAATATATCGATCTGGACGACGTCGAGTGCCTGTGACTGAACATAGGGCAGGTAATCTGCTGCCCTGTGCAGATGTCGTCCGGCGCACACTGCCGCGAACACTTGATCCGAGACCTGCTTCAAACCCTGTATGTCGGTTTCATCGACGGGTGCCTCGACCCAGGTGAGATCAAATTCTTCTTCCATCCGGGCGACGTTCGTTATCGCATCCGCGGCCGCCCATGCGCCGCGGGCATTGATCATCAGCACCGGTTCGCGATTCCTGGCCGATAACGCTTCCCGAATTTCTCCGAGTCGGCGTAGATCAGTCTCCGGGTCCGCAGCCAGTTTCAGTTTGCATTCGTGAAAACCGAATTGCGCGAACTCGCCGGACCAATCGTCAACGCTCGCATAGGCATTTGCGCGAGGCCGCATGCCACCCAGAGCCTTCCACAGCGGCTCACCATTAGTTTTTGCTTTCAGGTCCCAAAGGGCGGTATCGACGGCGGCGATCGCCTCGGGCCGGGCATCCGCACGGCTCATTTCCTGCCATAAAGACATAATCGCGCGCGGATCAGCGCCTGCAAGTATGTTATCGACAAGATTTTCGGTCGCCGCACCGACTTCCGGTGGGCCTATTGCAATGCCGCTCAGGCCTGCATCGGTTTGCAGCTCTACCAGACACAGATCAGTGGCCGCAGTATTTTTTACCCCGGTGATTTTCAAGAGGGTGTCGGTGACTCCGGATGTATCAACTGTCTTTCTTTCAACTCATCCCATAACACAGCCGGAACCGACTCACCGAGCAACGCGGAATTTTGCGTTGTCTCTTCGACGTTCTGCCCGCCCGGTATGACGCTCGCAACGAGCGGATGTGCGGCGACGAAATGCAAAGCCGCCCGGATCAAAGGCACATCATGCGCCTTGCAGACTGCCTCGATCTTGCGGACGCGTTGGACGATGTCTTCCGGTGCGTCCGCGTAATTGTATGTCTCGAGCCCGGCCAGAATTCCCGAGTTGTATGGGCCACCGATCACAACGGCCGCGTTCTTCTCCACGCATTGAGGAAACATGTGGTCAATCGGATCCTGTTCCAGCAGCGTGTAGCGCCCGGCCAGCAGAAATATGTCCGGGTCCACCAGTTCCAGCAAACGCGCGCAGGGTTGCCATTCGTTCACGCCGGCACCTATCGCCGCGACGGCGCCACTATCCCGCAATTCGGCAAGCGCTTTCCAGCCACCTGTATCGATCAATCCCTGAATGACCGCTTCGGAACCTTCTCTTCCGCCATGCACAAAAGCGCAGATGTCGTGGACATACAAAATGTCTACGCTGTCGAGCCCGAGCCGCTGCAACGACTCTTCATAAGACCGCATGATGCCGTCATACGAATAGTCGTACACAAAACGAACCTGCGGGGTTTCGACGAAGAACATGCCGTTCACGTCCTCTGGCTCGCAGGGTTCCAGCAGGCGGCCGACTTTGGTCGAGATCGTGAAATCCTTGCGGCCTTTTTGCTGCAGGAGACGGCCAACCCTCATCTCTGAAAGGCCTAGACCATAAAGCGGCGCCGTATCGAAGTAGCGCATTCCACTGTCCCAGGCCGTTGCCAGGGTCGCGTCGCAATCTTCCTCTGTCAGTGGCCGGAGATAGTTACCAAGCGGAGCGGAGCCAAAGCCGAGTGTCGTAAAGTCGATGCTCCGCCCGCCATTCGTCGTAAACGTACGTTGTCCCGACTTCGGACGATCAATCGGCATCACTGGCCTCGATCTGGGCTAATTTCACATCGATCGCCTTCGAAACTCGTTTCAGGTGGACTCGCATCGCTGCTCCAGCCAATGCCGGGTCGCCGGTCCGAATGGCGTCGACAATCCTGCTGTGCTCCGTCAATGTATCCTCCGGTCGGTCTTTTTCGGGCAGGGCAAGAAATCGTGGTCGGTCCAGAAGGGCTCTGGATGCATCGAGCAACTGTTGGGTGCCGCGAGAATGAATTGCGGCAATAATCGTCGAATGAAACATCTCGTCGAGGTCATCGAAGCGGACGAGGTCCAGTTCGTTCTCTTTCAAGGCGTCCGACTGCGCTTGAATATTCGCGTCAAGCTGTTCGATCAATTCATCGTCAGCCATTTGTGCCACGAGTTTGACCGCCTCAACCTCTAAAGCGGTTCGAATGAACAGCGCCTCACGAATATCTTCGGGCCGCATTGGTGAGACGAAGCTGCCGTTTTGCGGAAATATGTCGACCAGGCCTTCGGCGGCCAGCCGCGCGATCGCCTCACTCACTGGTGCCCGGGATACACCGCATTCGAGAGCAATCTCGTTCTTGCGAAGCGGTGTCCCAGGGGGAATCTTGAGTTCGCGAATCTGGCGCCTCAAATGACTGTAGACACGCTCTGATTTGGACTGCTCAGCGAATGACTTCGCAAGAGGTAAATTTGTTGCCATATTGGATTTCTGATTCCGAAGGGTCAAAGGTTTACGGGCCCGGAGTATCGCATATCTGTCACCCTGACATGCCAGCTCAGACCTAACATGCCAGTTTCGGGCATCGATTCGATTTAACTACCAATTCTTCGTCCAAGTCAAGGCCCTCTTTCCTCACGATCGCCCTCGGGAAATCCCTTTCATATAGGATTTTCTGGTAAGTCCGACGGTTATCGAAACTATCCGATCGAGCCATGCCAAAATAATGTGGCATATTCATCCTGATGAAGCTAACATGTCAATACGGTTTAGAAGTACATCCACAGCTTCAATCCAGAGCTTCAGCAATTGATCGGGGGATTAATCAGATGAAGGACACAAGGTCGGCCTGGCTAGGCATTTCTTTGCTCGCAGCAACTCTTGCAAGCTTTTCATTTAACACGAATTCCTATGCACAGTCTGCGGCCGCAGACGATGACGCCTTGGAGGAGATTATCGTTAGAGCGCAGCGTCGGGAGACCGATCTTTCGCGCACCGCATTGGCGGCCAGCGTCCTTTCAGGTCAAGACTTGGTTGACCAGGGCGTCGTTGATATCGTCGCTCTCCAGTACGCAGTGCCGTCTTTGATCATCGCTGACTATGCTTCAGCGAATGTATTCAATATCCGCGGAATCGGCAGGACCAAAGTCGATATTGAAGTCCCGTCTGGCGTAGTAATTTACTCAGACGGCGTGCCGACATTGGCAGGCTATTTCCAGAACGAACCGTTCTTTGACATGGCCTCCGTCGAGGTCCTGCGTGGTCCACAAGGGACGATCGCCGGCAAAAGCGCTTCCGGCGGCGCAGTCTTCATGAATACGCGGGACCCCGTACTTGGCGAAACGGGCGGTAATTTTGAAGTCGGCATCGGCGACTTCAGTCTGTTTGAAGCCCGGGGTGCTATCAACATTCCTGCCGGTGAATCGGTCGCATTCCGTGCCGCATTCAATTATCAGAACCGCGAGCATTACTATGACGCCATCACCGGCCCTTTTACTGGCCGCCCCGGCGAACAGGACCTGGGCAGCCTGCGCCTAGGCATGCTGATCTCACCCAATGATCAGCTCTCGATCGTTGCAAAAGTCGCCTTGGCCGATCTCGATTTTGGTGGCAACGTGACGAGTTCGTTCGGTGATCCCCTGTTTACAGTTCCGCAGGACGCCCCATTCGCACACACGGATGAAACATTTCGGGTTGTGCTGGATATCGACTACACGATGAATAATGGTATTCGATTCAGTTCACTGACCGGTTACCAAGATCTTGACACGGTGAATAACCTCGATACGAACGGGTCGTTATCTCCGCCTAACTTTTTTAAGAGCAGTGGCGTGATCGAACTCTTTTCGCAGGAATTCAACCTGGTATCGGCGGATGACCAGCGGCTCAGATGGGTGCTCGGTGCGTTCGTGCAAAACCAGGAATCAGAATTGCTGCCTATGGATCAGGATGGATTTACTTTTTTCGGGAACAACTTCATCCCAACGGACCTACCGCCGTGGGCTGGTTCGCCATGGCTGAAGGATGAAGATGACTGGGCCGTCTTCGGTCACGTCATCTATGACCTGAGCGACAGTATCGAACTGGAAGTGGGTCTCCGCTACAGCGACTACGAGATGACACAGCGAACCGATTGGCGTACCTGTTTCGTTCCCGATCCGATTCTCGGTTTTGATATAAGTACTTGCTTTGACGCGCAGCTTCCCGCGGACGGGACGTGGTTCGGTACGAAATCGCCCGGTCCGGACACGCAGACTCTTGCCGACGACTCGGTCGACTGGAAAGTGGGGCTCAACTGGGAATTGGATGATTCAAATTTCCTGTATGCGCTGATCTCGCGAGGACATACTACGGGTAGTGTCAATATATTTCCGGGCTTTTCTCCGTACGAGGAAATGGAAGTTCAAAATTTTGATGTCGGATGGAAAGCCGTATGGAGTGACGGCAAAGTGCGGACCGCGATCAGCGCATACTATGAGAATATCGAAAACTGGCAAGCTGCGTTTCAGGACCTGGATATTCCTCTCTCGTCCGCAACTGCTGTGCGAAATGCCGACAGCGATAGCAAGATCTATGGCATCGAAGTGACCGGTAATGCGAGCTTCGGTAACGCTGGCATTGATTTAGCCTTCTCCTGGAATTTCAGCGAACTCGGAGATTTCAACAATATTGTGCACCCACTTACCGGGCAGACCATCAATCTCACCGGTGCAAAATTTCCGTTTGCGCCTGAATACACTGCAAGTCTTGGCCTGGAGTACAGTTTCCAGCTCGGTGCTGACACAACCCTGACGCCGCGTTTTGATGTCTCGTATACGAGAGAGACTCAGGCCGACGTTTACCCGGATTTTCAGTTTACGCTTGACGACCGCTACCTCACGAATTTTCAATTAAATCTGGAGAGTGGAGATTGGTACGCGACCTTCTGGGTGACCAACGCGACGAACGGTCGCCATGTGGGTGCGATTCAAAATCTGGCGGCACTCTATTACGCGGCACCTCCGCGCCAGACAGGGATACGATTCGGTAAGAACTTCTAGATGTCTGTCTGACAGCAACGGCATTACGATAAGGTGCGGAGTGATTTGAATATAAATCGCTCCGTTCTTTTATTGGTAGATCGATTGATGGCAGTCGAACATTGAACGGAGCCCGGGAAATTTCATCGACCGGTGAGGTCGCGGCAAATCTGCGTGGACAGGTCTCCT
>Ga0255052_10001463_pt1 | contig 17770 bp, 15 predicted proteins | sample JV7_2_21_MG_FD_188632 | JGI IMG/M metagenome (GOLD analysis project Ga0255052, IMG submission 188632) | Seawater microbial communities from Jervis Inlet, British Columbia, Canada - JV7_2_21 | ecosystem: Environmental > Aquatic > Marine > Inlet | place: Canada: British Columbia | collected...
TTCCCCTTCGGGTGACGTATCGTTGATATCGAAATAGCGGCCTCGGAAAATGGGCGATGTCATCCCGTTGATTTTGAGCGACTCGACCTGTTTGGCGGCACCCTCATTTTCGTAAATGCTTTTCGCATACTTGGGAATCATGACCCGGAGTAAATCTTTCATGCTATCCGAAAGCTCGGCGGATCCCCGCACGAAATAGGATTCCTGAAAGTTGATCCTGACCTTGCCGGTCTTCTGGTCGATGTCCACGTCTCCGTCTTCAGAGTCCTTGAAGTTCTCGAGGAGATTGTCGACGATCTGTTCCCTGGCTTCCTGTGCCTCTTTCCTCTCTTGCTCTGCCTCGAGAAACGGCTTCAGCTCCGCATCCTTCTCTGCCTCGAGCTGGGCCAGCTGCTGTTCCATCTCTTGCGCGTGATCCGCTTCGACTTCTGCCTGTGCCTGCTGTTTAGCCGTCGTAGCCGCTGCTGCCGCTGCTGTCTCTGCTTCTGCTTCTGCCTGCTTCCTGGCTTGCTCCGCGGCTGCTTGTGCCGCTGCTTGTGTCCGTTGTTCAGCCGCCTCAGCCGCTGCTTTCGCTGCTGTCTCTGCTTCTGCTGCTGCCTGCTGACTGGCTTCCTCAGCCTCTGCTTCAGCCACTGCCTCTGCAGCTGCTTTCGCCGCTGCCACTTCCCGTGCACGTTGCGCATCAAGCTTGGCTTGCTGGGCAGCTAGCTCGTTCGCGAGTGTCTGTTCAGCTTCTGCTTGTGCCTGCTGCCTGGCTGTCTCTGCGGCTGCTTTTGCCGTTGCCTCTGCGGCTGCTTGCGCCGCTGCCAGTTCCTGTGCACGTTGTGCCTCGAGCCTGGCTTGCTGAGCGGCCAGCTCTTGCGCGAGTGTCTGTTCAGCTTCGGCTGCTGCCTGTGCCGACGCCTGTTTCTGTGCTTCCATTTCCGCTTTTTGCTTTGCCTGCGCCTCGGTGCGTTGTTGTTGCGCTTGTTGTTGTTGCTGTTCGGTTGCCCTGGTTGCCTGCACCTGCTGTTGCATCTGTTGCTGTTCCAGCTTGGCTACTTGCAGGTGTTGCTGTTGTACGAGTTGCGCTTGCTGCTGGGACAAATCTTTTACGCGCTTCATCTCGGCCGCAATAATCGCCTGCGTGGTGGTTTCGAGTTGCGCCTCATTGGCCGTAACGATTTGCTCGAACTCCTGTTTAGCCGACGATACTTCCGCTTCCTTTTGTTGCTCCAGTTTGGCGACCTTTAATTCCAGTTCCTTTTGCTTTTCTGCTTCGAGCTCGGCCTTTTGCTTTTCCACTTCCCGCTCTTGCTCGACTTCGAACTTGGCGACGAGCGTTTCGTATTCCAATGCAGCCTGGCTTTGTTGCTCGGACAGCATTTGCGTAAACTGAGCAACCAGCTGTTTCGCTTTCTGCTCTCGCTCCGTCTCGATTTCTTCTAACGACTTGACGGCATTTTGTGCCAGGGTATCGCGACGTTCCTGCCGGGACTGTTCGGCTGCAGCAACCTCTTCTTGCAGTTTCTTGTAATCAGTAGCGATCTGCTCGATCATCTCCTGACTTTGCTCCTGCGAGGCAATGATTTCATCACTCGAGTAAATCATGAATACAATCGCCAGTACGGCGAACAGATCGATCATCGGAACTAATGCTTCGATCGATTTTGACTTATTTGAATCGGATTTTGTGAACATGAGTTACGTTTCTGTTGATTTTTCCGTGATTAAAATGCGCGTATCGTGATTAATAATAGGACAGATTGACAAAAAACCACGGTTAATTTCGGGTTCATGTCACAGTGGCTGGGAAGGGTGGATAACGCCGGAGGGCTTCGCTCTCCGCTCGGCTTGTTTTTAAGGCTGGATTCAGTAACAAGATATAATCAATCCTTATAACTCAATGAGGCAACGATGGCTGAAACACTAGTAGAACAACTGCATTTTTCAAGAGACGAGCTTGAGGCTCGCCTGGCTCAAACCAGAAAAACCCTTGTTTCACAAGGCCTTGATGGGATTTTGTTGTTTCGCCAGGAGAGTATGTATTACCTCACCGGTTACGACACTGACGGCTTTGTCCTGTTCCAAGCCTTGTTTCTGGGGATCGACGGCCAGTTGACATTGGTCACACGGTCGGCAGATCGGGTCCAGGCAGCATATACGTCAATCATCCAGGATGTTCGCATCTGGGTAGATTCCGGGTCACAAAACCCAGCCACAGATGTGAAAAATATACTCGATGCTCATGGTATGCGCGGCAAGAAACTGGGAGTCGAGTACGATGCATACGGCCTGTCAGCAAAACGCGGAAAAATGCTGGATAAGGAGCTTGCCGACTTCTGCCAACTCTCTGATGCTTCCGATCTGGTTAGATTACAGAGAATTCGTAAGTCGCGCGCCGAGCTGGAATATGTGCGGGAAGCTGGGCGCATCTGCGATGCGATGCGTGACGAGGCCATACGACTTTCGGTACCCGGTGCGTTCGAGGGTGATATCCGGGGTGCGATGCACGCCATCAACTGGTCGAGAGACGGAGACCCACCAGCTCATGTCTGGCCGATGGGCAGCGGACCATCTGCTTTGTTAGTGCGTTACAAGGCGGGCGCACGGCATATCAGTAACAGCGACCAGATGTTTCATGAATTCGGTGCCGCTTATCGTCACTACCACGCTGCAATGACACTCACCGTGATAACTGGTAAACCAGATCCATTACATACAGAAATGTTTTCGGTATGCCGTGCAGCGCTCGAAGCCTGCGAAGAGAAACTGAGGGCGGGTAATACAGTTGGCCAGATATTTGAGGCACACCGCCGGGCTTTTATCGCGGGTGGCTTCGCCGACAGCTATCTTAACGTCTGCGGATATACGATGGGGGCTATGTATCCTCCGACGTGGATGGAAGATCCCCTGATTCGCGAGGCCGACCCTATGGTACTTGAGCCAAATATGGTCTTTTTTATGCACATGTTGATGGTTAACCGGAAACGCGGACTGATGATGTCCTTAGGTGAACAGGCGATTGTCACGAATGGGGCCTGCGAAATTGTCACCCATGCTCCCAGGACTCTACCTGTAAACGGTTAATAGAGCGGAATTCCGGGGACAGTATACCTATTAAATGTAAATAGGTGTCAGAGAGCAATTGTTTCTAATATTAGTGAAAATTGCTCTCTGACCCATATTTTCCATTCCGATTTGGGTCGAACTCAGCCGCTGGAAGCAGAGATTTAAGCAATGTTAGTGAGTGGAAACTATCGGCCAGGAGCCGTTATGGAGAACGGGTACTACCATTTTCCTCATATCGATGAGCGTATGTTTTATGCTATCTTTTCTTCCATCCTTCACTCCCTATTGCCTTGCTGGCAAAAATAATGGCCGACGGCGGGGATGTCCAAATGAGCATCAAAAGGCCGATCAAATAGGAACCAATCCATGCGCGATCTATTTTCCGTCACTGACAAGCATATTCTTATAACGGGTGCCTCAAGCGGCCTGGGTGAGCATTTCGCAAGAACCTTGAGTGAGCGTGGGGCTCGCGTGAGCCTGGCTGCACGTCGTATTGAGCGTCTGCAAAACCTTGTTGAGGATATTCGTACTACGAATGGCAAGACGCAGGCCATTTCAATGGACGTTAGTGTCAGTAAATCTGTCGCTGCCGGTTTTGACGAAGCGAAGAATCACTTCGGAGCGGTGGATGTTGCGATTAACAACGCGGGAACTGCTGGTCGTGGACCATCTGTCGAGGTGCCCGCTGAAGAATGGCTGCGCATTATTGACGTCAATCTTAACGGTGCCTGGTACGTCGCCCAACAGGCGGGCAAACAAATGATTGAATCCGGTAATGGTGGCAGCATCATCAACGTCGCTTCAATCATGGCCTACCGGCAGAAAGAAGGGTTGGCGGCCTATTGCAGCAGCAAAGCAGGTGTCAACCACCTTACACATGTACTTGCACTGGAGTGGGCGACACACAATATCCGCGTCAACGCAATTGCACCTGGTTACATCCATTCAGAAATGACCGATGCTGTACTCGCCAGCGAATCGGGTAAAGAAATGATCGCTAACACCCCGCAGCAACGAGCAGGTAACCCAGAAGATCTCGACGGTGCATTGCTGCTACTTTGTTCCGATGCATCAAGCTTTATGACGGGCAGCACTATTACTGTTGATGGTGGCCATTTGCAAACCTCTTTATAGGCATGGGTTTCATTCCGTTATTCAACAAAGTTCAAAACTTCCAACGGAGAGAGCGCTCGATTTACTGGGCTCGGAGGCAACCTTCGGCCAACAGCTGACATTTTCGATCTGTGATAAGCTTGGTCAACTATCCCATTCTTTATCGAGGTACGCAGAAAAACTAATATGGATAATGAAATCAAATTATCAGGTGGTTGTCACTGCGGCGCGGTAAGATACACCTTGCAGGCGTCGCCGTTGAGCGTTCAACACTGCCATTGTGAATCTTGTCGTAAATCCATAGGCGCTCTACATGCAACTCTTGGTATCATGCGACGTGATAAAGTCGAAATAGAGGGTGCGGAAAACCTGACTAAATACCGAACCTCTCCTGGCTTCGAGCAGCAGTTTTGCCGTACCTGTGGATGCAATCTCTTTGCTTATGATGACGACGACACTACTTATTTTCTTGTGGATATACCCACCCTGGATGAAGGCCAGAATCCGGGCCATCCCAGAGAAATGGAATCACATATCTTTATGAACTCCCGTGCGAATTGGGAACATGTCAGTGATGCTATTCCTCATTATCAAGCGGAAGACCCGAGAGAAATCGACCCTGAGATGTAGAAGACTGAAATTCCATCGGGAAGGTCTAATTTCTACACAACGATCGCCATAACTCGAACCTTCGTGGCTAAATCTTACGGGCAATATACAAAGAACGGTATGTGATAGTATCTGCTGATTCTGAATCCATTTGGCAAACAATGACAAAGGATCGACTGTCACTCCAACTTGCAGTAATCCTCCATGCCGATGTGGTCGGTTCAACTTCGCTTATGCAGATAAACGAAGCCCTGGCACACGAGCGTATCCAGGCAGCATTTCACCAATTTTCAGAAACCATCAACGCCTATAGTGGAGTTACTCGTGAGCTTCGCGGAGACGCACTCGTGGCCGAGTTTGAAAGAGCTTCAGATGCCGTTGCCGCGGCCCTCGCTTTTCAGATCTTGAACGAAGATCTTAACGCAACGCTCAGCGACGATATTCGACCCGGATTTCGGATCGGTATTAGTATGGGCGAAGTGATTATTGCCGACAATACGATTACGGGGGCTGGTGTTGTATTGGCGCAACGGCTGGAACAGTTAGCCGATTCAGGTGGCGTGGTTGTGCAGGGATCAGTATCGGAGACTGTACCGGCAAGAATGCCGTACGATTTTGAGACCATGGGTGAACAGATGTTGAAAGGATTCGACCGACCGGTACGAGCTTTTTCCGTGAGTCTGAAACCCGGCCAAGAATTGCCGACACCCGAAGACCATTCAGAATCTCAATCTGCAGAGCAAAATAATCCCCTGATTCCAGCAAAGCTTTCTAGAGATTCTTACGAAGCGTTGACTGGTGAACGTCTGGAACTGCCGGATAAACCTTCTATCGCGGTGCTACCGTTTCAAAATATGAGTGGTGATCCCGAACAAGAGTTTTTTGCAGACGGAATGTCTGAAGATATCATCACGGCCCTTTCGCGCTTGCCTAACCTGGTCGTAATCGCTCGAAATTCAACTTTTGTATACAAGGGTCGTGCAGTTGATGTACGCGAGGTTGGACGCGATCTGGCGGTGAGTCATGTGCTTGAAGGGAGCATTCGTAAGTCAGGGGATCGGCTGCGCATTACGGCACAGCTTATTAATACTCGGGACGGTGATCACGTTTGGGCCGAGCGCTACGACCGCAATCTTGACGATATTTTCGCTGTTCAGGATGAAATCACCCACAACATTGTGATCGAACTGCATGTGAAACTGGTTCTAGGAGAAGCGGCCAATCTATTTATAACCAGCACAAACAGTGTCGAAGCATGGGAGCTTGCCATGCGCGCAGCGCCCCTGGTCGATTCTCACGTCAGGGATAACGTCAAAGTAGCCAAACAATTGCTAAACCGGGCGCTCGAGTTAGACAAAAACTATTCCAACGGATGGGTCATGATGGGTTGGTTATTCTGGGAAGAATCGGTTTGGAACTGGTGTGATGATACCGACGAAGCCATGCAAAAGGCGCTCGACTCGGCCCAAAAGGCACTTTCAATAGACCCAAATTTCCCCATGGCCTATTCGTTATTAGCCAATATTCACATGGTGCTTGGCGATACAGAACAGTCCATTGCCATGGCTGAGAAGGCAGTCGAGCTTGCCCCCAACAATTCTCTCGCCCAGGCTTTTTTGGGCAACGTATTAATCGATTCGGGTCGAATTAAAGAAGGCATTCAAAAAATGCAAAAGGCGATTCGCCTTTGCCCGTTTCCCATACCATGGTATTTGATGGTTTTTGGTGCAGGCTATCATTTAAATGGCGATAATAATGCTGCCATCACGGCACTTAATCAATCTATTGAACGCGAACCAGAATCTCACCTGGCCCGGGTGTGGCTAGCCAGTACTTTTGCTGAAATCGGAAGATTCGAAGAAGCCAAAGCAGTCTCAAAAGAAGTTTTGGATATCGAACCAAATTTTTCTGCTTCGAGCTGGGCGAACAGTTTTAAATCAAAATCCCATGCGCGACTCAAAGATAATCTACTCGCTGCAGGGTTTCCTGAGTAGGTTGTATCCAGTGTCGGCTTTGGGTCGTTGAGCGACCGCTTTCGCGAACAACCTTCGATTTCGATTGAAACGTTTGCAGGGGTGCTATTGAACCGACAAGCGTACAAGTGCGCGAGGTTTATACAGGTTCAATCTCGATGGACGCAATATGTGCTGCGCATACCATCCAGGGGGCAAAGAAAATAATTTTGGACCGAGGGGTTTACAATTCGATTTGGTTGGGCTATATTTGCAACCGTTCGGTATCAAATTAACCCAAATTGACAAATTAATGGTAAAAACACTCACAGGCAGACCGGTTGGCAGACCACGCGAATTCGACGAGGAACAAGTCCTCGCGGCCGCGATGGATGCATTCTGGCGCAAGGGTTACGAGGCCACGTCGCTGGTGGACCTCACCGAGTGTACCTGCATGAACAAGGCCAGCCTGTACCGCGTGTTCGGTGACAAGCACCAGTTATTCAAGGCGGCGCTGAAGAATTATTCCGACATCGAGTTTCGCGAAACCACCGCGGTGATTCGAGACACCGCATCGCCGCTGACGAACATTCGTGCCGTGGTACAGAAGATTTGCGACGACGCCAACAGCAACAAGGGCTGCATGATAATCAATTCGATGGTGGAACTGGCGCCGCACGACCCCGAAGTGAAACAGATGCTGCAAGGATTCGGAGAACAGCGGTTGCAGGCGATTCAGGGCATGGTCGCCCAGGCGCAGGCGGCCGGCGAGGTCCGGCCCGAGCTCAATCCGCACAAGCTCGCAGTGTCGCTGATGATCGCGTTCGCGGGTTCGGCGGCGATGATAAAGGGCTTCATGCCGAACGAACAAATCATCGACAACCTCAAAAATTTGATCGAGTCCTGGACTTGAGATGATGAGTAACAGTTATAGATTCATTGCGTCATCCCCACTTCTTTCGTCATCCCGGCCCCCGAGCCGGGATCTTGCAAAGACGCCATCATCACAAGATCCCCGCTTACGCGGGGATGACAGGCTAAAGGACCTTTTTTTTAGCCCTATTTTAAACCGATTGGTTACATATTAAACAACTGGAGACACGAAACATGAGTAATTATTTCAAGGCGATAGACCGTTTCGCCGCCACCTTGGCCCGCCGGATCATCGCACGCCGCTGGCTGGTGTTGTTGCTGTCGCTGGCGCTTGCGCTCGGCGCAGGCTTCGGCGCCAGCAAGCTCGAATTTTCGACCAACTACCGCGTGTTCTTCTCGGACGCCAACCCCGAGCTGCAGGCGTTCGAACACCTGCAAAACACCTACACCAAGAACGACAACTTCCTGTTCGTATTCGTACCAGCCGACGGGGATGCTTTCTCGAAACAGACGCTCGACGCGGTCGAACGCCTGACCGAAGAGGCCTGGAAGATTCCGTTCGCGATCCGTGTCGATTCGATCAGCAACTTCCAGCACACCTATTCGACCGAGGACGACCTGATCGTCGAAGACCTGGTCAAAAACGCAACAACCCGCGACGCCGAGTTCCTGGCCGAGCGTAAAGCCGTGGCCCTGGCCGAACCGCTGCTGCGCGATCAGCTACTGACGCGCGACGCCGACGTCACCGCGATCAACGTGGTGCTGCAATACCCGGAAAAAGACTTGATGGAAGTGCCGCAGGCGGTCAACCACGCGCGTGAACTCATGGCAATGATCGAAGCCGAATACCCCGCCATCGAAGTGCACCTGACCGGTGTATCGATGTTGAACAACGCGTTCGCCGAGGCCGGCATGAGTGACGGCGCGACACTGATGCCGCTGATGTTCGTCGTCATCTTCGTACTCACCTGGCTCATCATCCGCTCGTTATCGGCGGCATTTACCACCCTCATCGTCATCGGGCTGTCATCGATGATCGGCATGGGCATCGCCGGTTACTTCGGCGTCAAACTCACCCCGATCTCGATGTCGGCGCCGATTGTCATCCTGACGCTCGCGGTCGCCGATTCGATCCACATCCTGCTCTCGCTGCGCGGCCTGATGCGCGAAGGCATGGAAAAAACCGAGGCCATCGTCGAAGCGGTGCGCATCAACTTCCTGCCGGTCAGCATTACCTCGGTCACCACCATCGTCGGCTTCCTCGCGCTTAACTTCTCCGATTCCCCGCCCTACTGGCACCTCGGCAACATCACCGCGGTCGGCATCGCCGCCGCCTGGTTGTACTCGATCACGCTGTTACCGGCGCTGCTCTCCATCCTGCCCTACCAAGTCAAACAGACCAAAGGCACCGACTGGTCGCAACGCGCGATGGATAAATTCGCGGATTTCGTTATCGGCAACAACAAGAAGCTGCTGATCGGCGTCGGCGCCGCCACGCTGGTGCTGATCTCGTTCGTGTCGACGCTCGAATTCAACGACCAGTGGGTCGAGTATTTCGACGAGCGCATCGAGTTCCGCCAAGATTCGGACAAGTCCATGGAGCATTTCGGACTCTACCCGATCGAATACTCGGTGCCGTCGAGCGGCCCCGGCGGTGTCAGCGAACCGGAGTATCTCGCAAACATCGAAAGCTTCGCCGAGTACCTGCGCGCACAGCCGAACGTGACCCACGTCTATGCGCTGTCCGACATCATGAAGCGTTTGAACCGCAACATGCACGGCGACGACGCGGCCTGGCACCGCATCCCCGGTGACCGCGAACTCTCGGCGCAATACCTGTTGCTGTACGAACTGTCGCTACCCTACGGGCTCGATCTGAACGACCGCCTCAACATCGACAAGTCCGCAACCCGCGTCACCGCGACACTGTCACGCACCTCGACTGCGGAAACCAGGGCTTTCTTCAGCGGCATCGCCGCATGGCAGCAGGCCAACTGGCCCGCGTATATGCACGCCGAGCCGACCAGCGCCGCGGTCATGTTCACCTACATCAGCGAGCGCAACATGGATAACATGGTCACCGGCACGATTGTCGCGATCATCGCCATCGCGCTGATCATGATGTTCGCGCTACAAAGCCTGCGTCTGGGCCTGTTGAGCCTGATACCGAACGGCCTACCGATCCTGACCACCTTCGGCGCCTGGGCGCTGCTGGTCGGCACGGTCGGCTTCTCGGTTGCGACCGTGGCGTCGATCTCGCTCGGCATCATCGTCGACGACACCGTGCACTTCCTGTCGAAGTACGTGCGTGCACGCAACGAACGCGCACTGTCGATCGAGGATTCGATCCGCTACGCGTTCCACAATGTCGGCATCGCGATCGTGGTCAACACCATCATCCTCGCCGCCGGCTTCTTCGTCATGACCACCTCGTCCTTCAAGATGAACGTCGATCTCGGCCTGATGACAATGCTCGCGATCGGCTTCGCGCTGATCCTCGACTTCCTGCTGCTGCCAGCACTCTTGTTGCTCGGCAAGCGCACGCCGGAAGCATCGAAAGCACCTGAGGTCGCACTGCCAGCACCGTCGGCAGTCGCCGCTAACTAAACCGAAAACATTAACCCTAAATAAAGGAGACACCAACATGAAACGTAAGGCTAAGACCCATTACCGCACCGCCCTCGGCTTCCTGCTGTTGCCAGCATCGTGGCTTACCGGACGGCGCCAGCGCGACTCGTCGAAACCATTCAAGGTAAAGCGGCCGGCCGGTTCGGTAGCACCCATTTATTAATCCCGATTAAGGAGAAGACAACATGAAAACCAGAACCAATACATCGTTAACCATCGCCCTTGCCTTCGGCATCGCGTTTGCCGGCCCGATCGCGGCCAACACGCCCGCAGAGCAAGGCTTCGATATCGCGGCGCGCTCGGACCGCACCGACGTCGGCTTCGGCGACAGCCGGGTCGAGCTACAGATGATCCTGCGCAACGCCGCCGGCCAGCAAGCCACGCGTTCGCTCAAGATCGCGACGCTCGAAAAACCCGACGAGAGCGTCGGCGACAAGAGCCTGGTGCTGTTCGAAACGCCACGCGATATCGAAGGTACCGCGCTGCTGTCGCACGCCAAGATCCTCGACCCCGACGATCAATGGCTATTCCTGCCGGCGCTGAAGCGCGTCAAGCGCATCGCGTCCAGCAACAAGTCCGGCCCGTTCGTCGGCTCCGAGTTCGCATTCGAGGATTTCACCGCGATCGAACTCAACAAGTTCGACTACCGCTACACCGGCACCGAGAATATCGACGGCATGACCCATGACGTGCTCGAACGCCTACCGCGCTATGAGAATTCTGGTTACAGCAAGCAGATGGCGTGGGTCGACCAGGACGTGTTCCAGATCCGCAAGGTCGAGTTCTACGACCGCCGCGGCGACCTGCTGAAAGTGCTCGAGCTCGGCGACTACCGCCAGTACGACAACGGCGTCTGGCGCGCGCACAAACTGTCGATGGAAAACGTGCAGACCAACAAACAGACCGACCTGGTCTACCAGGACTACGCGTTCAACGTCGGCATCTCGGACAAGGACTTCGTCAAAGGCCGCCTGAGCCGTTTGCGTTAAGGCCTGCCAGACAACTTGCTCGTCATCCCCGCGAAATTATGAGTCATCCCCGCGAAAGCGGCGGTCCGACGTATCGGGATCTCCAAAAGTTGACACCGATCGCAAACGAAGTGAATTAATCTAATGAACACAAAACTCCTCAAGTCCCTAGCGACCATTACCCTCCTACTCTCGGCGCTCACCGCCGAGACAGGAAGGGCTTCCTGGGACATCTCATCAAACATCGACCTAACCACCCGCATCTTCACCGAAGACGCCCGCTGGCCAGGCCAGGACGACTCAACTTTGCAATTATCAATCGCGGGCTCAACAGAGTTCCGCTGGCGCGGCGACGACTCGCGCGCCTCGATCATCCCCTACCTGCGCTACGACGAAACCGACGACGACCGCTCGCTCGCCGACCTGCCCGAAGCTTACTGGGCGAAAGAAGCGGAAAGCTACGAACTGCTCATCGGCGTCAACACCGTGTTCTGGGGCGTCACCGAATCCGTGCACCTGGTCGACATCGTCAACCAGACCGATGCCGTCGCCGACATCGACGGCGAAGACAAGCTCGGCCAGCCAATGATCAACCTTGAACTGCAGCGCGACTGGGGACTGGTCAGTGTTTACGTGCTGCCCTATTTCCGCGAACGCACTTTTTCCGGTGAAGACGGCCGCCTGCGCACACCACTGCCAGTCGACACCGACAATCCGCAGTACGAATCGTCAGACGAAGAAAACCACGTCGACCTCGCGCTGCGCTATAGCCACTACGTGGGCAACGTCGACATCGGCGTCAGCGCCTTCAGCGGCACCAGCCGCGAAGCGAGACTGGCACCGAACACAGACGGCAGCGAACTAATTCCGTTTTACGACCAGATCGACCAGCTCGGCCTCGACCTGCAATACACCGGCGATGCGTGGCTGTGGAAACTAGAGGCCATTGCCCGCGAAACCCAAAACGATTCATTCACTGCAGCAGTGGGTGGTTTCGAATACACCTATTACCAGGTGAACGAATCATCAGCCGATGTAGGCGTTCTGCTCGAGCTGCAATACGACGGCCGCGACGACGGCGAACCCGTCACTCTCGCCGACAACGACCTGTTCGCCGGTATCCGCCTGGCGCTCAACGACACCCAGGACACCGCTGTACTCGCCGGCGTGGGATACGACCTGGAGACCAGCGAAACCTATGTCAACATCGAGGCCGACCGGCGACTGGGCGAAGACTATGTGCTGGAATTGCGGGTACGTTTTTTTACCAATGCAGAGCCTGACGATACCAGCTTTGCGATCGAGAATGACGACTATCTGCAGTTGCAGTTGAGTCGGTACTTTTAGCTGGGGAAGAAAGTTTGGAATTCGGGGGACAGGCCACCTTGATTCCTGTCAGCTAACTAAATTAAACGCGGTCTGTACCCTTTGTTTCCAGGTCAGTACCTCGACCTTGCACAACATCGACAGATTTAATTAGCCAGAAAAGTGAAATTAAGCCTGATATTTATGTCGATATGACAAATATGGCTAATTGACAATGTCGAGCAATTCATTTAAAGTGACTAAAAAGGCTAATTAATCGACACTTATGCCATTAAATAGACAAAATAGGCAACTTAATGAAGTTAACTAATGATAATTCAGATAGTGCAGTATTAAAGGAAATTGGTAATCGCATCGCCCAATACCGTCTGAATCAGGATAAAACCCAGGCTGCATTAGCGCAGGAAGCAGGTGTTTCTAATCGGACAATGACTAGAGTTGAAAATGGTAATTCAATTCAGGCTTCAAGCCTCATTCGAATTCTACGAGCGCTGAAACTGGTAGAAAATCTTGATGGTCTTATTCCTGAACCTGTCGCTAGCCCCGTTCAACAATTAAAAATGCAGGGGAAGCAACGCAAAAGAGCGTCTTCAAAATTAGAGAAGCCCTCCAGGGAAGGCACATGGTCCTGGGGGGATGACGAATGACGATTGCCGAGGTCAGGCTTTGGGGTAAATCAATCGGAGCGGTTCGCTGGGATGAAAGTGCCGAACTTGCGCATTTTGAATATGAGCCTGATTTTATTCATAGTGGTATTGAGGTTGCACCGCACACAATGCCGCTTTCAAAACAGATTTATTCCTTTCCGGCTTTGGCCCGTGAAACTTTTCATGGCCTTCCAGGATTGCTGGCCGATTCATTACCCGATGATTTTGGTAACGCCCTGATTAACGTTTGGCTTGCCAGTCAAGGGCGTTCACCAGCAAGCTTTAATCCGGTGGAGCGTCTTTGTTATACAGGCGCCAGAGGAATGGGTGCACTGGAGTATTTGCCATCACAAGGCCCTTTTACGGGCAAATCAGAATTGGTTGATGTCAAAGCACTGGTCGATCTCGCTAGCGAAATCTTGACCAGGCGCAATACACTTCAGGGCTCTTTTGCTCCTGAACTGAGAGAGGATTCTTTAGAAGATATCCTGCGTGTTGGTACTTCAGCAGGCGGAGCTAGAGCGAAGGCAATTATTGCATGGAACCAGAAGACCAATGAGGTCCGCTCTGGCCAGGTAAGGGCGGGGAAGAATTTCTCCTATTGGCTGCTGAAGTTTGACGGGGTATCTGGCAACAAAGATAAAGAGCTGGAAGACCCTGCGGGTTACGGGCTCATCGAGTATGCCTACTATCATATGGCGCAGAAAGCTGGAATCAATATGGAGGAGTCACGACTACTTAAAGAGAACGGTCGTAGCCATTTTATGACCAGGCGTTTTGATCGGACAGAGGCAGGGCAGAAAATTCACATGCAGTCACTCTGCTCTATACAGCATTTCGACTTCAAAAAGGCCGGAGCCCATTCTTATGAGCAAGCACTACGTATCATCCGCAAGCTCGACATGCCCATGGCAACTATTGAAGAGCAGTTCCGACGAATGGCCTTCAATATAATTGGGCGTAATCAAGATGATCATGTAAAGAATATCGCCTTTTTGATGGACAAGTCGGGCAACTGGTCTCTTTCCCCGGCTTTTGATATGACCTACAGCTACAACCCGCAGGGTGACTGGACGAGTCGACACCAAATGTCACTCAATAGCAAACGAGACGATTTCACGATTGACGATTTTGAGGCTTGTGCAAAAAACGCATCAATGAAGCGTGGACGGGCGAAGGAAATTGTCCATGAAGTGCTAACAGCTGTTTTACAATGGAAGCAGTTTGCCGATCAATCAGGCGTGTCCCCAGATGTTGCGGATGGCATTTCTAAAACTCTCCGCACGGGTATCTTGAAATAGAGTATGCCCTTCGTCATATGGATATTCTTAAGAGTGGGATCGAACCAGAGAAGTAAGCTGCTGTTGAATATAAATAATTTTCGACACTGAAGACAAGAATTCCAGGTAACAACCCAACTATATTTATTTACAAACGACTTTTTCAGGTTCCACTTAACTTCTCCCAAATCTTGACCATAGCCAAAGTGTCCAGGCGGCAGTACGCGAGTAATGAATTTCGTATCGACTCTTTCTCATCAGGATCATCTACTTCATGCAGATGCGGAAAGACATCCATTGCGACATCGCCGCTTTGTATGTCCAGGTTTTTATAATCCAGCTCGGGGTCATTGGGAAAAAGAGCGGGCAGGACAGATTTAATGGAAAAACTACCGTGAAAATCGGGATGATAGTACATCAACTTGTTAAACGGAATTTCGAGATCCATGAACCTGTCGATTAACGCCATTAGCTGCGCAGAATATTGACCAAAGTGATTGGCCAGGCTTCTGATCACACCAATTTCAAACGATTGGTGAAACGCGAATATGGTCCCTTCATCAGTAAGGTCTTCCAAAAGTCGTTGTGTAAGCCTGAGCCTCGGATCTTCAGCTTCATCCGCCAAAAACTCCTTGTGCTCGATCTCACCAGTTTTATGCAAGATGTGAAGAGAATACTGGAAGGGGATATTTTTGTAGGGGCCCTGACCGTCAAACCTGGGGATCGCATCCTGAAAGGTTTCAAAATCCAGGAAATTAATGGGGTAGGTTACATCACGAAGGTAGTCGGCTATCGCCCCGGTATCGACATGGTGGCCACGACTGAGTGCCGTATTAACTTGAAAAGTCTGAACAGCGTTCAGCTCAATGTGATTCTTGGCATCTTCATAGGTCACGACGCCCTTGTGATAATACTCAAACTTCTTGACACCATTTAATCGGCACAGATCCAACACAGAGGGATAAGGCACGTCGCGCCAACAGTAAGCGTGAAAATCACATTCGTAAGGATTATTGCAATGCGTGCCTATTAAAATCTCGGGTTCCCCTCCAGCGAGAACCTGCTCCAGGTCATTTAGATTGCCTTCTATTGATGCCTGTTCGGCTTGAACGGCCTCGGTGACATCATCAATGGTAAAGAGGCCTTGTATGTCCAGCTCACCACTGCGCACGTAGCTCGTATTCAGATGCACCAAATAGGCCTTGTTGAGCGTTAAATGCTGGCCGATCACATACCATTGAATGGCCACATCGGGTTTATGTACAGCTTTGGTACTGGCGGTTGCCTTTACTTCATAGATATCCCAGGCATCCCCATTTTTAACCAGAATGTCAGCTCTCACGAACACGCCATTAGTGGAAAATGAGCCCTCGTAAACAATATTGCCGCTCTTCGTTAGTTGAGCAGTTTGGTCGATCATGCCCTGGTAGTCAGACTGGCGATATGCAACCTCTACTCCGCCCGGATATAACTGCTTTGCGAGGTCGCCGACGCGATGACCGGTATCAAATAAATTCTGCCTGCGCTGATCGGGTTCAGTCGCTAAGTCCTTTCGATTTTTAAACAGCCACAGAGCCTTCGGGCATTGAAGCCCTTTCATGTACTGTGACTTTGAAAGATGCACGGGTCTCCTTGTTGGTATTCTAATCTATAGATTTCGAGACATACGATTATTCGATCACCCCTCGAGCAATAGTGTTTCTTAAATTCTATTTTGTCGGTCGCAGCTGATACCGCCGATCAAACTCGTCTTCGAGCTCACTCCATTCACCCCGCAGCCCATCGATGACATTCTTCGCCCAGTCAAAATACTGCTGACGCCTTTCCAGTGGCCAGTCGGGAGGAGACCCTGACACATCACCCAAGTTACAAATCTTATCTGCTAGTTTTACTGCCCTGGCCTCTTTCGACAAATGCATTGCGTGGTCGATCTGGGCCTGCTTTCTCTTTTCTTTGCTAAGAGATTTATCATCAGTAACTTCCATGACGATGTCGCTGATCTCGGCACCAAAAGTTTCGGTAAGTTCTTCCGCTGTAGTTTTGGTATCTTCGACAGTGTCATGCAGTAACGCCGCGCAGACTGTATTGATATCGGTAATATTGCCAACATTAACGAGTACTTCTGCAAGTCCAATCGGGTGATTGATATAGGGCGACGCCTCCTTGTCCTTGCGACGCTGATCCTTATGTTTATGCGCCGCGAATGACATCGCTTTAATGAGCAAATTTAATTCTGAATTCTGCTCCATAATTCCCTCTCTAATACAACTACTTAAAAGTATTATAGTCGAGCCTGAAGCCACTCTCTCATTCAAATGACCGAGCACAAAAATATGCTATCAGAGTGGCATAGGGATTAGTCAGGTGATCTGCCAATAAACACAAATTACAATTTTTGTTTCAATTAATCTCGATCTCTACCATGCAATGGTCACTCCGTCAAAATTGAAGACTGTCAGGTCGAGTCGAGTCTGAACCACTACAGGTGATAACTTGTGCAGCTTACAGCTCTAACTCGTACACTCTTTTATGCTTCGATATCAAGGTCATTTTTGTCCTTTCAAATTTTATATTTATATATTCCGATAGCGAATTTAAATCATCAATCTTTTCGTATTTCTCCACTATTTTCTTCATCCCATCAATAACGTTGTCCCAGTTATAGGGTATATTATCTTGCTCTACGAATGCTTCTAATAGGTAACCGAGGTATTGCTTATCTGCCCTATCCCAAGTGCCACCCATAGGATAACCGTTTGAAAAACAAGAAAATTGGTGCCCAGGGGCGGAATCGAACGTCCGACGTATCGGAATCTTATAACCGCTAGCTATCAATCGTTAAAAGATCCCGATACGTCGGACCGCCGCTTTCGCGGGGATGACAGTCTTAAGTAAGTGCCATTGCTCTCTGACCCATATTTTCAGCTTCATCGAGTTGACGACACCCAGGGTTTTTGTGCGACGAATATCGTATGGCGGCTGCCCTTGCCCGGGCGGGCTCTTACCGTACGTAACTTGACATTAAAACCGGTTTTTTTAAGCCGACTCGTGAATAGCTGATCTGCCCTGGCCGACCAGATCGCGGCAATGCCCTCGGGATGGAGTTTTTCGTATATTGTTTTTAACCCCCCTGTTGAGTAAAGCCATTCGTTATCGGAATAAGTCATCGCCTCGGGGCCATTGTCGACATCGAGCAGGATCGCATCGAATTTCTTTGCTTGATGTTTTAATAGATCTGCCACGTCGCCGAGATGTACGCGAGCACGGCCATCTTCTATCGGTCGTCCCGCACATTGCCCCAGAAGACCCCGATTCCACTCGAC
>Ga0255052_10001464_pt1 | contig 17761 bp, 11 predicted proteins | sample JV7_2_21_MG_FD_188632 | JGI IMG/M metagenome (GOLD analysis project Ga0255052, IMG submission 188632) | Seawater microbial communities from Jervis Inlet, British Columbia, Canada - JV7_2_21 | ecosystem: Environmental > Aquatic > Marine > Inlet | place: Canada: British Columbia | collected...
GACCGCGCTTGACGTACTACATCGAAGCACAACGCAATGCACAGTATTACCTGTTGACGATGTTTCTGCCGATGTCGCTTATCGTCTTTATGTCATGGACGGTGTTCTGGCTACAGCCGGACATTGTCCCGGCACGTATCAGCATCTCGACCGCCTCAATTTTCTCGTTGTTAGCCTTGGGTTTCAGCTTGCGCCTGAGCCTGCCAGCGGTCTCTTACATGACACGCGCCGATCTGTTCGTGATCGGTTGTACCCTACTGGTCTTTGTGGCGCTCGGTGTGGCTGTCATCGGCAGTCGCTGGGCAAGCTCGGATCGAATGGAACAGGCGCTGCGTCTTAACGCTGTCGCAAGGTGGGTCTATGGCGGCCTCTTCGGCCTCGTCGCCACGATTGCCATGACCATATAAGTCGCGACTGATGGCAATTTTTCTTGAAGAGCCCCGCAATCATTGCGTCAGCGTTCACCAATCCTACATGCCCGAGTAGTTCGGGCCGCCGCCGCCTTCCGGAACCGTCCAGACGATGTTCTGGGTGGGGTCCTTGATGTCGCAGGTTTTGCAGTGGACGCAGTTCGCCGCGCTGATCTCGAATTTCTTCTCGCCGTTCTCCTCCACAATTTCGTATACGCCTGCCGGGCAATAGCGTTGCGCCGGTTCGTCGTAATTGGGCAGGTTCAGTTCGATCGGCACTAACTCGTCTTTGAGTTGCAGGTGTGACGGCTGGTCTTCCTCGTGGTTCGCGCTCGACAGGAATACTGACGACAGACGGTCGAAGCTGATAACGCCGTCAGGCTTCGGATAGTCGATCGGTTTCGCATCGGCGGCCTTATCGATGCACTCATGATCAGCATCCTTGTTGCGCCAGGTAAACGGCAGTTTGCCAAACAGGATGCTCTGGTCGATAAACGTGAACGCGGACGCCCAGAACGTTCCGAGCTTGTGCAGCGCCGGACCGAAGTTGCGCGCGCGGTGGAGTTCCTTGTGCACCCACGACGATTGCACAGCCTTTTCGTATGACTCGAGCGTGCCCTGCCCGGCATCGCCCGATGACAATGCCGCATGCACACTTTCGGCCGCCTGCATGCCGGTCTTGATCGCCGTGTGCGCGCCTTTGATCTTCACACCATTCAGGAAACCGGCGCCGCAACCGACAAGCATGCCGCCCGGGAACGCGAGCGTCGGCAGCGACTGCAGTCCACCCTTGTTGACGGCACGTGCGCCGTAACCGATACGCTCGCCGCCTTCGAGATACTTTCTCACGCGCGGGTGCAGTTTCCAGCGCTGGAACTCCTCGAACGGTGACAAATGTGGATTGCGATAGTTGAGCGCAATAATCAGACCGAGGAAGACCTGGTTGTTCGACGCATGGTAGATGAATCCACCGCCTTCGGTGTGATTGTCGAGTGGCCAGCCCATGGTGTGAACAACGAGGCCTTCATCGTGGTTTTTCGGGTCAACTTCCCAGACTTCCTTGATGCCGATGCCGTAGTGCTGTGGATCCGAGTTGGAACGCAGGTCGAATCGCTGCATCAGCTCTTCGCTCAGGTTGCCCCTCACCCCTTCCGCAAATATCGTGTATTTGCCGAGCAGTTCGTAGCCGGCCTGGTAGCTGGACTTCCTCTCGCCGTCCTTGCCGATGCCCATGTCGCTCGTCGCAACACCGGTGACCCGGCCGTCGGCGTCGTAAAGCACCTCTGCAGCAGCGAATCCCGGAAAGACGTTGATACCCGCATTCTCGGCCTGCTCGCCCAGCCACTGGCACAAGCGGCCGAGGGCAACGATGTAGTTGCCGTGGTTGTGCATCGGCCTCGGCACGAACATGCCAGGCACACGAATGCCGCCGGAGTCGCTCGTCAGGTAATGAATGCAGTCGCCCTTGACGGCCGTCTTGACCGGCGCGCCGATATCCCGCCAATCGGGGAACAGTTCGTCGAGACCGGTGGGCTCGAACACACATCCCGACAGGATATGTGCGCCGATTTCAGCGCCCTTCTCGACCACGACGACGGACAGGCTGTCGTCGAGCTGCATCAGACGACACGCCGCCGCCAGGCCGGCCGGACCGCCGCCGACGATGACGACATCGAATTCCATGGATTCGCGTTCAGAGTTTTCGTTCATGGCTGTTGCTTCTTATTGATTGGCTGGCTGGTCTGCAAATACCGCCGTTCTGGCGGCTTGCTTGACCCCATTGTAACCTTGGGCCGCGACATCTACACAGTCGGACGGTGCATTTGAACTTTCAAGACGAGTACGAGCAGTACCTGCAGAACCACGGCCACATCCGGGATCCGGAACAGGATCGCGTTGTCGGCTTGCTGGCAGACCTGCAACGTCGGCTGGCAGAGGCAAGGCCTTCGCGCAGCGGCCTGTTCCACCGCCTGCGCGGCAATCAGGACACCGCTACCGCCATCACCGGCCTGTACATCTGGGGGGGTGTCGGCCGCGGCAAGACATTTCTTATGGACCTGTTTTTCGAAGGCCTCGACATCGAGCACAAGCGGCGCGTGCATTTTCATCGCATCATGCAGGACATTCACCACCGGCTGAAGGCGCTCGGCGATATCGAGGATCCTCTGGATGCCGTGGCAAGAGACATCGCTACCGACGCCCGCGTACTCTGCTTCGACGAGTTCTTTGTCAGCGACATCGGCGACGCGATGATCCTGGGTCGGCTGCTCGACGGATTGTTTCGCCGCGGCGTGACTCTCGTGACGACGTCGAATACCAGGCCGGACGACTTGTACAGGGACGGCCTGCAGCGGCAACGCTTTCTGCCCGCCATTGACGCGCTCAACCACCATACGCACGTCGTCCATATGGGCGGCGGTACGGACTACCGGCTGAGGTTGCTGCGCCAGGCCGGGACTTTCCTGACACCCGACGATGAGTTGGCGCAGGAAAAGTTGCGCCTGTTTTTCGCGGAGTCGGCGTCGAGCCAGATCGAGGAGAATCATGGGCTGGAAGTCAACGGCCGCAATCTGCACGTAAAGCGTTGCGCCAAGGGGATCGCATGGTTCGATTTCGCCGATCTCTGCGACGGCCCGCGCAGCCAGGCGGACTACATCGAGATCGCCCGCTGGTACCCGACCGTCATTATTTCCGGTGTGCAGGCGCTTGATGCAAGCCGTGAAGATCAGGCGAGGCGTTTCATCGCGCTCATTGACGAGTTCTACGACCGGCGTGTGAAGCTGATCATCTCCGCCGACCACGGCGCGGAAAGGCTGTACACAGGGAAGCGGCTGCAATTCGAATTCGAGCGAACGGTCAGCCGCTTGCTGGAAATGCAGTCCAGCAAATACCTGCACCTGCCGCATCTCGCTTGACGCCGCTCACCGGTCTCCAGCGCGGTTGAACACGCCTCCGCATGTGGTTACTGTTGTTCTTGCCCCCTCACGGAACTGACGAGAACACCAATGACGGACGAACTGATTCTCGAGGATTTCCTGCCATACCGGCTGGCAGTTCTGTCTCATACCGTAAGCACCAAGATCGCCGGCGTTTACGACAAGCGTTTCGGGCTCACGATACCCGAGTGGCGTGTCATCGCGATTCTCGGCCGCTTTCCCGGCCTGTCCGCCGTCGAAGTGGCGGAGCGCACGATGCTGGACAAGGTTGCTGTCAGCCGCGCCGTGACCAAGCTCATCAAGAATGGCCGTCTTGACCGCGAATTTGCGGATGCCGACCGCCGCCGCTCGATCCTGAACCTGTCCGAAGAAGGCCATCGCGTCCACGACGAGGTCGCGCCCCTTGCTCTGCAGTTCGAGCGAGACCTGTTGCACGGCCTCAAGGACGAGGAGATCGAGGTGTTCAATATCGTCATGGAACGCCTGCTGGCGAAAGCGCGCTTGCTGGGCACGCCGTAGTCATTCCGTTGCTCGAGGATAGTGCGTAGAATACCCGCGCGCCAAAAGTTTGGGCGATAACCGCAAACGATCGGGCTGCAAAATGCAGCCGGAGATTCACAGTGACACAATCCGAATTTCGCCGGGGTAGCGACGTCAAGGAGCGCATCCTCGACGCGATCGTCTCATCCCGGGTGCAATCCGACACGCTCAAGAACCGCCAGCAGATCAAGCGCTTTCTGAGCGAATATTTCGCGCATGTTCCTTACGAGGATTTGCACGGCCGCAACGAAAAGGCGATGGCTCGCGCGGCGCTGTCTCACCTCGAATTCGGTGCAAAGCGGAACAAGGGGCAACCCCTCGTCCGCTTCTTCAACCCGACGCTGGAGGAACACGGCTACGAGTCGGCGTTTTCCTTCGTCGAATTGGTCAATGATGACATGCCCTTCCTCGTCGACTCGGTCTTCGCCGCGATCAACAGGCAGGGACTGACCGTCCACATCACTGTTCACCCGGTCATTCGAGTGAGCCGGGATAGACAGGGCAGGATCAAGAAGATCGAGGCGCGGAGCTCCCACGCAGGCAGGCTCGAATCCTACATTCGCTTTGCGATCGACAAGGAAACCGACCCGCAACACATAAAACTGCTGAAGCAGGAGATTCTGAAGGTCCTCGGCGACGTGCGACTCGCGGTTCGCGACTGGCAGGCGATGCGCGACAAGATGCACGAGGCCTGTGGATTGCTGGAGTATGGGCCGCCCGGCGTTGAGGAGGAACTGCGCACCGAGAGCCAGAAGCTGCTCGAATGGATGATCGACGAGCATTTTACGTTTCTCGGCTACCGTGAATACAAGCTCCTGTACCGCAAGGACCGGGTCTTCCTGAAGCCAGTGGAAGGCAGCGGTCTCGGATTGCTGTCACATGACGAGCGCGGTGACAGCAAGACTGTCGAACTGACGCGCGAGATGCAGCGCCTGGCACGCACGAAAGACTGGCTCATACTGACGAAGGCGAATTCGCGAGCGACCGTTCATCGCCAGGCCTATCTGGATTACGTCGGCATCAAGGTCTACAACAGTGCAGGCAAGGCGATTGGTGAGCGGCGCTTCATTGGGCTGTTTACATCGATTGCGTACAGTGAGAGCCCCCGCAACATCCCGCTGCTAAGGCACAAAGTACAGAAGATCATCGCGCGCGCGGGCGTCGAGGCGTCAGGTCACCGCGGCAAGGCGCTGATGCATATCCTGGATACGTTTCCGCGCGACGAACTGTTCGAGAGTTCGATACCGGACCTGGCGCGAACGGTGCTGGGCGTCCTCAATCTGCAGGACCGTCAACGCGTGCGCTTTTTCCTGCGACGAGACACATTCAGACGCTTCTTCTCCTGCATTGTTTTCGTACCGCGAGAGCGCTACACGACTGCCGTCAGACGTCGCATCGAGGTCATCCTGAAAGAGGCGTTCGATGGCATCGCCGTTGATTCGAGTGTGCAGATATCGGATGCGCCGCTCGCACGTCTGCATACGATTGTGCGCACGCAGCCGGGCGAACGGCCACGAATCAGCATTCATGCAATCGAGGCACAAATCGCCGCTGTCGTCGTCAGCTGGTCCGACAAATTGCGCCAGGAAATGCTAATGAACTTCGGCGACGATGACGGTCACAAGTTGTTCCGCATCTACGGCGACGCGTTCCCGGCCGGTTACCAGGAAGATACAGGACCGAAGGATGCGTGCAGCGATATCAGTTCGATTGACCAGATGCTGGCGGCCGGGCGACGCCGGTCCGTGGAGCTATACCGGCCGTCGGACGCCGAGGCGGGGCATTTGCATTTCATGATCTTCAGCGTCGGCGAACCGCTCGCATTGTCGGACGCAATGCCCGTGCTCGAGGAAATGGGGCTCGATGTCTACACGGAGCACCCCTACGAACTCAAGATGCAGGGTGGAGAGCCGATCTGGATCCAGGACTTTCACCTGAGACACAAGAGCGGTACCGATATCGACGTCAAAGCGGCGTCGGTCCGCTTCGAAGAGAGTTTCATGCACGTCCTCGATGGCGACGCGGAAAACGATGGACTCAACCGTCTGATCCTGAGTGCCGATCTGGACTGGCGTCAGACGGCTCTGCTGCGCTGCTACGCGAAATACCTGCAGCAGCTCGGCATACCGTTTTCCCAGGACTATATGGAGGACGTGCTTGCCGCACGCCCCAAACTCGTGGGGTTGCTGGTCGAGCAGTTTAAAGCCATGTTCGACCCTGCGCTCAGCAAAAACCGGCGCAGTAAGCTATTGAAAGCCGTACCGCAGTCGATCCGGCGTGAGGTAAGCAAGGCGAAGAACGTGGACGAGGATCGCATCCTCAACGCGTTCGCCGGCGCATTCAATGCGACGCTGCGCACCAACTATTATCTGCCGGGCCACTTCAACGGCCACCGCGACTGCATATCGATCAAAGTGGATCCCACACGACTGCCGGAAGCGCCGTTGCCGCGGCCAAAATACGAGATCTTCGTTTTTTCTCCGGAAGTCGAGGGTGTGCACCTGCGGAGCGGAGACATTGCGCGCGGTGGACTTCGCTGGTCGGATCGTCGGGAAGACTTTCGCACCGAGGTACTCGGCCTCATGAAAGCGCAGGTCGTCAAGAATACGGTGATCGTGCCTACGGGCGCCAAAGGCGGGTTTTTCTGCAAGAGGATGCCCAACGGCGACCGCGAGGCAATCGCCAGAACAGGCATTGATTGCTACAAAACGTTTATCGGCGGGCTCCTGGATATCACCGATAACGTGATCGACGGCAAGGTCGTCACGCCTGAAGGTGTGATTCGACGCGACGGCGAAGACCCGTATCTCGTCGTCGCCGCCGACAAGGGCACGGCGACATTCTCGGATATCGCCAACAAACTATCGCAAAGCTACGGCTTCTGGCTCGACGACGCATTCGCATCAGGGGGTTCTGCGGGTTACGACCACAAGGGGATGGGCATCACCGCGCGTGGCGCCTGGGAAGCCGTGCAGCGGCATTTCCGCGAGCAAGGCCTCAATACGCAGAAAGATCCGTTTACTGTCGTCGGCATCGGTGACATGAGTGGCGACGTGTTCGGGAATGGCATGTTGTTATCCCGCAAGATCAAACTGGTTGCCGCGTTCAATCATCAGCACGTGTTCCTCGATCCCGACCCCGACATGGCCGTGAGTTTCAAAGAGCGGCAACGGCTCTTCAAGCTGGCTCGTTCGAGCTGGACCGACTACAAAGACGCGGCAATTTCCAAGGGCGGTGGCGTGTTCTCGAGGCAAGCCAAGACGATCCGGCTGAGCAGGGAAGTCCGCAACATGCTTGGCACGGAAGAAACATCGCTGCAACCAGACAAACTATTTCCGCAATCCTGCGCATGAAAGTGGACTTGCTGTGGAATGGCGGCATCGGCACCTACGTCAAAGCGAGCACCGAGAGCCATGCCGACGTCGGCGATCGCAGCAACGACAACGTGCGCGTCAATGCGGGTAAGTTGCACTGCAATGTCATCGGCGAGGGCGGCAATCTCGGCCTGACACAGCGAGCGCGTATCGAGTACAGCCTGAACGGCGGCCGGGTCAACACCGACTTTATTGATAACTCGGCTGGTGTCGATACCTCGGACCGCGAGGTCAACATCAAGATCCTGCTGAGCGATGTCGCCGAGCGGAAGGGCATGTCGCGGAAGAAGCGTGACGAATTGCTGGCCTCAATGACCGATGACATTGCCGAGTTCGTGTTGCGGGCCAACTACATGCAAACGCAGGCCCTCAGCATGAGCGAAGCGCGATCGCTGGAGCGCATGGACGAGATTGCGCGTGTGATCACGGGTCTGGAAAAGAGTGGTTTACTCGATCGTGACCTCGAGTACCTGCCCGAGGATTCGGAGCTGGAGGAACGCAAGGCCCGCAATCAGGGAATTACACGACCGGAACTGGCGGTTGTGCTCAGCTACGCGAAGATCGATGTCTACAACGCTCTGATGGCTTCGGACGAGACGCTCGAGGACTTCCTGAAAACACACCCGATGCGCTATTTCCCCGAGGTGCTGCGCCGTCGCTACCTCGACTTCATCCCGCTGCACAGGCTGAGTCCGCAGATTCTCGCGACGCTGATCGCAAACGATGTCGTCAATCGCATGGGTCCGGCTTTCGTCAAACGCGTGCAGCTGGATACCGGCGCCAACGTCGTGACCATCGCGCGTGCTTACACGATTGCGCGGCAGATCATTCGCGCAGGTCGGCTGAACCGCATTATCGAAGATCTCGACAACGAGATTCCAGCCTCGGCACAAATGGCCATGATGTTCGAGCTGTCCCGTGTCCAGAGGCATGCGACGTACTGGCTGATCGAGCACTATGGCGACAGCCTCGAGATCGACAAAATGATCGACCGTCTCAAGACGGGCATGGGCATCGTGTACGGCCGCACGGGCCCCGTCATGTCAACGGCAGCACGGGCGCGGCATGCAAAGGCCAAGGCCGGTTACATCGAGATGGGTGTCCCCGAGAAACTCGCGGACAAAATGTCTGCACTGCTCCTTACCCGTGTGGCGCTCGACATCACCGACCTCGCGGTCACCCATAAGCGCGACATCATGGAAGCGGCCAAAGTCTACTCACTGTTCAATGAAAAACTCGACCTGTTCGCCCTGCATTCAGGCGCCGAAGACCTCAACGTGCGTGGCCGCTGGCAAGCGGTCGCAAGAAGCAACCTGCGCGACGACCTGTACCTGATTCGTCGCGACATGGCGGCGCAGCTGTTGAAAAAACGCAGCAAGAAGAGCATCGAGCAACTCGTCGACGAATGGCTGCAGCAACGCAGTGCCAAGGTTGAGCGCTTCAAGTCGATGCTCGAGGAGATGAGCCTGCGTGGCACCATCGATTTCGCAACGTTGTCTGTCGCTGCCCAGGAATTGCGCGAACTGGCTGCAATCTAGGACGTGTTTCGAGCTTCGCCCTTCCCTACCTGCCCACGGAGAACGCATGGCTGGCAAACTCATACTCTGTCGCCACGGCCAGAGTGACTGGAACCTGAAAAACCTGTTTACGGGCTGGAAAGACGTCGACCTGACGGAGCAGGGCACTGCAGAAGCGATCGAAGCCGGTCGCACGGTCGCCGCGCTCGACTACGACATCGACATCGCGTTTACGTCGGTACTCAAGCGGGCCATTCGCACCTTGTGGCTCATGCTCGACGAAATGGATCGCATGTGGATTCCGGTTGTGCGCGACTGGCGCCTGAATGAACGGCACTACGGCGCGTTGCAGGGTCTCAATAAAGCGGAAACAGCTGCCAAATATGGCGACGAGCAGGTTCACATATGGCGCAGGAGCTACGACATTCCGCCACCTCCACTCGAGATGGATGACGAGCGGCACCCGGCGAACGATCCACGCTATGCCGGCATCGAAAACCTGCCAGGAACCGAGTCGCTCGCGTTGACGCTGGAGCGCGTACTACCGTCCTGGGATGAATGTATCGCGCCCGAATTGCGTGCCGGGAAGAATGTGCTGATTGCTGCCCATGGCAACAGCCTGCGCGCACTGGTCAAAATGCTGGATGACGTTTCCGATGAGGAAATTACGGGATTCAACATTCCGACGGGCATACCGATTGCGTACGAACTCGATAATGACCTGAAACCGCGGGCACGAGAATTCCTGGGAGACCCGGAAACAGTTGCCAAAGCCGCGGCGGCGGTTGCCGCGCAGGGCAAAGCAAAGTAATCCAGGCTGGGTTCAGACCTGCAGCCGGGGGTCGGAACGCGTTTTCCTGCTTTGCGGTTCGACGACGCGGATCAAGCCTTCCTGTGCCGTCGACGCGACGAGTACACCATCCTCGGTGAACAGCTGCCCGCGTGCGAAACCGCGCGCGCCCGCGGCGTTCGGACTGTCGATTGCATACAGCAACCACTGGTCGATACGAAAGCGGCGATGGAACCACAGTCCATGATCGAGGCTCGCCATGATCACGCTGCCGGACCCGAATATCAGGCCGTGTGGCAGGACGCTTGCACCTAGCAGTTCGTAGTCGGATACGTAGGCGAGCAGGTTCTGGTGCAGGGCGAGATCATCAGGCAAGGAATCAACAGCACGAATCCAACAATGTTTTACCGGCGCTTGCGTAACCGGCTCGGTAAAGCTGATGTGTTCGACCGGGCGGAATTCGAATGGCCGCTCTTCCTTCAGGAAGCGACGCATCTTCGCTGGTACCGACTCCAGGTTCGCCGCCGGGATATCGAACAGGTCCCTGAGTCCTTCCGGTCCCGGGACATCGGGAATATCGGATTGGTGCTCCAGGCCGTCCTCCGGATTCTGGAATGATGCCGCGAGATTGAATATCGGCCTGCCATGCTGAATGGCGACGATGCGGCGATTTGAAAAGCTACCACCGTCCCTGGCACGATCTACTTCGTAAATGATCGGGGCGGACATATCACCGCGACGCAGGAAATATGCGTGCAACGAATGCGCGACGCGGCCTTCGACAGTGTGCTGCGCCGCGGACAAAGCCTGCCCAAGTACCTGGCCACCGAATACCTGTGCACTACCGATGTCGCGGCTGTCGCCACGGAAGATATTGTCTTCGATGCGCTCGAGCTTGAGCAACGTGATCAGATCTTCGAGTACTGAGTGCATCGACCAGGGCCAGCGAGTCAGACGTCGATCCGGCCGCCGTCGACAGCAATGCCGGTACCGCTGACGAACACTGCATCGTCGCTGGTAAGGAATAGCACGACCTTGGCGACGTCGACAGGCTCGCCGAGACGTTTGGCGGCCGAACTAGAGATGCAGTAATCCCGCAGCGTCTTGTCCTTGCGGAATACTTCACGGCTTGCCGCCGTCATGATGGCCCCTGGCTGCACGTAGTTTGCCGTGATGCCGAACTCCCCGGTCTCCGCGGCCAACGCTCGCGTGATCGCGGCAAGATCCGCCTCCGCTCGCGCGCACGCATCTGCGCCGCTGGCCGAAAATATATTGCGCAAGAATCCGACATTGACGATACGCCCGGCCGGGCTCTTCTTGAGAAACGGCAGCACGCCGCGGCACATCGCCATGATGAGTTCCGCTCGCGTATCCAGCAGCTGGTCGAGCGCGGGACCTGGCTCGCCGATCGGCGTTTCGGGCTGCAGCGGAAATTCGTTGATGACGATATCGATCGTGCTCAGTTGCTCCACAGCAGCTTCTATCAATGCCGGAATGCGCCCGGCATCGCGCAACTCGGCCGCAAGGCCGTGAATGCCTCGGACAGACGAGAAATGCCGCTCCACGCCACTGTTCAGACCATCAACTGCCAGGACAGTCGCACCGTGCTTGACCAGCGTCCGCGCAACAGCTTCACCTATGCCATTAGCCGCGCTCGTAACGAGCGCGTTCAGTCCATATAGCCGCGGTGGTTCGGCCATGGTCGCTCCTTGCCCAATCGAATTCGGACCGACGCCACGTGCGGCGATCAGTCAGGAAGCTGATAGTCAGCGAATTGCCGGCGTAATTCAATCTTCTTGACCTTGCCGGTCGCGGTATGAGGCAGTTCGTCAACAAAAGCGACGTCGCCCGGTATCCACCAGGTTGCCACTTTGCCCTCAAAAAACGCGAGCAATTCCTCCTTGCCCACCTCTTTGCCTTCTGCGATCACTACGATGAGCAACGGCCGCTCGGTCCACTTGGGATGCGCCACGCCAATGACGGCCGCTTCGGCAATCGCGGGGTGCCCCATCGCCGTGTTCTCGAGTTCTATCGAGCTGATCCACTCGCCGCCCGACTTGATAACGTCCTTGGTACGGTCGGTGATTGCCATATAGCCCTGCGGGTTGATTGTCGCCACGTCGCCCGTATCGAACCAGCCGTCGTCCGTATGACTTCCGGCACCGCCCTCGAGTTTGTAATAGTCGCTACAGATCCAAGGGCCCCGGACCTGCAGGGCGCCGTATGCTTCGCCGTCCCAGGGCAGCACCTCACCCTCGTCGTTGACGATGCGCATTTCGCAGCCATACACGCCGCGGCCCGCCTTGGTTGCAAGGTCCAGCTGCTCGTCGGGTAACAGACCCTCAAGGCCGGCCTTGAGCGAGTTGACAGCACCGACGGGACTCATCTCCGTCATGCCCCAACCCTGGCGAAGTTCCACGTCGTGCTTGTCGCGAAATGCCTCGATCATCGTCCTCGGCACCGCAGCTCCGCCAACGATGGACCGTTGGAGTTTGTCGAGGCGCTTGCCCGCTTTATCGGTGTATTGCAGCAGCGCGAGCCACACGGTGGGGACACCAAGCGCGAGCGAGACGTCCTCGCTGTCCATAAGATTGTAAAGCGCTTCCCCGTCTCCCATCTTCGGGCCCGGCATTACCAGTTTCGCACCCGCTATGAGCACCGAATAGGGAATACCCCAGGCGTTGACATGGAACAACGGCACGACAGGCAGCACGACGTCGCGGCTGGACAATCCCATAACGTCCGGCGCGAGCGACGCGTACGCGTGCAACACGGTCGAGCGATGATCGTATAAAACCCCCTTGGGATCGCCGGTTGTACCCGAGGTGTAGCAAAGCGCGGAAGCGCTGCGCTCGTCGAATTGTGGCCACTCGAACTCGGGAGACTCGGCAGCGACGATAGTTTCGTAGCACATCGCGTTCGCGAGTGAGGTCTCGGGCATGTGCGCCTCATCCGTCAGAACGACGAATCCCTCTACGTTGGGAATCTTGTCGGCAATCGCCTCGAGCAGTGGCACGAACATCGCATCGACGAGGATGAAGCGGTCTTCCGCGTGATTGATAATAAAGACCAACTGTTCCGCGAACAGGCGCGGATTGATCGTGTGGCAGACGTATCCAGCGCCGCTGACGCCGTAGTAAATCTCGAGGTGGCGATAGTCGTTCCAGGCGATCGTCGCAACCCGGTCCCCCTGTTTCAGGCCGAGCCTGGCGAGCGCATTCGCGAGTTGTCTCGAACGAGCGACCACGTCGTCAATCGTGCAGCGATGCCGGGGATTGTCGTTGGTTACCGAGACGATCTCTCGATCACCGTGAAACTTGGCAGCGTGCTCTGCGATCGAGGAGATCAGGAGCGGGAAGTCCATCATCAAGCCTTTCATACCGGGAGTTCCTCTTTTTTTGTTGCGCGTGTCGGGGTCCATCTGCAAATTTAGCAAATCACCGCGGACGCAATAGTTAGCAACCGTTAAGCCTGTTGTTCCGTGCTATGCTCCATACTGCAGCCGGCCTGTCAGATTAACACCAAAAGCTACTGATTTTGAAAAAGAAATTACTCGAAAGTCAGCGAATCCTCCTGCCGGACAAGCGACCATGAGCGGCAACAAACTAACCGTCGGCCTGGCCCAGATTGCACCGACTTGGCTGGACCGCGACGCGACGCTCGTGAAAGTCGTCGAATGGATCGGCAAAGCCGGCAAGGCAGACTGCCAACTCGTCGTGTTCGGCGAGGCACTCGTGCCAGGGTACCCGTTCTGGATCGAACGCACGGACGGAGCACGCTTCGAATCGGCGGTGCAAAAAGCGTTATACGCACATTACGTCGAACAAGGTGTTCGCATCGAGGCAGGCGACCTCGACAGCGTGAAATCGGCGGCGAGCGAGCACGGCATCGCCGTCTACCTCGGCGTCATGGAGCGCGCGGCGAACCGCGGCGGTCACAGCGTCTACGCCAGCATGGTTTTCATCGATTCGAGCGGAGAAATCCGTTCCGTGCACCGCAAGCTGATGCCCACCCACGAAGAGCGACTGGTGTGGGCTATGGGGGACGGCCACGGCTTGCGCACCCACGAGCTCGGGCCGTTTACGGTCGGTGGCCTGAATTGCTGGGAGAATTGGTTACCGTTACCGCGCGCTGCACTCTACGCCCAGGGTGAAGACCTCCACGTCGCAATTTGGCCGGGCAATCGGCGCAATACGGAAGACATTACACGTTTCATTGCGCGCGAGGGACGATGCTACGTCATCTCCGTCTCCGGCCTGATGAGAAAAGCCGATATTCCCGACGACCTGCCCGAGGTCGACCTGCTGCGCGATACCGCCGACGCTGTAATGGCGAACGGTGGGTCTTGTATCGCAGCACCGACAGGCGAATGGGTCCTGGAGCCCGAGACGGATACAGAGTCTCTCCGTATTGCGGAACTCGATCACCGGATCGTACTCGAAGAACGCCAGAGCCTCGACGTAGCCGGGCATTATTCGCGTCCCGACGTTACACAGCTTCTGGTCGACCGGCGGCGCCAATCGACCACCGAGTTTTCGGACTAGAGCATGAAGAAACAAATTTTGATAATCGGCACCCTGCTCCTCTGTAATGCTGTGGCAATAGCAGAATTACCGGAGGGCTACTGGGCCACCGACCGAACGCAGCCTATTCTCGACGCTACGCTCAAAGTGACCCTGGATGCGGACCTCGCACACCTGACGGCGGCCGAAACGCGTGCACTCGAGGAACTGCTTGCAGCCGGCCGGAACATGCACGCGCTCTATGAGAAGCAGCTGCATTCCGAGGCCCACAGTGCGAAACAGGCGCTCGATGCGTTACACAGCGCCGGGACGGCGCACGGCGACACCGTAAGCCTGCTTGATCTTTACTACCTGTCCAAAGGTCCGATCGTGACGACGCTGGATAACGAGCGGCTGCCCTTCCTGCCGGTCGCCAACGTCCTGCCGGGCAAAAACGTCTATCCGGCGGACCTGACGCGTGAAGAAATCGACCGCTACCTGGCGGCGAATCCAGGGCAACTGGCATCGCTCCTCGCCGAACGTACGGTGGTTCGCCGCGCGACTGCCGAGAACATCGCAGCAGATCTGCAAATGCTCAGTCATTACGCCGCCGTCGATGCATTGCACACCGGACTACGAACCGGACTCGAGAAACTCGAAGCGAACCCGTCGATTTTGTACGCCGTGCCGTATGCACTCGCTTATGCGCCGGAGCTTGATGCCGCCAGACGTCATATCGAGGCGGCAGCCGCAATTCTGGATGACGATGCACCCGACTTTGCGGCATACCTAAGGAATCGCGGCCGTGACTTCCTCAGCGGCGACTACGAATCTGGCGACGCATCGTGGGTCAGTGCCGAGTTCAGGAATCTGAATCTGCAACTCGGCAGCTACGAAACGTATAACGACTCATTACTTGGCGTGAAAGCGTTTTACAGCGCGAGTCTGCTGGCGCGCGACGAGGAAAAAAGCCTTGCGCTCGCTGCTGCGATGACGGAGTTGCAGTCGATTGAAGACTCGCTGCCCTACGAGCATCAGAAGCGAGTGCGCTCCGAGGTCCCGGTCGGCGTGTACAACGTGGTCGCGGATTTCGGCCAGGCCCGCGGCGCTAACACTGCGACGATCTTGCCCAATGACGCGGATCATGCTCGCAAATACGGCCGTATCGTACTGATTCGAAACAATATTCTGACCAACCCGCAGATATTCGAAAACCGCAAACATCGCTACGACGCCGCACTCGATCCCGCATTTCACGAACACCTGACCATGGATGGTGGATTCAACCGAACGCTGTGGCACGAGATTGGGCATTACCTCGGCGTCAGCGTAACGGCGGACGGCGACAATCTCAGTGAAGCGCTTGCTGAATATGCAGATTTTCTGGAGGAGATGAAGTCTGATCTCGTCAGCCTGTATGCCGCGCCCAGGTTGCGAGACATCGGCTACTACGATGACGAAGCACTGCGCGCACACTACGCCGACGGCATACGCCGGACACTACAAGTCGTGCGTCCGCGCCCGGAGCAGCCTTACCAAAACATGCAACTCATGCAATTCAATTTCTTCATGGAGTACGGCCTGATCGAGCCCAGGGAAGACTCCGCATTGCTCACGATCAACTATGGCCGCTATCACCAGGCCGTCAATGAATTGTTGGGTGAAGTACTGCAATTGCAGTACGCGGGTGACTATGAACTCGCCAGGGCGTTCGTCGAACGCTGGAATTACTGGGACGACATGGTGCACGGCAGGCTCGCCGAACGCATGCAGGAAGGCGCCAGTTACCGCAACACCATGGTGCGCTACGCCATTCTCGAAGAGTGACAGGCAAACATGCAGCTGCGGCCGGATTGCATCCGATAGTAGCGCCGCATACGCTAGTTGCAGAGCAGCTCTAACGGGGGAACCGCACGATGTCATCACGCCACGCCAACATACTCGAGACTATCGGCAACACGCCGATCGTCCGGCTCAATAAATGTGTGCCTGAGCACGTCAATCTGTTCGTGAAAATCGAGTCGTTCAACCCCATGGGCTCGGTCAAAGACCGTCTCGCCCTCAGTGTCATTGAGGACGCGGAAGAAACAGGCGCCCTCAAACCCGGCCAGACCGTTATCGAAGCAACCAGCGGCAACACCGGAATAGGCCTCGCGATGGTCTGTGCGTGCAAGGGATATCCACTCGTCGTCACGATGGCCGAGAGCTTCAGCATCGAGCGGCGCAAGATGATGCGCTTCCTTGGTGCAAAGGTCGTGCTGACGCCCGCTGCGCTGAAAGGCAGCGGAATGCTCGCGAAAGCCACCGAACTGGCAGAGAAGCACGGCTGGTTTCTCGTCCGGCAATTCGAAAACGAAGCTAACGCCGACGCCCACTCACGTACTACGGCGCCAGAGATTCTCGACGCGTTCTCCGATACACAGCTCGATTACTGGGTCACGGGTTTCGGCACCGGCGGTACGCTCAAGGGGGTCTCCCGCGTTCTCAAGGAGCAGAGCCCTGATACGAAGGTTATCGTCTGTGAACCCGACAATTCGCCGATTCTGGGCAGCGGCATTCCACAGGAGCGACTTGCCGACGGTACGCCCAGGGACAGTCACCCACTCTTTCGCCCACACCTGATGCAGGGATGGACCCCGGACTTCATCCCCAAGCTGACGGAAGATGTCGTCGATGCGAAACTCATAGACGCCGTGCTGCCAATCAATGGCGACGACGCCTTGCGCCTTTCCAAAGCACTGGCAAGGGAGGAAGGGATATTTGTCGGCATTTCTGCGGGCGCGACCCTGGCCGGTGCTGTGGCTATCGCCGAGCAGGCCGAACCGGACACAAACATACTCTGCATGCTTCCGGACACGGGTGAGCGCTACCTGAGTACCCCGCTGTTCGAGGACATTCCGGCGGACATGACCACCGAAGAGGAAGACATCTCACGGTCCACGCCCAATTACCGGTTTGACGCCCCGCCACCGGCACCCCCGGCCGACGAACCTGAAGAAGACGAGGTCGCGGCACCGCCAGAGGCACTCACGTTCCTCGACGAGTCCACGCACGATCCGGACAACCCTGTCGTGTTGTTCGCGCTCGAGTGGTGCGAGTTCTGCTGGTCGGTTCGCAAAATGTTTGCGAAGTACGAGATTCCCCATCGCGCCATCGAGCTCGATTCGGTCGCCTACCAGGAAGACAACGAGGGCGGCAAGATCCGTGCGGCCATTCAGGAGCGCACGGGGCTGAAGACCATTCCACAAATCTACATCAGCGGCGAACACGTGGGTGGAGCGACGGAGTTATTTGACGCCTGCAAGGACGGCACGATGGCAGAGTTACTGGAAAAGTCGAACGTGTCCTGGGACAAGTCAGTCGAGACAGATCCCTATTCCTTCCTGCCGGGCTGGTTGCAGTCGCGCTGACTAGTCTTCGAAGAAGTACATCCCGAGTGTTTCCGCGACGCAAGCCGGTTTGCGTTCATTTTCGACTTCGATGCGCGTCTCCGAGGTCACCAGCAGCGCTCCCGCGCGGCGGCGGGCCTGTAACACCGTCGCCCGGGCCCTGACACGGTCGCCAGCCTTCACCGGCGTGTAGAAACGCACCTTGTTGGCGCCAAAATTGATGGCGTGCTTGAGATTCCTGATCTCGACGAAGTCACCTGTCAACGACGGAATCAGTGCCAGGGTCAGGTAACCGTGCGCGAT
>Ga0255052_10001465_pt1 | contig 17759 bp, 10 predicted proteins | sample JV7_2_21_MG_FD_188632 | JGI IMG/M metagenome (GOLD analysis project Ga0255052, IMG submission 188632) | Seawater microbial communities from Jervis Inlet, British Columbia, Canada - JV7_2_21 | ecosystem: Environmental > Aquatic > Marine > Inlet | place: Canada: British Columbia | collected...
GAAAGGATTGGCCAGTCGAGCCGCGACCTGGGGATTGATCGCATCCAGCTCGAGGATTTTTTGCGCGGCCAGGGCGTAACCGGCGCCATCGACCTGGTGGAAAGCAGTCGAATTGGCAATGGTTGATCCAAGCAGGGAGCGCGCCCGGTTAGGATTGGCCAGGGTATAGGCCGAGTGATCGAATAAAGGCTTTATTTCATCAAGCGCATTTTCGACGCCGCTCGAGCCCAGTACGCTAAACCACTTGTCCACTACCAGCGCGGTATCCTTCCATTGCTGGTAAAACTGGGTCACGATTTGATCGCGCAAATCGTGGCGATAATGAACCACCATCTGCAGGCAGGCGATCTGATCGGTCATGTTACCGGCCTGCGTAAACTGCAGTTTACAGTGCTCAAAATATTCGGACTTCTCGAGATGCAACAGGTAGGCCAGGCACACATTTTTCAAACGTCTGCTTGCGATTGCCTCGGGATCCAGCCGATACTCGCCATTGTCGACACATTCCCGGTAATGCTTTAGTAACTGGTCTTCATTGTGCACTGCAATTTGGAGCTTAAGTGCTTCACGCACCGTCCGGATACGATGCACGTCTACCTGCTCCAGCATTTCGGCAATGTATTTCTCGCCCGGCAGCACCATCATCTCGGCTACCAGCGCTCGATCCATTGGAGATCGCGCAAACACGTCGCTAAAGGCCGTCAATAGTGGTTGCTGTAATTGCGACCACTGCTCGGTTTCCTGCTCCAGCATCGCCAGCATTACCCGGCTCGCCAACTGCTGGCCCGCTTCCCAGCGATTGAATGGATCGCTATCAAAGACCATTAGACTGGCAAGCTCATCGTCACTCAAATCCGTGGTCAGAATAATCGGAGCCGAGAATCCACGAAACGCCGAAATCATCACCTGTGGCGGCATATCCTGGAAACGCAACACGGTTTCCGGTTCCTTGATATCAACTACCTGTTCAAGGGTCCCCATATTATCCAGGGCCACTGGTTGACCCTGTTGATCGAACAGGGCCAGCCGCATCGGCATATGAAAGGCACGGTTAAGTTCACCTTTGGTGGTTCCGGCACGCTGCGAAACCATCAGCGACAGGATGCTGTTTTTAGAATCGTATTCGCGCTTTATATCAACGCGCGGTGTCCCGGACTGCTCGTACCATCGCTGGAAACGTTCCAGGTCGACGCCCGCGGCGTCCTGCATCGCAGAGCGAAAATCATCGGTCGTAACCGCCTGGCCGTCATGACGCTCGAAGTATAAGTCCATCCCCTTGCGGAAATTATCCGCGCCCAGCAGGCAATGCATCATGCGCACCACTTCCGCACCCTTGTTGTAAACCGTCGCGGTATAAAAATTGTTAATTTCCTGGTAAGACGCAGGGCGCACCGGGTGTGCCATTGGCCCGGCGTCCTCACTAAACTGGTGATTGCGTAAACCTCGCACATCACTGATTCTTTGAATCGCGCGTGAAAACATGTCCGCACTGAATTCCTGGTCGCGAAATACCGTCAGGCCTTCTTTAAGGCTTAACTGAAACCAGTCGCGACAGGTCACACGGTTACCCGTCCAGTTATGAAAATACTCGTGCGCGATTACGCCTTCGATAGCCAGGTAATCGTCGTCCGTGGCGGTGTGAGGATTCGCCAGCACGTACTTGGTGTTGAATACATTAAGCCCCTTGTTCTCCATTGCCCCCATATTGAAGTCATCCACTGCGACGATCATGTAAAGATCGAGGTCATACTCGAGACCGTAGACCTCCTCGTCCCAGCGCATCGCTTTTTGCAGCGACGTCATCGCATGATCACACTTGTCCCGATTATGGTGCTCGGTAAAAATTTGTAACTGAACCTCTCGTCCCGAGCAAGTTGTAAACTGGTCTTCAATGCAGGCCAGATCTCCGGCCACCAGCGCGAATAGATAGCTGGGCTTTGGGTAAGGATCATGCCAGCTTACCCAGTGGCGTTCGCCATCCTCTCCGCTATCTACCCGGTTGCCGTTCGACAGCAACACCGGGTAAGTGTTTTTGTGCGCATGAACCTCGGTGCTGAACACCGACATTACATCAGGACGATCGAGGTAGTAGGTAATGTAGCGAAAACCCTCCGCTTCACACTGGGTGCAAAAGTTCCCTTTGGACAGGTACAAACCTTCGAGGCGGGTATTTGCCGCGGCGTCAATTTCGACTTCACAACTTAACTCAAACTGGTCGGGAACCGACTTGATCGTTAACGTTTCAGGCCCCAGGTTATAGTCCTCCGGTTGCAGGGATTTGCCGTCCACGCGCAGCTCGATAAGTTCAAGCTCAATTCCGTCGAGGACCAGTTCGGCGACATTGTTCTGAGCGGTCCGTCGCATCTGCAGCGAGCTGATAACTCGAGTCCGGTGTTCGTCAAGATGAAATACCAGCTGCGTTTTTGTGATCTCGAAGCCGGGTGGCTGATAGTCCTTTAAATGCTTGCGCAGGTGCTTATCGGTTTTCATTTTAGAAGCCTGAAAATAGGTCGCATAAGTGTACCCTAAGGAGTATCATTCGCGTCATTTTTCATTCCCCGGAGATTCAAGAATGGCCGTCGAACGTACCCTTTCAATCATCAAACCCGACGCAGTAGCCAAGAACGTCATTGGCGAAATTTACAATCGCTTTGAAAAAGCCGGTTTACGTATCATTGCCGCGCGCATGGAACACTTAAGCGCCGAGAAAGCAGGTGAGTTTTACGCGGTGCACAAAGAGCGCCCTTTTTATAACGACCTGGTCGAATTCATGACTTCCGGCCCGGTAGTGGTGCAGGTTCTGGAAGGTGAAGATGCAATCGCAAAGAATCGCGAAGTCATGGGCGCCACCAACCCGGCCGACGCCGCTCCCGGCACCATCCGCGCAGATTTTGCACAGACGGTCGACGAAAACGCCGTACATGGCTCCGATGGAACCGATACCGCCAGAGTAGAAATCGAATTCTTTTTCGGTGCTGATGGCCTCTGCCCCCGCACCCGATAAAATTGAGTCCTAAAATCAGCGCGGCGAGGCGCGCTGTTTCGGGTATAATCGCGCTCCCGGTAGATTTATGAGGAGTTGGGATGAACAGCAGTTACCAAAGCCTGCCACATGCATTATTGGCTCCACAAACGTCGATATTGCAGCAACAGACCATTGAAAATGCGCCCGTGACGCGCAATGACAGTGCCGAATTGGTGTATACCGATTTTACCCATGTCCGGCCTTTTACGATCAGCCCAACCGCCACCATCAACCAGATCAACGCCAGAATGATGGCCTGTGGCGTTCGCCTGCTGTTCGTAACCGAGACTGACACAGTGCTACAGGGCCTGGTTACTTATACCGACCTGTTCGGCGAAAAACCGGTACGCTATATCCAGGAGCATGGAGGTAGCCGAGAAGAAATCCTGGCGCAGGATATTATGACACCGCTCGCTCAACTGGAAGCTTTAAGCAAAGTGGATGTACTCAAGGCAAGGGTTGGCGATATCGTAAAAACCATTGAAACAGCCGGTCGACAGCACATGCTGGTTTGTTATACGCATGAAAATGGCAATCAAACGGTTATTGGTTTGTTTTCGTCAACCCACATCGAAAAATTAACCGGCATAAAACTCGAGCTGTCGACGCGTGCTCATACTTTTGCCGATCTGGAACGCGCTTTAACCTGATCTAAAATCAGTTAACTTTTAGTCACGGTTTTTGCCCACCAGGCCGGCAGGTCAGCAAACGAGTCGAGCAGCGCATACGGTTTTATCGCGCCGCCTAAATCCGTCTCACGAAACTTGCCGGTCCCGACCTGTATGCCTCGAATACCGCAGCGTTGTGCTGCATCGATATCACCGACGATATCGTCCCCGATCATAAAGGTCTGTTCGGCACTGCACTCTAATCTGGCCAGCGATGATTCAAAAAAGGCCGGCGCGGGTTTGCCGACCACCACTGCTTCACAGGAGGCGGCATGTTCCAGCGCCTTGACGAAGGGCGCAACATCCAGTTGCAGACCATCCCGCCCGCGCCAGTAACGTGTCATCCCGAGTGCAATCAATTTGGGCCGCGGTTCCTGCATCAGGAACCTGAAGGCCCGGTTTAGTAACGTGAAGTCCCAGGCCTCTCCCAGATCACCAATGACCACTGCATCGGCGGCTGCATCCCGGTCCAGTGGTACCGATTCAATATCGCCAAAGTCCTGTTGCGTGCCGGAAGGTACAAATAATGCGGCGCTATGTAGCTGGTGTTCATCGAGCCATTGTGTCGCGGCGACCACGGGCGTCATTACTTCTTCGAGTTCTGCACTGAATCCCAGGGTTTCGAACTTTTCCAGTAATGCCCTGCGCGAACGCGACGTGGTATTGGTAACAAACAGGTGGGGAATTTGCAGTTGCCTGACCCAGGCGAGCGCATCGACCGCGCCCGCGATCAAACGATCGCTCTGGTAAATGACCCCATCAAGGTCAATCAATATACCATTGCAGACAGCCTTGTTATCCAGCATGACTCTTATCAATACGTCAGATCTACCCTGATTCTGAATACTCTAAAAAATCCCTACGGAAAAGTCTCCGAGGTGAACTTCTTGATATTGTACTGCCCCATCACGATCCAACGCGGGGTCGCTCTGCCAGTTCCGGCGAGTTGCAGACCGGGGTGTCTTTCGACAACTCTCGCCAGGCTGGCCTCCTGCTCTGGATCAACGTCGACGATAAATACGTGTTTTCCTTCCCGCAACTGTGCTTCGAAACGTTTGTAATCGCGATGCGGCACCTGGATTCCGTATAATCCGCCAGACCAGATGCTAAATCCAAACAATACCACCGCCAGGAATATAAATGGCATCCAGGTATAGGTTTCAGGCCAATCGCTGTAGGCAGTTATGATCAATACCAGCGCCGCCAGGACGACACCGATCCAGGTGCCGACGATGATTCCGTGAACCACATCTTTCTTGAAAACAGAATCGATATTGTGCAGATGGTCGTGGGTTTCTACCGCGGTATCGTCTTGGCTAAATACGTGAATCTGCGGTCGATGCACACCTCTGGTTTCGAGTTCCTCTTCGATTCGGTCGAGGTCATCCATATCCTCGCTTACATAGAAATGCCGTTTCATCTTGTATGCCCCGTAGTAACGAGTTGCAAATTTAGAATACGCCTGTAACGGGACTGAATCAAGTTGACCAGATTAGGCTATATTACTACTAACTCCCATTGGGGCAGCCTGTTCCGGAGCTTGAATTCATGCTAAGGTCCGTCGCTGTCCGTTAAGCAGACCTTACTTTTCATGAGAATTGAAGACGACAGCAAACTCGACTACAAGGACGTCTTGATCCGCCCCAAGCGCAGCACGCTGGGGAGTCGCAAAGATGTGGAACTGGAGCGCGAATTCACATTTCGTAACTACCAGTCTGATAACGACGAACACTATCGCGGCATTCCGATCATGGCATCCAATATGGATGGTGTCGGTACCTTTGAAATGGCTGACAGTCTTGCCGGCATGGGATTGTTTACCTGCCTGGTCAAAAACTACGAGACCAATGAACTAATCGAGTTCTTCAGCGAAGACAATACCAGCCGAAGCGAGTGCGTCGCTTACTCAATGGGTATCACCAACCAGGATTTCGAAAAATTCGAAGCGGTGTATAAACAAACCGGCCCGCGTTTGAAATACGTTTGTGTCGATGTCGCAAACGGCTATTCCGAGCGCTTTTCCGATTTTATCAAGCAACTTCGAGACGCCTATCCTGGTATTGTCATCATCGCCGGCAATGTTGTAACCGGGGAAATGACTGAAGAACTGATATTAAGTGGCGCTGATATTGTTAAAGTAGGCATTGGGCCCGGCAGCGTATGTACCACCCGAATCCAGACCGGGGTCGGATTCCCGCAACTTTCCGCAGTAATCGAGTGTGCTGATTCGGCACACGGTCTCGGCGGCCATATTATTGCCGATGGCGGTTGCACCTGTCCGGGTGACCTGGCCAAGGCATTTGCGGCTGGCGCTGATTTTGTCATGCTCGGGGGAATGCTTGCAGGTCATGACGAAGGCGGCGGTGAAATCATTACCCGTTACTTCAAGACCGGTGAAGTCAGGAAAACCGACGCGGGCCTGGAAGACCTGGTCGAGGAACGCAAGTTCGTTAACTTTTACGGCATGAGTTCAAAGGCAGCCAACGAAAAACACTTCGGCGGCCTCAAGGAATATCGTTCGTCCGAGGGTCGGGAAATCCACGTCCCCTATCGCGGCAAAATCGAAAACACGATCCAGAACCTGCTCGGCGGTGTGCGCAGCACTTGCACCTATGCCGGCGCCAAGAAATTGAAGTGGCTGAGCAAATGCACGACCTTCGTCAAAACCAGCGAGCAGTTCAACTCGGTTTTCGCCAACCGCTAACAGCGCTACTTCGGACTCAAGTCTGCAAAAGACACTCCCAACCGGCGCATGCGCCGGTTGGTCCATCCATGGAATCGCTTGCAGCCCGAAGCGTCGGACCGCGGAATCCCTGCCTCGCTACACTTTTGCAGACTTGAGTCCGAAGTAGCTAATTACCGAAAAATCATCTGAAAACGCCGAGCTTGGGCAGCAGCATAGCTTTTCAAAACGCTGCGCAACAGGGATGTTGTGATACGGCACCCCGGGCGCGAGCCTACACGGATGTATCGGTCCGACGCATCGGTACGGCATTTCTGAAAGGCTATGCTGCTGCCCAAGCCAATCGAAGGATTTTTTACCAAATGACTTAAAGAAAAATTACAGTTCAAGATAGCTATGAGCTGATCTCAGGAGTTGCGGCGCCAGCGGTGGAATTTGGCAACCCACTCGAGCAGGCGTTCGGGCACATGCGCGCGTTTCCATTCCCCGGCCGCATACTTGTTCGCTTCGGCGAAGGTAGGATAGATATGTATGGTGCCGAGAATCTTGTTTAGCCCGAGACCATGCCTCATCGCCAGCACATATTCGGCGATCAAATCACCGGAATGTTCACCAACGATAGTAACCCCGAGAATTCGATCCTTGCCGGGTACGGTCAGCACCTTGACAAATCCATGCGCCTCGCTATCCGCAATGGCACGGTCAAGGTCATCAATACCGTAGCGGGTTACCTCGTATTTAATGCCCTGCTCCTGTGCCTCGCTTTCATTTAGTCCAACCCGCGCAATTTCCGGCTCGGTGAATGTGGCCCAGGGGATAACCGAGTAATCCGCCTTGAAACGCTTAACAATACCGAATAGCGAGTTTACCGAGGTATACCAGGCCTGGTGAGCACCGACATGCGTAAACTGGTAAGGACCGGTGACATCGCCACAGGCATAAATCGTCGGTATGTTAGTTTGCAGAAACTCATTTACCTCGATAGTACGATTCGGATTCAGACGCACCCCTATATCTTCGAGCCCGAATCCGCCTGACCGGGGTGACCTTCCAACCGCGACAATCAAGGCATCAAACTCAATTTCGACTTCGCCATCTTTATTTTCCGCCACCAGGTAATCCTTACCCTCGCGCTTGATAAAGCGTTTCGCGGTATGCGCGGTCAACACCTGCACTCCTTCGTCACTAAACTTTTGCTGAACCATTTCCGAGATCTCCGGATCTTCTCGCAGCAGAATTCGAGGAAGCATTTCAATTTGTGTCACCGCGACACCAAGGCGGGCAAACGCCTGGGTTAACTCCGATCCAATTGGGCCTCCACCGAGTACCGCCAGCTTTCGCGGCTTGTCACGCATTTCCCAGAGATTATCCGAGGTATAAAAATCAACCTGGTCTATTCCCTCGATAGGCGGCACAAAAGGACTTCCACCGGTGGCGACAACGATGTTACGGGTGCGAATCGTGTCGCCATTGACTTCGACGGTCCAGGGCGACGTGATACGCGCCTCTCCGATCACAACATCTACGCCGAGGCCGGTGTAGCGTTCGACCGAGTCATGTGGTTCGATTTTCCTGATGATCTGCTGAATTCGCTCCATAACCTCGGCAAAATCAAACTCGGCATCGGCCTGCTTGATGCCGAATTCCTGGCTGCGAGCGATATGTGACAGGAATTTCGCGGAACGTATTATCGCTTTCGAAGGTACGCAACCATAGTTGAGGCAGTCACCGCCCATCTTGTGCTTTTCGATGAGCGTAACCCTGGCCTTGACCGCGGCAGCAATATAGGCCGTAACCAAGCCGGCCGAACCACCACCGATTACAACCAGGTTGGTATCAAACTCGTCCGGTTTGACAAAACCCTCGAGTGCCTTGCGATTGGCAAGTAACACAACGATTTTCTTACCGATAAATGGCAGCATAGCGAGCAGCAGAAAAGAAAATATGATCCCGCCACTGAAAATCCCGCTCGCCGATTCGATCTGGGCCAGCTGGGTTCCGGCATTCACATAAACCACGGTTCCCGCGAACATGCCCAGCTGACTGACCCAGAAAAAGGTCCACAGGCGCAACGTGGTCAATCCCATCACCAGGTTAATGACGAAAAACGGGAATGCGGGTACCAGGCGCAGTGCAAACAAGTAAAACGGGCCGTCCTTTTCAATGCCATCATTAATTGATTTCAGGGACGAACCAAATCGGGACTGCACCGCGTCCCTGAAAAGATAGCGTGATACCAGGAAGGCAATCGATGCGCCTATCGTGCTGGCAAAGGAAATCAGTATTAGACCGGTGACCAAACCGAAAATTGCCCCCCCAGCCAGGGTCAGCACCGTGGCGCCCGGTAAAGAAGCCCCGGTAATCACCACATACAACACGAAGAATCCAATCAACGTGAGAACGCGGTTTTCAACATAGTACTGGTCGATAATTTGTTGCTGAGATTTGACATAATCAAGCGTCAGGTACTGTCCCAGGTCAAACTGGAAAAAAATCACCACGATTAGTGCCAACAGACCCAGCAGGACAATTTTTTTCATAGCGGAGATTCCAGACTCGTATTTTGCATAGGACGCTGTTATTGGTTATTAACTTGTTCGCGCCGTGCAGTATTCTTCAGCCCATAGCAGAAACTCTGCCTCGGGACCCTCGAAGATTATTTCAGGTTTTTTGTCTTTAATCTGGTAACGGTACATTGGATCGTAATATTGTTCGAGTAAAATTTGAATTCCCGGGTCAAACTCTACCACGCTGTTATCTTTAAAAAGCGTTTTTAACGCGGATTCAAAACACTGTTTCACCTGCTGATAACGATCCCCACCCAGGCGCTTTTGTATGCGAGCCAGGTTGTCCAGCACGAAGCGAGTGAACTCTGCCTCGGCACTATCGCCAAATGCCTGTTGGTAGTCAGGCCAATTACTCTGGATATAGTCATCGCGGATGAGTTGGATACGAGTTTCGATATCAACTTGCAGAATAGCGCGCGGCGCCTTCAATAAAGCACTAAAAAGGTAATCAGGCATGTTGACGCGTCCGATGCGTCGGCCTTCGTCCTCGACAAAAACCGACTTGCCCGGAAATTTATCACGATGCTTGATAAACTCGATTGAGACCTGGTTTTCCCAGTCGATGACCGACGGTTGCTGGTCGAGGGCATCGCCTCCAAAGGCTGAACCACGGTGATTGGCAAGACCTTCAAAATCGATGTGATGCCGAATTTTACGCAATACCCTGGTTTTACCGACCCCCGTTAGACCGCTGACACAAACCAGCGGTACTTCTCCGCTAGACTGTTCCAGCTCGTCGATCAGGAAGCGACGCATTGCCTTGTAGCCACCGCGCACCAGCGGATATTCGACGCCCTGCTGTTGCAACCACTGCTGGGTGGTCCGAGAGCGCAAACCGCCACGAAAACAGTACAGAAATCCTTGCGGGTATTTGTTGCAGTAGGTTGTCCAGGCCTCCAAACGCTGCGCTTGAATATCCGGGGTGGCCAGTTCGAGCCCCAGGCGAATCGCCTCCTCCTGTCCCGCATGTTTATAGCGAATCCCAATTTGCTCACGTTGCTGATCATCAAGCAGCGGTACATTAGTCGCCGTCGGAAAGGCACCCTGGACAAATTCAACCGGTGCCCGAACGTCCATCAAGGGGACATCGTTCAAAAAAAGCTGTCGGTAGTCGCTGGTATCGTCTCGCATAAGCGTTTTCAAACTTTGTACCGTAATTCCCAGCAACGATGTATTTTCGGGTTTCGTTTGAAGTCTTCGGGCAGGGTCGAATGGCTTATGTCACGAGCTTCGTAGGATTGCTGGATCGCGTCGGCAAGCCGGAAACCACGACGATTAGTTGAAAACAGCAGTAATCCGTCCGGGGCCAAAAGTTTCATCGCCTGCTTTATTAAATCTTCGTGGTCGCGCTGGATGTCGAGAGTTCGCTGCATCTTGCTGGAGTTCGAAAACGACGGCGGATCAAGGAATATCAACTCATAGCTGTGCCGTATCGAAAACCTGTCCGGATTATTTAATAACTCAACGATGTCGGCACGCAAGAACTGGTACCGGCCTTCATCATCGAGCTGGTTCAGTAAAAAGTTTTCGCGGGCCCACTTGAGATAAGTGGTCGACAAATCGACATTCGTCACCGTGCTGGCACCGCCCAGGGCCGCTTGTACCCCGACGGCAGCCGTGTAACAGAACAGGTTGAGTACTGATTTATCGCGTGCGTGATGGTACACCCTGTCGCGCATAATGCGATGATCCAGAAACAGCCCTGAATCGAGGTAATCACTGAGGTTAATCAGCAACGACGCTACGCCCTCGCGTACCTGGTAAAACTCGCCACGATGATCCTGTTTTTGATATTGCCCAGACCCGCGCTGGCGGCTGCGAATCTTACAAAATAGCTGCTCATCCGGGATCGAAAACAAATCCTTGACGACATCGGCAGCAATACGAATGCGATACTCCGCCTTATCAGTCTCAATCGAGGTAGGCGCCTGGTATTCCTGCAGATGAAACCACTCAACCTCGGGTGCGATTTCACTCTGGTATCGATCCAGCGCGAACGCAAACTCCGGCAAATCCGCATCATAGATTCGATAACAACTGACGTCATTCTTGTTCGCCCAGCGCTGTATATGCCTGGCATTCTTGGTCAGCCGATTGCGCAACGGTACGGCTACTTCGTCAGCAATCGTGGGTGATGAGGATGCCAGCTCCGCGCCTGCACTCTCGCCTGCAGTTTCAAAAATTGCATACAGGCAATCGAGCGGACCATTTTTAACATCCTTTCTGCTCATACGTTTCAATTTCAAACGATGCAGCAAATCCGGATTAGCCGATATTATCGCAAGCCTCGCAGGCGCAAGGCGCTGCAAGCAGGCACCGATATCACCATAGAGCTGAGCCAGGTCCTGACCCTCTTGTAAACGATGTCCATAGGGTGGATTACAAATCACCAGGGTATCCCCCTGCGCCGCCGGCATATCCAGGTCAGCAACCTGTTGGTGGGAGAATTCAATAATATCCTCAACGCCGGCGCGCTTCGCGTTGGCTCGAGTAATTTCCAGCGCGCCAGCATCGTAGTCGCTGGCATAAATCTTCGTGTCGGGTTTCATGTCGACTACCTGACGCGCCTGATCAATGCAGTCTTGCCAGAGTTCCGGATCATGCAGTAACCATTTATTAAATCCGAAATATCGCCGCTCGAGTCCCGGAGCAATGTTGGCAGTCATCATTGCAGCTTCAATCGCAAAGGTGCCCGAACCACACATTGGATCAACCAGCCGCAACAGGGTCGAATCTGGTTGACACCAGCCAGCCTGGACCAACAGCGCCGCGGCCAGATGCTCCTTGAGTGGAGCGCCCGAGTGTTCAAGCCGATAGCCACGTCGGTGCAGGCTTTCGCCGGACAAATCAAGGCTTATACTCGCCTGGTTGTTGTGTATATTGACGTGGACCTGGATATCGGGTTGTTTTTTTTCGACCACGGGTCGACTACCGCAATTGTCTCGAAATCGATCGACGATCGCATCTTTTGACTTGAGCGCAACAAATTGCCCATGATTAAGCTTCGAGCGTGACAAGGTCGCTGATACGGCAATACTGTCGCGCGCATTCAGATGCGATTCCCAGTCAATCTGGTAAATCGCCTGGTATAGTTGCGCTTCGTTTTCAACCCTGGCCTCGGCAAGTTCACAAAACACTCGATTAGCAAGCCGTGAATGCAGACAAACTTGATAAGCGGTTTCAATTCCTGCGCTGATTTGAACTCCGCCGTACATTTTCGTAAGTACCGCGCCAGACGAACCCACAATTCGACGCAGCTCATGGAACAAAAGGGTTTCAAAGCCCTTGTGGCCGGTAACAAATAGCTTGAGATTTTGCATTGAATGTTGTTTTGCGGGTACCAAAGGGGGGTTGATTTTACGCCTTATGTCACAAATCTGCTGCAAAACGAATAGTAATGAAAATTGAAGCAGGATTTTACGAATTTTTTCGCCTATATTAAGGATTCTAAACCGCTTTGAAATTCAACCCGGATGACAGCTTCAAAACAGCGTCAGGATTCTACCTCGATATCAGGCGAGGATGCCTTTGCTGAGACCAGTAGCCTCAGTAAGAAATTAATTACTGCAATGCTGGTGCGCATGATCGAAAGCGCCGGGAGTTATCATGGCTGGAGCCTGTCTGATCAGGACGGCACCCGCATGGTCAAACTGATCAAACACAAGCAACGCATCATCTGCTCGGCCTTCTGGTTTCAGATGAAAAAGCATTTTTCCGATTTCAAGTCTTCAAATCAAGCCTCGTCAAAAGGAAAAGGCGCCGGTGACTGGCAACGCCTGGGCCTGTCCGGGGCAACTGAGACTGTCGAGATCGATGAATTGAAGGCAATCACTTCTCGCTATAGTGAAGCTTTCGAGGAATTTGATCGTGCGATTTTGAAACGCCTGCAGACCTGCATCAAGAAATCTCGCGCCAGCATCCACGAAAATCCACTACAGGTTAAGAGGTTGTGCGAGTCCTTCCAGTACGCGATTGACAGCCTCAACCTGGAAGTTAACTACAAAATTGCGCTTTACCATCTGTTTGCCGATCGTTTTATCGAAGCACTGGGTCCGACTTACCGACGCGTCGACCAGTTTTTATTCGATTCTGGCATGCTGCCAAAAATCCCGGTAGCGCGAATTCATCTGCGCAGCATCGACGGTTTGAGTGAGTCAAAACCTCCACAAAGCTTCAAACCGAACCAAAGCGCCTGCCTGCTTGTGTTGCTACAAAGATTCAAGGAAAAAGCGCGCCAGGCCTCAAGCAGTTATAAAAACCTGTTCCCCGAACTGAAACAACGCTTCACCACCTTTGAACTTAATGAATATGACGAGCAAATCGAACAACTGAACCAGATTTTCAAATTGATATTCGAGGATGAGGACCTGCCCTCACCGGTCAAGCAACAGTTGGCGCGTCTGCAAATTTACGTATTCATTACCGCAGTCCAGGAAGATGGGTTTCTGCGCCGCTCCAGCAACCCGGCGCGACGCCTGCTAGACGGCATAATCGGCAGTGAAGTCGAAATTGCAAAAAACGGCAATTCCGAGTTTTCGGGGATTCGGTTCATTCGTGAACATATCGATGGCATGGCAAACTATGGATTTATTACCGTCGATAGCTACTCCGAGATGCTTGAAGGCTACCAGGACTATGTTAGGGAAAACGAGACCTCGATTCGCAAGGCGCGCAAGCTCGAAGCGACCAAAAAGATTATGCCACTTGTCACGACCCAGCTTTCCGATCTCACTGCGCCACTCGAGATCCAGGGTACCCGGTTGATTCTGTTCGAAAAAGTCTGGCTACCGCTGATGGTGCAAATCGCATTGCGACAGGGGATGGACTCCGACCCCTGGCACCAGGTGACTGTCATGGTAAAGAAACAGGTCTGGTCGCTAATCCCGAAGTCGAATCTGGAAGACCAGGAGAAGTTACAGAAGGTATTGCCGCAGGTTGCCCATTCGATGCACCGCGCAATGCGCAGCCTTAAACTGGCCGAGTCATTGCAGCAGTCTTTAAGGGACTATCTCAAGCTCGAGCAGCAAAACGTGGTCGAAGAAACGGCACACAACATCATCGAGGCCAAGCGCCGGACCCGTTCGCTGTCCGCCCAGTCATTCGCACCGGTGGAAGAAGATACCACAGAGTTTGACGAGATGATGCAAACCGGCATTTTCCAGATCCCGGCAGAAATGGTCGACGCCTTTAATGCGGTAAAACCCGACAAACCCAAGAAGATCAACCAGGTCGACGCGCTCTCAACCGGCGAATGGGTAAATATGAGACTGGACGGAAATAAACTGTTGGCCAAGGTAGCCTGGAAGGCAGAAGACGCTAGTCTTATTATTTTCGTCAACCGCGACGGCAAGCGAATTTGCGAACTCGATGCAAACAAACTGGCACAACAGTTTGAATCAGGTGATATATCGCTGATGGATTCGAGTTCGGCTGACTCGGAAAAAACCCAGTTCAGCTTTATGAAATCCCTGTAGGCCGACGCCCGGTTTATACGCCGAGCAGTAACCTGGCTGGATCTTCCAATACGTTCTTGATGGTCACCAGAAATTGAACCGCTTCCTTGCCATCGATAATGCGATGGTCATAGGTAAGCGCGAGGTACATCATCGGTCGCACCACGATTTCCCCATCGACCACCACGGGACGCTGCTGGATTGAATGCATCCCGAGGATTGCCGACTGTGGCGGATTCAAGATTGGCGTGGATAGCATCGAGCCGAATATGCCGCCATTGGTGATGCTGAAGGTCCCGCCGATTAATTCTTCGATGCCCAGCTTGCCATCCCGCGCTCGCATTCCCATATCCCGAATTGAACTTTCGATCTCGGCATAACTCATTTGATCGGCATCACGCAGGATTGGAACCACCAGTCCACGATCCGAGCTAACCGCGATCCCGATATCAAAATAATCATGGTAGACAATATCGTCACCGTCGATGGAGGCGTTAACGGCTGGAAAGCGCTTTAATGCCTCAACCGCGGCACTGGTAAAAAAGGACATCATGCCAAGCTTGACACCATGTGCCTTTTCAAAGGCATCCCGGTACTGGGCGCGGGAATCCATCATCGGCTTCAAATTCACTTCATTGAAAGTTGTCAGCAAGGCCGCAGTGTTTTGCGCTTGCTTGAGGCGTTCAGCGATCTTTGCACGCAAGCGGCTCATGGGCACCCGGCGATCATTGCGACCCGCAGACGGAACCGACACCGCCGGCGGTGTGACTGCAGCGGGAGCATCAGTCCTGGCGGCAGTTTGCTGTTGTTGCAGATAGCGCTCGACGTCTGCTTTTAGTAGTGCACCTTTTTTACCAGTCGCTGGGATATTGTCAGCGGACAAATTATTTTCGCTGAGTAGTTTTCGTACCGCTGGGCTGGCCCTGCTTGCAGCGGTGCTTTCATCCACAGCGGTTGTGTCACCATCCGCTGCGTTGGTTTCGGTCGTATCCGCTTGCGGTGCCGCAGCGGCCGGAGCTGACGCCGCGGCCTCGGTATTAATCACGCCAAGAACATCACCATTTTTTACCGTGGCACCCGATTCAAACGCTATCGATTCAATCACACCGGCTTTGCTCGCAACGATTTCAAGCACTACCTTGTCGGTTTCCAGGTCAACAATGTTCTCGTCGACCGCGACGCTGTCCCCCACCTTTTTATGCCAGTCGCCCAGAGTCCCCTCGGCTACTGATTCTGGTAGTACCGGTACTTTGATTTCAACCTGCATTGCTCACTCCAGTCTTATTTTTTGTTGTTTCGTTATTCGAGTTTATCCGAGTATTCGGCTTCGAAAGCATCTTTCACCAAATGGGCTTCCTGGCTCTGGTGCAAAGCCATATAACCGACCGCCGGAGAGGCAGCCGAGATGCGGCCCGCGTATTGTACCTGTATCGGTGTAAAAATCTCGTTCAGTCGACTCTTGAACTCACGGAACATCCCCTGGTTGCGCGGTTCATCCTGACACCAGGCAACATTTTCCAGTGCCGGGTAGCGCTCGTGAATCGCTTTCAGATCCATTTTTGGGAACGGATACAGCTGTTCGATCCTGGCGATCGCGGTGCTGTGATCATATTGCTGTTCGCGTGACTCGTATAGCTTGTAGAAAATCTTGCCGCTGCACAGGATCAGGCGTTTGACCTTTTTGTCATCGATTTCATCTATTTCTGGAATGACCTTCATGAATTCGCCTTCACTATAGGCACTGAGCGGCGACACTGCCCGCTCATGACGCAACAGGCTTTTGGGGCTCATCACGATGAGTGGCTTACGGAAACCACAGACCATCTGGCTGCGTAGCAGGTGAAAGATCTGTTCCGGCAAAGTGGGTTGCACCACACGCATATTGTGCTGCGCGCACAACTCGAGATAACGCTCAATGCGCGCCGAGGAATGTTCCGGTCCCTGGCCCTCATATCCATGTGGCAACAGCATCACCAGGCCGTTGAGCCGACCCCACTTCATTTCACCTGAACTGATAAACTGATCGATAACGACCTGGGCACCGTTGGCAAAATCACCGAACTGGGCTTCCCAGATTACCAGGGAGTGCGGGTCTGTCGAAGCGTAACCATATTCAAAGCCCAGCACCGCCTCTTCGGATAAAAACGAATTGATGACTTCGAAGCGTGGCTGATCTTCGGCAATATGTTTAAGCGGCTTGTAAATTTCCCCGCTATTCTGATCGTGCAGGGCTGCGTGACGATGGAAAAAAGTGCCGCGTTCGCTATCCTGCCCCGAAAGTCGCACGCGATGACCATCATCCAATAAAGTGGCATAGGCAAGATTTTCCGCAAAACCCCAGTCGCCGGGGATTTCACCATCGACCATTTTCTGTCGATTCTCCATGATCTTGGCTACCCGTGGATGCAGCTTGAAGCCCTCCGGCAGGGTCAGAATGCTTTTACCCAGTTGCTGAATCCTGTCAGCATCGACCGCGGTATTCGGGGTATTATTGACATCGCCCTCATTCAGGCCGGCCCAATCACGCGCTGCCGTCGGTTCAAGCCCTGAAATAACATTTAAAGCAACCGCTCCACCCTCGTCCAGCGCACGGCGGTAGTCCGCTATCATTTGATCAACTTTCTCGCGCGTTGTGAAACCTTCGCTGATCAAACGCTCGGCATGCAGCTCGGCAAGACGTGGATGCTTTCGAATCGCCTGGTACATCAGTGGCTGGGTCACCGCCGGCTCATCAGCCTCGTTGTGGCCGTAACGCCGATAGCAAACCATGTCGATAACGACGTCCTTGTGGAAAGTTTCGCGATACTTGACCGCGATCTCGGCGATAAATACACAGGCTTCAGGATCGTCACCGTTAACATGGAATATCGGCGCCTGCACGATGCGAGCCACCTCGGTGCAGTAAAACGAGGAGCGCATATCACGCGGATTACTGGTGGTGAACCCGATCTGGTTATTGACGATGATGTGAATCGTACCACCGGTTTTGTAACCCCGGGTCTCACACATGTTAAAGGTCTCCATCACGACCCCCTGGCCGGCGAAGGCCGAATCGCCGTGAATCAAAACCGGCAATACGTCATTGGTGGTACGGTCATCCATGCGGCGTTGACGGGCGCGAACCGAACCCTCCACCACGGGATCCACGATCTCAAGATGCGATGGATTAAATGCCAGGGCGAGGTGCATCGGCCCCGAGTCGGTGTAAATATCCGAAGAAAAACCCTGGTGGTATTTAACGTCGTAGTTGTAGCTTTCATCGAGTTCGATATTGCCCTCGAACTCATCGAACAAATCGCTGGGCATCTTGCCAAAAATATTGGTGAGCACGTTCAGGCGCCCTCGATGGGCCATACCGATCAC
>Ga0255052_10001466_pt1 | contig 17753 bp, 14 predicted proteins | sample JV7_2_21_MG_FD_188632 | JGI IMG/M metagenome (GOLD analysis project Ga0255052, IMG submission 188632) | Seawater microbial communities from Jervis Inlet, British Columbia, Canada - JV7_2_21 | ecosystem: Environmental > Aquatic > Marine > Inlet | place: Canada: British Columbia | collected...
CCTCCCGCTGATCACCCGACCATTGGCAAGATCATATCGACGCTCAGAGCGCCGTGGCATCGTGGAAAACCACACCCAGCAGGTACTTTTCCGAGATATTCCGAAAAACGCTTTCTCGTCCAAATACCGCCGCTACCGAACCGATTTGCGTTACATCTCGGCGATTACCCGGCCAAAGTCATCGACCTTGTTCCAATCCGTAAACTCGACGACTGCCCGGGGATCGGTCGGCCCTTTGGTCATCCACATGATGAATCTGATGATATGGCGATCCCAGAACGTGTATATCGGATAGTCAAGTTTTCCGGCAAAAACCGCCAATTTCCTTGGCTTCCAGGATAATTGCCTGAGAAATTTTTTCAGATAAGGGTTGGTTTCCGGCTCGTTTTTTTCCGGTTTGCGGGCAACGATATTTACCGTGAAAAAGGCATTCGGCTTGCTGTCGAGAACTTGCCGATTTTTCCTGATGAATTCGTAAACCTGTGGGCGATGCCTGCCGTAACGAATGCTCGCACCGATCACGATTATGTCGAACGGTTCGAGTTCGATATCGGGCTCATCATTGATGAACGCCAGAGTGACCTTGTGAGCCTGTTCTTCGATGACCTGCCCTATTCGCTCACAGATCCTCTTCGTGTGCCCGTCGGTCGTGGAATAAGCAATCAGTATGTTTGCCATTCTTGGACCCATTATTTACCTGGTGTCTTACCAGTAACGGACATTACCAACTGCAGGGGCCTGTGGGTGGCGAATTCAGGGATTCTTTTTTGAATTTTATGAATCCTGAACCCCCAATCAAGACGGCCGTGGAATATCTGCGCGGGCCCAAGCACTCAGCCGTCTCCATTCGTGTGCAAGGGTAATTTAGGGACGGCATATAAACAGTACGTATATGCCCCACGATTTACTCGTAATTCTACCGATGGTAGATGAGCGATTTCATCACTACATTCTAGTCGGTAATAGAGGAAGCAAAAATAGTATGTGGTCTTGGCCAAGATTTTCACGCGGTCGGCTCTGCCGACATACGGACGCGTGCATCCGGCAGAGATCTATCAAGGCACAAATTCAAAGGTGCCACGACTCGCACCTCGAGGAAAATCATCATGTTTAATAAATATGGACTATGGGGACGTCTAGCGATTCTCCTGTTAATCAGTTTTTTCTTCGCCGCTTGCGACGGCAGCGATGGCGCTGCTGGGCCAGCAGGGCCAGCAGGGGCAGATGGCGATCCCGGCGATCCCGGCCCAGCTGGACCAGCAGGTCCTCCAGCGGGCGACGATCCCATTGCGGCGGCCAAACTTGAATCCTGCTCCACCTGTCACGGCGGAGTCGGTATGCAGGAACACCAGGCCGAATACAACAAGTACGCTGGCACTGCTTTTACACTGACGATAACAAATGTAAGCAGCACAGCACTGGGTACAGTCCCTGAAACCTGGGACGCAACTATGACAGTCAATCTTGAAAAAGATGGCGCACCCGTCAGCGGTCTCCACGAGTACGCCTATCGTGGCTCGACGACATGCTGTCTCCCCACTGGCGTGGATCAAGGCAGTTTCTACACGGTGCAGTACACCTCGGGGACGCGAATGTTCGATAATTCCAAATCGTTCTCCATGGATCTGACCTCTGACTTGGGTTCCGGAGACTTCGTGGCGAGGACTACAGGGGCTACTTTCGACCCCGTGCCGGTAAATGGTCAGGCCTATGCCTACGTTGCCGGAGGGCTGCTGGACACTGAAGGGCTGGCCCTGTACGAGAATGTGACCAACGCATCCGTCGCGTACGGTGATGTGGGCACGTACGCATCCCTCGCCAATGTGGAAGGCTGTGAAGCATGCCACGGCGCGCCCTACCTGAAGCATGGCTACCGGGCTGCGGAGGTTACCGGCTTGCCCGACTTTGCCGCGTGCAAGTCCTGCCATTGGGACACGCGCGGCCCCGGCTATCATCAAGACTGGCAGCACATGGTGGACGATCCGTTCGCCTGGGCCACCGGGGAGACGCCGACGGCTGACTACTCATACACCATGAACATCATGAACGACACGCACATGTCGCACGCCATGGAATTCCCGTACCCACAGTCCATGGCAAACTGCGCCACGTGTCACGAAGGCAAGCTTACCCAGGTCCTGGACAACACCAATTTCACGCCGGAGACCTGCAAAAGCTGTCACCCGATTAAGGGAACCGATGCGTGGCCCCAGATCGGTGAACGAGGCGACCCGGATTACGTGGCGGCAGAGGATTACGCCCAGTCGCACAGGGCACCGCCATTCGAATACCTGTGGACAAAGCTGAATGTCCAGGGGTTCCATGACCCCGCGGCGGATTGCCAGGCATGCCATGGAATGGGTGTGCCCCCTGTGGCTCCTGCGTTCAACGAGTACCACAGCGGCTATGACGCTCAGATCTCCAACGTCAGCGGAGGGCGGTATGCCGACCTACTTACCGTCTCGATCGATGACGTATCGCTGGCTGGCGATGTCCTGACGATCGCGTACAGTGCGAGCAATCAGGCCATCGTCCCCGAGGTGCTGGTGTCCTTCTACGGTTGGGACAGCAAGAACTTCATTATTCCTGCTACTACCAGAGATGGCAGCGTCCTGTGCCCGAGCTCAAGAGGGGACGGCTGCAGGTTCGAGTTCGAGGAGGGTGACACCAATCCTCTGTTCCCGACCTGGACAGAAGTCGCGCCCGCCAGCTGGGAGCTCGAAGTGAACATGGCGGCCTTCGTGCCGGTCCTGACCGATGACATTCCGACCATGATTGATAACGGCGATATCAAGAAGGCGGAAATCACCCTGACACCGACGCTGTCGCATGTCGTTGGAGGAGAGACCGTCCGTCTTGCTCTCAATGCGGTCACCCAGACCTTTGACCTGGTCGCCGGCGCACCTGTCGATAACTACTTCAAGGGTACCAACGCGGTTGTAGATATCAATAAGTGCAACGCCTGCCACGATCAACTGGCCGTAACCTTCCACTCCGGTAGTGGCAGGGGTGGCGATATCGTGGCCTGCAGGAACTGCCACAATCCGACCATTACTGGCAGCCACCTGGAAATGGCGTCGCGCTCGATCGACAACTACGTCCACGCGATCCACTCGTTCCAGGACTTCGATCCGGGCAGCACGTTCGGGACGTTCGATGAGGTTGACGCGACGAGGTATAACCTGCACATCAACCACACGTTCCCGAACTTCACCATCAAGAACTGTGAGGGCTGCCACAATCCGGGCACCTACAACGTGCCGGATCAGTCACAGTCGATACCTGGCGTGTTGTCGACGTCCGATGACCCGGCGACCTGGTATGCGATGGTAGGCGGCCTCGCTGTCGAAGATACTGCGGGCAGGAACATCAGCGGTTCCGTGCCGGAGTATGTGACCGGTCCCGCTTCCAGAGCCTGCGGCGCTTGTCACAGGGCTGAACTGATCAACCCGGATCTGGCCGGTGACCTCGCTGCCTTCAACGCGCATACCGAGGCGGGTGGTACCCATGCCGAGAACGCGCCTGTTGACGGCGAGGACGACGTTGTCCTCTTCGGCATCATCGACAAGATCATGAGCATGTTCAAGTAAACGAGGAGTACGAGGTGGGCCTTCCGCCCACCTCACCTTATTACCGGCCGGGAGAGGAATCTCCCGGCCTTTCTTGTAAGCGAAGAGCGAACCGGGACCCTGTGACGACGATCGGTATCGGCAACAGTCGGGGTTTCGAGTCGGTCAGGGGCCAGTCAGACGTAAGTAGCCAAAACCGGCATTGTCAAGTATCTTACGGACAAAATAAGAATTGCCCTCAGGAGATTCATGCAAGCGCAGGGTCCGTGGCTGCCTATCGCCTGGTCATGGTGGGCGTCAGCCTGGAGTCCCCAATCGCGCCGGAATCACATACGTACATTCACGAATGCCTTGACGGTGACTCGCTATTTCGGCTGCCGGGCAATGCCCAGTAGTATAAATGTGCAGTACACTCTAAAGTGAGGCAGGACCACCTAAACGACCGCTGCGAGGCAATGCGCCAATACGCTGCGGACAAGACAGGATAATAGTTCTGTAGAACAGGCATGGCGGTAAGTTTGGTGTGCCGCCAACAAAAAATAAGGTAACGGATCATGGCAAGCTATGAAAACTGCACGGGGCATGTTGCAGCTTTAATGCTTTTGGCTCTTCTTTTTGTCGGCTGCGGCGGAAGCGACGGCGCAACTGGTCCAGCAGGCGTTGCCGGACCACCGGGACCACAGGGAGATCCGGGAGACCCGGGACCACCACCTCCTGATGGCTCCATTATCATTGGTGACGGCAGTGCGCTGACTGCAGAAGAAATTAAGACACTCGGCAAGCTCACCGCCGTTATTACCGCAGTGACTGTTACGAGCCCGCCGGTCGTCGATTTCACGGTCACGGACGCAAACGGCGACCCGGCAGTCGGTATCGCCTCCGGCTACGTCTGGTTCACCTTTGCCAAGCTGGTGCCGAATACCGATCCGCTTGTCAACGGTGGGCTGCCATTCTGGCAAAGCTACGTAAACACTGTCGAAGACATCGCAGACAACGATCCAGGCGAGGGCAGTGACGTGCTGGATCTGTCGATTCAGGCAACCAACGATAGCCGATTTAGCGGCGGTTCGCATGTGGAGCTCGGCGGCGGCCAGTACCAGTATACGTTCGGTACGGACGTGACCAATATCACGGCACCGATCGCAGTTCCTTGGGAGCCGAACCTTACACATCGTGTCGGTCTCGAGATTCGTCTCGATGGCGAAGGCGAAACACCGCTTGCACCGTTTAATCCGGTCTTCGACTTCGTGCCCGACGGCGGCGCCGGTTCCGGTGTTACAAAAGATATTGCGGACACCCTCAATTGCAATGGTTGCCACTTGGAGTTCACGATGCATGGCGGCCCGCGAAAGTCGGTCGAATACTGCGTGACCTGCCACAACCCGGGCACTGTCGATCAGGATTCAGGTAATTCGCTCGACATGGCGCATCTCGCTCATTCCATCCACATGGGTGAGGATCGAGCAGGCGTAGACCCATTCATTATCTGGGGATTCGGCAACTCTATGCATGACTACTCCGAAGTCACCTATCCACAGGCGAAGACCTACTGCGAGACCTGCCATACGGCGTCAGCAACACATGCGGATGGCGACGCCTGGAATGAGGGCGCGACGGCCAAAGCCTGCGGCGGTTGTCACGCGGATGGGCTGCTGGCTGCGAATTTCGACGCCGTTACCGGCCAGGCTGAATACTCTTTCGATCACGTCGTGGCCGACGCCCCTCTGGGAATACAGCCTGACGGGTCGTGCGCAGGTTGTCACCTCGGCGCCATTCCGACCGCAGGGCCCCCTCTGGCAATCCACAGCAGCATCCGTGGAGACGATCGGGCCCGTGCGGAAGCCGGCGACAACTTCGTGTTCGAGTTCATCAGCGCAACCAACACAGCTCCCGGCGAGACTCCGGTCGTCACTTTCAAGGTCACAGATTCGGCTGGGACTGCGTACAACATCCTGACCGATCCGGAATTCGATCTGGTAGTGTCCGGCGGCAATGCCGCGCTGAACCTCTACGTCCAGTGGGCGACGGTTGACTACTACGGTGGCGACGAGAATGGACTCGTGCACGGCGGCAGGATAAACGATAACCTGACGACCCAGGCTATCCAGGATCTGAACTTCAGAGACACTGGCTACCCGTTCCGGATGCGCCTCGGCGCGATCCAGAATGTTGCGGTCGACAATGGGGATGGTACCTTCACCGTCACGTTCTACAGGGCGCTGCCGGCTGTGTTTACAGGCGACGTGGTGTTCGGTCTTGGCGGACATCCGGCCTTTGAGACCACGGATGCAGACGGCGTTACCGCCTTCGAAAGGGCCGCTGCGGTGAGTGCCCTGTACTTTCCGGGCGCAGCGCGCCAGGCAGCGATCGACAGCGCCAAATGCAATACCTGCCATAAACGCTTGCTGGCTCACGGTAGCAACCGGAATGGCAACCTGGAGTTCTGCCTGATGTGCCATAACGGTGACGCGGCGGTGTGCGCCACTAACCCGGAACTGGACGGCTCTTGCCCGGTGGGCCAGACCCAGGAAGGCTACCACTTCGGCCGGATGGTTCACTCTATTCACTCTAGCGGAGTCCCCGGTAGTGAGAATGCCACCTTCGAAGGTGGCGCTTTCGCGGGGGTCACTTACCCGCAGAACGTCGCGAACTGCGACACCTGCCATGTGGCGGGACGCTATGACGTGGCTCGCACGACGGCCAGGGCGGTGAGCACCGACCAGGGATCCGACATCAGGGTCTGGACGGACGACATCGCCTCCACGGCGAACGTTGCGGTCTGCGGCGTATGCCACACAAGCGCGCCAGCTAAAGGGCACTTCGAGTCACAAGCCGGCCAGGTTGATGCCCTGAAGTGCACGATCGTTGGCGCCACGTGCGGCGCTCCCGATGGTTCGAGTGGCAGCGGTTTGCCGAACGGGCAGGAAGCCTGCGCGGTTTGTCACGGCACGGGTGCGGAATTCGAGACCTCGAAGTTCCACAACCCTGGCATAGGCGAATAGCAACAACGAGAAAAGGTGACGGATCATGGCAAGCTACAACAATAGCTCGGGGCACGTTGCAGCTTTCATGCTAATGGCTCTTCTTTTCGCCGGCTGTGGTGGCGGGAGCAGCGACGGCGCCGCGGGACCGGCAGGAGCTGCAGGACCTCAAGGACCACAGGGACCGCCGGGACCGCCTACCGGCGGCAGTATCCCGGTTACATCAGCCGAGAAGATCAACGTCGCGATCACTAGTGTCGCGGTTCCAGCCGGAGGCGGCGCACCGACAGTTGAATTAACGCTCACGAATGATCAAAACCAGGGTCTGGTTGGTCTGCCCGCCGCAAATATCCGTTTCGTCATCGCACAACTCACTCCGGGGACGAATGGTGGCTCCAGCGAGTGGCAGTCCTATGTTACCCGGGACGACGGTGGCGTTACTGACGCGCAGGCAACCACGGAGACAGCGACTGCGGGAACTTACGTGGACAACAACGACGGAACGTACCAATACACGTTCGCGAATCCGCTGACCGCATATCCGGCAGGTCCGGTTTTCGACGAGTCCAAGACCCATCGTGTCGGCATCGAAATACGCACGAACTCAGGTGGATTCCTGCCGGAGAATATTCCGGCCGACAACGCACCGTTTGATTTTGTGCCTACTGGCGGCGCACCAATTTTCACGCGGCTGATCGTCGACAGCGACACCTGCAATGCCTGTCACGACAACCTCGAGATGCATGGCGAGGCGCGCTTCGATGTCGAATACTGCGTCCAGTGTCATAACCCTTCATCCATCGACGGTGACACGGGCAATACCGTGGACATGAAGCGGCTGATACACAACATCCACTCTGCCCGTGCCGACTACCAGATCATCGGCTTCGGCGGGAGGCTGCATGACTGGTCCGACCTGGTCTGGCCGCAGGACATCAGAAACTGTCAGACATGCCACGACGAAAACGACCCTGGCACACCCCAGGCGAGCAACTGGCGACTGGTGCCAAATCGTGCCGCCTGCGGTACCTGCCACTATGATGACGGTATCCCGACGAGCGGCCACGATTTCGCGATTGAAGATGGCGTGCATCCTTTAAACCTCCTCTTCACTGACGACACGCAATGTGTCGACTGCCACGGACCAGATGGAACCGTTACGGATTCTGATACAGGCCGGCTGGTGCAGGTACCAATCGCGCACGAAATTCTCGAGAAGACCGCCGGCGAGGCGTTTTCGTACAACCTCCTAAGTGCGACCGGTACGGGACAGGGCGAATTTCCGGTGATCACATTCTCGGTCACCGATCCAACCAATGGTGACGCGGCGTACGACATTCATGCGGATACGCCATTTACGACGTGCGCGGGCGGGGCGAGTCGGCTCGCGGTCAATGTTGCCTGGAGCACGACCGATTTCGCGAATATCGGCAGCGGCAACCTGCCCGGCGTACCGCTTTCGATGAATCCGCTGGCAGCCTGCGGAGGGGCATCCGTAAATAACGGAGACGGCACATTTACAGTGACATCGCCGACCGCAATTCCAGCGACTGCAGTGGGCACGGCTTCGATCGCCATCGAAGGTCACCCGGCCGTAGATGTAAATAACGACGGTTCATTCGAGCGTATCGCCGTCACCAACGCCGTGTTCTACTCGCCAATCACGGACGTGACCGCGGTGCCGAGACGCACTGTGGTTGACATCCAAAAGTGCGACGACTGCCACAATCAGCTCTCACTCCACGGCAATAACCGCACGGATAGACCTGAGGTTTGCGTCACCTGCCATAACCCGGTGATGACGGACGTCAACCAGCGGGGCGCCGACCCGTGTCTGTCCGATTTGGGCGCCGATGACACAACGATCGATTTCAAACACATGATCCATGGTATCCACGCGTCAGGTGAGATCGGCAAGCCCTTCGATGTCTGCGGTTTCCGCAACAGCGTACATTCGTTCGACTTTATCTATCCGGGGCGGCTGAATAACTGCGAAGGCTGCCACCTGGCGGGTACTTACTATCCGGTGGATGCTGCTGAGGTGTTTGGTACGACGTTCGACGCTAATGATCCGGCAACCCTGACTGACGATGTCGTCGTGTCGCCGAACGCTGCAGTGTGCTCTGCGTGCCATATCGAGCCGCTGGATATACTGCATATGGAACTAAACGGCGGGGATTTTAATGCGACCAAAGCCGCGGATGGCACGCTGGTTTCCTCAGAAATCGAAAGCTGTGTAGTTTGTCATGGTCCCGGACGCACGACGGACGTGAAAGTAGTGCACGAGATCGGGACATTTGAATTCAACTGAGTGGTCGTTGACTGACAGGAAACTGTATTCGTATGGACCTTAAAACAATAAGCCGAGTTACCGTCCTGCTCTGCGTGTGTCTGCTACTGTCTGCGGGTGCGTTGGCCCAGTCATCGGACGACGCCGATATTCCCTATAGCAGAAGCGGCGCTGATAACTGCCTCCCCTGTCATATGAGCAATCAGGTAGTCCTTGCCATATTCAAGACGAAGCACGCAGTGCCGTCGGATCCACGCAGCCCCTTCGGTCACGGGCAACTGCAATGTGAAGCCTGCCACGGTCCAGGTGGCTTGCATATCAGCGGGGGTGGCCGCGGAGAGCCGGTTATTCGTTTCACTGCCGACTCGGCGGCAAGCGTCGAGACGCAGAACGGCATGTGCCTCGGATGTCATGAAGCCGATTCCGGATTCGCGTGGCACGGGGGCCCGCATGACGACAATGAGATCAGCTGTGCCGGCTGCCATCAAAGTCACACTGCCAATGACGCCGTGCTGAGGACATCGACGCAGGCCGATAAATGCTATGACTGTCATGCATTCCGGAGAAGCGATTCGCTGAAAGCGTATTCGCATCCGTTGCGTGAAGGCAAAATGGCCTGCACGAGTTGTCACAGCCCGCACGGCGCAACAACGGAATTGCAGCTTGTGCGGCAAAACCTGAACGATACCTGCTTCGGGTGCCACGCGGAAAAACGCGGTCCGTTCCTGTGGGAACATGCACCGGTGGCTGAAGACTGTTCAAACTGCCACAACCCACATGGATCGAACCATCCGGGGATGCTCGCGCAGCGCGCCCCGCTCCTTTGCCAGAGTTGTCACTCGCAGAGCGGGCATCCGAGCATCGCTTATGATGCGGACGGCCTGGCAACCGGTACGCCATCGCAATACCTGCTTGGTCAGAGCTGTCTGAACTGTCATTCGCAGGTGCATGGTTCCAATCACCCGTCAGGGTCCAAGCTGATGCGCTGACGGGCAAGGATGAATTGCACGTCAGCGGTTGAGAGGTCGAGAAAATGTTCGAGGTCCGATTGACCCGATTTAGATCAATTGCGATGTTGACGATCGTCTCGTCAGCGCTGATCGCACCGGTTGCGGAAACAGCGCCGCCCGACACGTCTAACTGGAAATGCAAGTTCTGCCCGTTTGAAAGCGGCTACCAGGCGAACGTTGAAGCAGGCGGCAGCTACGTCAGCGAAGACGCTGCGAAGTTCGGCGACGCAACCGGCTACGATGAGCAAGGCGCTTACGTCAATGTCGACGGCGAGGGCGATTATGCAAGCGACGGATATCGGCTCAGCTGGTACGCCGAGGACTTGGGTCTGGATTCGCGGGTTTTGGAAATCGACGGCGGGCGCCAGGGCAAATATGGTTTCCATCTCGGCTACAGTGAGCTGCCGCAACGCGTCTTCGATACGACGAGCACTGTGTTCGCTGCGTCCGGCCCTCACACGCTGTCGCTGCCGGGATCGTGGGTGCCCGCTGCGCAGACTTCGGATATGACAGCGCTCAGTTCGTCGCTCAGCAGCCAGAACATCGAGAGCGATCGTCAGATTTTTGAATTTGGCGCGAATTACCTGCCTTCCAGCCGCTTCGGCCTGTTTGTCGACTACCGGCACCAGGAGAGAGACGGCGTCGATATCCTCGGCGGATCGACGTTCACGCAGGCAAGTCTCCTGCCCAGACCACTCGACTATACGACCGATGAAGTCGATCTGGGCGTGCGCTATGTGGCAGATCGCGGAACCGTGACGCTCGCTTACTACGGTTCGTTCTTCCAGAACAAGGCTATCGATCTGGTCTGGGACAATCCGTTTTCGTTCGATCCGGCCACATCGCTTCCGGGCGAGGACCAGGGCAGGCTGGGCCAGGAGCCGGACAACAAGTTCCAGCAGGTGACGCTCTCGGGCAGCTATCGTGCGGCGACACTGAATACCGTCATTGCATTCTCGGCAGCGATGGGCCGAGGGGAGCAGGACGATTCGCTGCTGCCTTACACGATCAATCCCAATATTGCTGTCACTCCTCTACCGCAGTCAACGCTGGATGCGGAAGTCGACACGATGAACCTCGCATTCACCGTAGTATCGAGACCTTTTCCGAAGGCCCGCGTGAAGCTTGCAATTCGGCATGATGAACGCGACAACAAGACGATTCAGTCACAGTGGTCACGCGTTATCACCGACACGTTTCCGACCAGCGATAATGAGTTCAATATCCCATACAGCTTCGAGCGCTCACGCCTGAATCTGAGCGCAGACTACAGGCTATTCGATACCGTCCGGGTTTCGGCTGGCTACGACCGGACAGAACTCGACAGAGATTTCCAGGAGGTCGCGGAGCAGACCGAGGATAGCGGCTGGGGCCGGGTCCGCTGGCGTCCAAATGCTTCTATCGAAATCAATGCCCGTGGTGGCGCCTCGGAGCGGGACATCGATCGCTACGACGAGGCGTTAGCAGCGAGTCTCGGGCAGAACCCGTTGATGCGTAAATACCATCTTGCCTATCGTTATCGTGAGTTCGGCGAACTGACCGTTTCCGCTTCATTGCCGGAGCGGCCAGTGTCGTTGACGTTCAATGCGCTTTATGCGAACGATGATTACACACGGTCACAAATCGGTCTCATCGAAGGTGATGAGCTGCGTTTCGCTGCAGACCTGAGCTGGTCGATCTCGGATACCGCTTCAATGTATCTGAATGTCGGCTACGAGAGCATCGAATCACAACAAGCCGGCAGCGAGCAATTCTCAACACCCGACTGGCGGGCAACGAACGCTGATGACTTCGACAGTGCCGGCGTTGGTTTCCGCGTCAGTAAGATTGCAGACAAAATCGATCTGCAGTTCGATTACCTGCGATCAGAAGGGACATCGGAAATCGACGTAAGCTCTGCGAGTGGAGGCCTGAGCCAGTTCCCTGACCTCGAATCGACACTGGACTCCCTGCGCGTGCGACTTTCCTATCGTGCGTCAGAGCGGCTCGAGCTCGCATTACGTCTGCAATACGAGAGTTTTGAGGCAGAGGACTGGGCCATCGAGGGAGTCGGGCCTGCCACTATTCCTGTGATCCTGAGTCTAGGCGAGGATCCTTACGATTACGAAGTCTGGTTGGCCAGTATCGGTTTCCGCTACCTGATCGGCAACTCGACCAAGTAAAGCAGAGAACCATTCAAACAAAAGCCGGACTTTCGTCCGGCTTTTATTTCGTGATCTCAGACTTTTTTTATTCCGCAGCGAATAGCGGCTTCGATTTACGAATCAATTGCTTCGAATCGGCTTGAGGGGCCCATGCGGGAGTAATCGCCCCGTCAATGTGACAGCGCGGGGATCGCACGTTCGCAAACAATTATTTGCCGAGTTTATAGAGTGTGTGGCATTACATTATTGGCGATACCATGGTTTCGATAGAGTTTTTGCGCCCTACAGGCTTTTCCAGCCTTTATTTTCACGCTGAGGGCGGCAGGATGCCGTCCACTTTTTCATTTCAAACCAATGATTTAGCAACATATATACGCGATAGCGTATAAAATCATTTTATACGCGTTTGAGTATATTGACAGTTTATACGCATTCGCGTATAAACTTGGGTAAGGAAGTAGACTCACCACATGAAACAAAGCGCGCGCACATCAAAACAGATCGGGGCCATTATCCGCCGTGCCCGTCGCAATGCCGGTATGACCCAGGCCGAGCTTGGGGCAAAGATCGGATTGCGCCAGGCCACAATATCCAAGCTCGAGCGCGGCGAGCCCGCGACAAGGCTCAGCACGCTGCTGGATGCGCTCTCCGCCCTCGGCCTTGAGACCATCATCGATGAGCGGGGCAGGGTATCGGCGCAGAATCTTGAAGAGCTCTTCTGATGGCAAAGAAGCCTGCCCATATACCGCTGGATGTCCTGCTTAATGGCCGCAAGGTCGGACAGTTGCGGCGTGAAGCGTCCGGTGCCATCGACTTTCAATATGATCCTGGGTGGCTTAACTGGGAACACAACTTCCCGGTATCGCTCTCACTGCTGCTGCGCGAGGACCACTATGTCGGCGATCCCGTCATTGCCGTCTTCGATAACCTGCTGCCCGATAATGAAGATATCCGCCGCGCGGTTGCGGCGCGTCAACATGCTGACGGCATTGATCCTTACAGCCTGCTGGCTGCGATTGGGCGCGATTGTGTCGGCGCTCTGCAATTTCTTCCTGCCGGTGAAGACCCGGGCAAGGCGGGAGAGATCAATGCCGTGCCTATTACGGATGAGGAGATTGCCGAAAAGCTGTCAAACCTTGCGACCGCGCCTCTGGGTATGGGCGATGACCGGGAGTTCCGAATATCCATTGCAGGCGTGCAGGAAAAGGCGGCGTTTCTGTACTGGAAGAATGGCTGGCACGTGCCGCACGGTAGTACCGCCACGACCCACATATTCAAGCCGCAAATCGGCAGGCGCGGCAATCAGGATCACTCGCAGAGTGTTGAGAACGAACATCTTTGCATGCAAATCATCGACGAACTTGACATGCCCGTTGCCAGTACGGAGATTGTCGATTTTGAGGGTGTTCGCGCCCTCGTTGTCGAGCGCTTTGACCGGGAATGGACGACGGATGGCCGCTTATTGCGCCGCCCGCAGGAAGATTGCTGCCAGGCGCTTTCCCTTCCGCCGACGCGTAAATATCAGAGCGATGGCGGTCCCGGCATTGCGGATATCCTTGAGTTTCTAAAAGGCAGTGACCAGCCTGAAACCGATCAACGCCTGTTCATGAAGGCCCAGATCGCCTTCTGGCTATTGGCAGCGACTGACGGTCACGCCAAGAATTTTAGTGTCTATTTATATCCCGGCGGCGGATTTAAGCTCACGCCCTTATACGATGTGATGTCTACTCAGCATCCCTATGATGAAGGCGTGCTTCGCCGCAATGAATTCAAGCTTGCCATGGCGGTCGGCAACAGCCGCCATTACCGCCTCCATGAAATCATGCCCCGGCACTATATCCAGAGTGCAGCTCGGGCCGGCATGCCGGCGGCCACAGTTCAGGCCATACTCGATGAAGTTGCCGATACGATGCCTCGCGCAATTGAAACCGCCTGTGCGGCAATGCCGGATAATTTTCCGGAGCAGCTCCGCGACTCAATTACGCGTGGCGCATTAGAGCGCCTTAAGCGGATCACAGCGGCACGCGCCGCGTAATGTGTGGCGGGACGCTTCGCCGTCGCGGCCATTTTCAAAGCACGCCGATTGCCATTAGAATCCGCTTCACTTCCGCTGCCAGATAGAGCTCATCGTCTTGCGAAATTAGACAGGCGTGCATCGTGCTAAGGCGGATCGGGTAGAGCCGCTGCCAGGATTCACGTACCGATTCTTTGCGCCGGAAAATGGCCTTAAACACGTCGTTCCAATTGTCGCCGCGTATGATAATTGGTTTGGAATCTTGCAGTATTCGAAATGTGGAAGCCGTAGCGAGCAAAGACGATGCAGAGGGCTTGGTAGAGGATCGCAAAGCCGAGAAGCGAGAAAAGCAGTCAGAAAAGGAGTAGTGGTTGCTATTCCTGTTACGGATGGTGCGTATCCAGCGTTTTGCGATCGAATTAGCACCCTCTCACTGCGGGCGTTTTACGGCAGAGGACTGGGCGCTTCAGTGCGCCGCCCCGGACACGCTGCCGACGATTCTGACATTGGGCGCACAACCCTACGACTACGAAGTCTGGTTGGCCGGTATCGGTTTCCGCTATCTGATCGGCAATTCGACCAAGTAAAACAGAGAACCGTTCAAATAAAAGCCGGACTCTCGTCCGGCTTTTGTTCCGTGACCTCAGGCTTTTTTTATTCCGCAGCAGATAGCGAAGCGTAATAGGCAGCCAGGTCGGCAATATCCTCGTCACTGAGCGTCTGTACAAACATCGCCATCATGGGGTCTTCTTTTTCCCCGGACTTGTAGGCCTGCATGCTGGTCTTGAAAAGCTCGGCATCCATACCGGCGATGGGCGGATTCGGATCGACGCCCTCCCCATTCGCTCCATGACAGCCAACGCAAGACGCGGCTTTTTCCTCGCCTGCTGTGACGTCACCGCCCGCCATAACCTGGCCAGTGGCCAATACAGCGCCAACAATTATCAGTTGCCAGACGTAATAACTTCTCATTTGATTTCTCCTGCTAGCTGGTTATGCCGAATACCATTTGCGGCGTATTTGATTACATGTATACCGGCCGGTCAATCCGCAACAAATACGTATTTACCGCGGCAAAAGCAGTAGTTTACCTCACGCCATTTAACTTATTTACAGCCCGGCCTGTGGTTCAGGCCAGGAGTCTGCGCGGCAGAAATATCCGTCGCGAAAAAGTGCCACAGCGAGACCAGTTTTTCGTTCTTTTGAGGCGCATAGTGGCATTACGTAACGAAAAAGAACGGAAAAATGGGCCGCTGTGGTGCTTTTGCAGTAGGAATATTTTCTGCCGCGCAGACTCCTAATTGTTCTTAGCGCCCTGGTCGATCCAGTCAGCTATGATCGCAACGTCGTCCGCCGACAATGGTGATCCGCGACCCTCGGCCCAGGCCTCAGTGTGATGCGGCGGCATGTGGATTTCCGGGGCGGTTTTCTGCGCAACGACAAGATAAAGCGCACTGGACATACTGCTGCCGGGTACCACGACTTTTCCGAAGCTTGTGCCTCTCATTACGCCGTCGTAATCAAGTACGCTGAAACCGCTCGTCGTGATGCCTTCACCACTACTTCCGTGACATTCGATGCAATGCTTTTCGAATATCGGTTGAACGTCTGAGGAGAAACTCACCTCGGAACGAGTGCAACCCAGTAGTTGCATGCTCAGCACAAGAATGCCGACTTTAATTAGGAGTTTTGCGCTCATGTCTGATTCCTCCTCCTGTTAGCCCGGATGATACCTGATCAGCTTTGCCTGATGTCACCCGCTTCGAAATCAAACGCTGAGGTCAAGCCCGCGACGTTGTGGCGGGTTGCGGCTATAGTGGTGATTGCGGTTACGTGCGCTGGTCGTTTCTCAATGCCTTGCTGTTGCCGAGTGGTGCCGGAAGAAATCGGCCATGCAGCTAAGTGCGAGACCGACCAGGATGAACGGAACCACATACATGATTATGGGCAACGCGTACAGAATGAACGGTGCTGCAATGATCAGCACGAACAATAATAGAACAAAATGCATTACCATCCTCCCCGCGACAGCCTTCTGTCGCAAAACCCAACGGGGCAGGATAACTATGCGCCTGTTCGCCAGGGAGGCAATACGTACAAGCCCGAATAGCGAGGCCTGGCGCGGGTTACACCCATATGCTGCGCCATTTTGTCTGGGTATTATCCCTTATGAGGCACCCTGTGAACTATTCAGATCGACTGGTAATTCGGCATGCTGCAGTCGCTTTTCTTTGTGCTGCAAAACGAACGTGTAGATTATCGGTAAGACCAACAGGCAAAGCACTGTGGTCGTAAGCATTCCGCCAACCATGGGCGCAGCGATGCGGCGCATGACGTCGGATCCCGTGCCGGTGAAGAGCATGATCGGCAGCAAACCGACGACGGTCGAAGTGGCTGTCATCACTACTGGTCTTACGCGCCGTGTCGTACCCTCACGCACAGCACTTACTATGTCCCCCCCGGTAAGCTGAGGGGTCAAGACTTTACCCTGTCGGTAAGCATCGAGCTTTTCCCGCCGCCGTTCACTTACTGCTTCCTCGATGAACGTCAGTACCAGGACCCCGGTTTCTACCGCGACGCCCCCGAGGGCGATGAACCCGACGGCAACTGCAACGGAAATATTAAACCCGTACCAGTGAACCAGCCAGAAACCGCCGACGAGCGCAAAAGGGACTGACAACATCACAACAGCGGGTGCCGAAGCATTGCCGAAGTTCAGGTACAAGAGCAGGAAGATCATGAACAGCGTCATTGGAATAACAATGCGCAGCCGCTCAGCCGCGCGCTGCATATATTCGAACTGGCCGGACCAGATGATGGCGTAGCCGGATGGCAAAACAAGCTGTTCACTCAAAACCTTTTTTGCTTCTGTCACGAATCCGCCAATATCAGATGTTTTCAGGTCGACATAGACCCAGGCATTCGGGCGCGCATTTTCACTTTTGATCACCGGCGCACCCCGGCGCAACTCCATATTCGCAAGCTGCCCGAGCGGAACCTGTGCTCCATAAGGCGTCGGAACCAAAACGCGGCTTAGCCGATCCGGATCGTCCCTGAGATCCCGTGGATAGCGAAGATTCACAGGATAACGCTCGAGTCCTTCCACGGTTTCTGTAATTTGCATTCCGCCGATTGCGGACATGATGACATCCTGAACATCCCCGACTGTCAGTCCATGACGTGCCACTTTTTGCCGGTCGATGTCGAAATCGAGGAAATAACCGCCGACAGCCCGGTCGCCAAAAGCGGACAGCGTGTCAGGCAGTGACTTGATGATCTGCTCGACCTCCTTTGAGATTGTCTGAAGCACTGCGAGGTCCGGCCCGCTGATTTTTATGCCGACGGGCGTCTTGATACCCGTGGACAGCATGTCGATCCGCGTCTTGATCGGCATGGTCCAGGCATTCGCCAGACCGGGGAATTGGATCGCGGCGTCCATCTCGGACATGAGGTCCTGCGTTGTTTTTGAGGGATCCGGCCACGAATCACGGTCTTTGAGCCTCACAATGGTTTCCAACATTGAGAGCGGCGCCGGGTCTGTGGCTGTTTCTGCACGGCCGACCTTACCGAACACAGACTCAACTTCCGGAAACGTGCGCAGGATCTTATCCGTTTGCTGAAGAAGCTCTTTCGCCTTTGTTATCGATACGCCCGGAAATGTTATCGGCATGTAAAGAATGTCGCCTTCGTCCAGTGGCGGCATAAACTCGCTGCCGAGCTTCGCGACCGGATAGGCCGTAAACGC
>Ga0255052_10001467_pt1 | contig 17745 bp, 14 predicted proteins | sample JV7_2_21_MG_FD_188632 | JGI IMG/M metagenome (GOLD analysis project Ga0255052, IMG submission 188632) | Seawater microbial communities from Jervis Inlet, British Columbia, Canada - JV7_2_21 | ecosystem: Environmental > Aquatic > Marine > Inlet | place: Canada: British Columbia | collected...
TCTGCTGGCGCTTCGCCCTCTTCGCCCTCTTCGCCCTCAATTGCCTCAAGCTCTTCTTCCTCCGGAACCTCTTCTTCGATGATCTCTTCCTTGATGAACTGAATCGAGACGATTGGCTGGGCCTGCTCTTCCTCAACATGCGCAAGCGCGACAATCTCCACACCGTCCGGAACCTTGATATCGGTCAAATAAAGCATCTCGTTCAAGTCGAGCTGCGAAATATCGACATCCAGATATTCGGGCAGATCTTTGGGCAGACAGGTCACTTCGACGTCGGTCACCATCTTCGTGACGGTACCGCCACTCTCTTTGACACCGACGGCTACGTCTTCGCCGAGATAGTGGATCGGCACGTTCATCTTGATGTGCTTGTCCTCGACAATACGTTGCAGATCGAGGTGCAGGATCTGCCGCCTGGAGGGATGACGCTGCACGTCCTTGAGAATCGCTGCCTGGCTTTTCTCGCCGACCTTGATGCTGAGAATGCTCGAATAGAACGACTCGTTCTCGAGCTGACGAATGACCTTGTTGTGGTCGAATGTGAGCGCACGCGCGGGACGGCCGGCACCATAGATGATTGCAGGAACTTTACCTTCAAGACGCAGGCGGCGGCTCGCACCTTTCCCCTGGTCTTCCCGATAGTCTGCAATCAGATCGAATTCCTGACCCATGAGAGTTCTCCGATAACTGATTGTTTATAAAGCTGTTTCCAGCTTCCATTAATCATCCCGATCGCGACCAATCGGGACAAGGGCGCGCATCATAGCTGAAAGGGGATTAGCCCGCAATTGGGGACGGACCCCGGGACAGACCCCGGGTCTGTCCCCAATCAGTCGACGTAGAGTGAGCTGACCGATTCCTCGTCACTGATACGGCGCATGGTCTCGCCCAGAAGTTCGGCCGTCGAGAGCTGACGAATCTTGCCGCATGCCTGGGCCGATTCGCTTAAGGGAATCGTGTCGGTGACGACTAGCTCGTCTATTTCGGATTCACCAATGCGGGAAACGGCCGGTCCCGATAAGACAGCATGGGTAATATAGGCGACGACCACTTTTGCACCTTTCGCCTTGAGTGCGCTCGCGGCTTGGCATAGCGTGCCAGCCGTATCGACCATATCATCGATCAGCACGCAGGATTTTCCCTCGACCTCGCCGATGATGTTCATGACTTCCGACTGGTTGGCTTTGGCGCGTCGTTTGTCGATGATGACCAGGTCGGCATCGTCAAGTCGTTTTGCCAGGGCCCGGGCGCGTACAACGCCGCCAACATCGGGCGAGACAACGACCATGTCATCGTATTTCTTCTTCCAGACATCACCGAGCAGAACCGGTGAGGCATAAACATTATCGACGACGATATCGAAGAAACCCTGAATCTGATCGGCGTGCAAATCGACGGTCAGCACCCGGTCGACGCCGGCTGCGCCGATCAGCGTGGCAACCAGTTTGGCCGTAATCGGTACCCGGGATGATCTCGGCCGCCGGTCCTGGCGGGCGAAGCCGAAGTAGGGAATCACGGCGGTGACCCTGGCGGCCGAAGCCCGTTTGACGGCATCGACCATGACCAGCAGTTCCATGAGATTCTCTGGCCCCGGCGGGCAGGTGGACTGAATGATAAAGGTTTCCCGGCCCCTGATGTTCTCGAGTATCTCGACGCTGATTTCGCCGTCGCTGAACCGACCGACGTAGGCCTTGGCCAGCGGAATATGCAGGATCCGGGCTATGTCATGGGCCAGTTTCGGGTGCGCGTTCCCGGAAAAGATCGCCATCGTTGCCGGATCCATGACCCTATCTCACCTCGCGTGTCGATTTTTCAGCGCTAAAGTAGCGTTGAAAGTGGCTGGGGTGGCAGGATTCGAACCTGCGCATGACGGGATCAAAACCCGTTGCCTTACCCCTTGGCTACACCCCATCTGCTACACCGTCTGATCGTTATGGTGGTATGCGATTAACCGTCGCGCGCAATTGTGAGGCGCGGCACAAGAGGTGTCAACGACGAGTCCCAGGCCATCAGTTCGGCTAGTGGAAGGTCCAGTTATCGATGACCAGCCGTACCTTGCTGTCGCCCGATACCGCCGATAGCCGCCGTGGCATTGGCTGCCCCCCGCCGTCACGATACTGCGCGATTTTGATGAGCCAGCTGCCCTGCCTGAGCGACGCCAACTGCCCGTCCTCATTGAATTCGGTGTCGGCAGGCACTGCGGGATCCGGTATGCCGAGTGCCCAGTAACGCAGGCTGGTCACCGGAATCGTCCAGCCGTACATCGCCCGAAGATCAAACTCAGGATCCTGAAGTACCGTTTCCTTGCCTTCCTTGTCCTTAACGGTTACGCGTCGGCCGTCTCCTTCAATGCGAACCGAACCAAATCCGAGCGGGCCACTGACCATCAAGCGAAAGTCATCGTCGTTTCGTGAATAACGGAGCTTGCCATTGAAGCCTTCATCGCCGGCACTGACGCCGATGCGACCCTTGAACTCCCAGTCGGCCATGCCGGCAAGAATCCGCGTGCGGGCCTCCCAGTCGGAAAACTCTGGCAAGTCGACACCGCGCTGTGTGGCGCAGCCGGCAATCGCCAGCAATGAGAGCGCTAATGCTATGTATCGGGCGGTAGAGTCAGGCCGCATGTGAGGGTCTTATCAACGATCTTCAGGGAATACGTGCTCACGGACATCATTTAACAGCTTATTGTCGGGGTTCAGAAGCTCTGCTTCCTCGAGGACTTTCAATGCCTCGTCCTGCTTGTCGAGTTTTGCGAGTACCTCGATGATGTGAGACGCGACTTCGGGATCTTTGAGTATCGCGTATGCCCGTTGCAACTCTTCGAGGGCGCGTTCGTTTTTTCCAAGCCGAAACAGCACCCAACCATAACTGTCGATGATGGCAGCACTGTGCGGATCGAGCTTCAGCGCTTTCAGGATCAGTTTTTCCGCTTCCGCATAATCTTCAGTCCGATCAGCCAGGGTGTAACCAAGTGCATTGAGCGACATGGCACTATCGGGCCATCGCTTTACTGCTTGCCGGTACTCGCTGATGGCATCGTCGACACGGCCCATGCGTAACAGGAGTTCCGCCTTGCCGAGTGCTGCGCCCTCGTCGTCTGGCCGGTATTCGATGACGCGCTCATAAGCATCGAGCGCCTCAGGATAACGTTCCAGTGAAGAGAGAATCTGGGCCTCTGCCGCGACCATGTCGATCGCGAAATTCGGGTTTTCAGCACCAAATTGCCGCAGATGCTCCAGCGCTTCATCGATCTCGCCTTGCTGAGCCAGTATGGCGCTCACCCGTCGTTGCGAATTCAGGGCGTTGCTACCCCGTTTGACCTGCGAGTAAAGGCGAACAGCCTGCTCGTGATCGGACCGTCGATCTGCAATCCGGCCGAGATAATAGAGCGCGTCCATCGTGTAATGGCCGCTCGCGAGCACGTCCTCGAAATCGGCCCATGCGACATCGAGATTGTCCAGGCGAAAATTGATGATAGCCATCAGGCGTAAGGCATCCATTCGCGCTGGCTGTTCGAGCAAAATCTGGTTTACCTGGCTGAGCGCGTCGTCATCCCGGCCCGCCGAGAGCAGCATGATTGCCAGCTCCATCCGCGCCTCGGGATCGGGATCGGGATCATCACCAACGATCCTCGAGGTGTAGTCGATCGCGCCTGCCTGATCACCGGAAAGCAGCATCGCCCGCGCTTTTAATAAGTGTGCCTGCAACCAGTCAGGCTTCAATTCGAGTGCGCGGGATGCACGCTCGATGGCCTCTTCGGAATCGCCCGCCTGCAGGGCCATGACGCCGGCCGCATATTGCGCCGACGACGAGTTTTTGTATGGTTTGGCAAGTTGCCGCATCAGCTTATCGGCATTCTCGGCGTCTTCCTGCGACAGGAACGGTATCAGCGAAATAAGTCTCTCGTCCGCCGGTTGCTCGCCGCGCTTGAGCAGGTCTTTAAAGGCGCGTCGCGAGGCCTTGATATTACCGAGTCGCAGCTGAATCTGGGCGACATAGAGGAGCGCCTCTTCGCTGTCCTCATCAAGCTTTACCCAACGTTGTGCCGAGCGAAGCGCTTCCTCATTGAAGCCATAACTGAAAGTAACCCGGGTTGCCTTGGTAGCGATATCGACATTTCGGCTGAGTTCGGCGGCTTTTCGGTATTCGGATGCGGCCGTCTTATATTCCTGCTGCTGTAATGCAATCTCGGCCTGCAGTACATGCGCGCTGACTTCTTCGCTTTCCGTATCGGCAATGGCGTTATTTGCCGCCAGGCCTATGAACATCATGGCCATAAACGGCCAGACCCGCGATGTTTTGTGCACACTAAGGCGCCTGTTTCCAATGTTAGCCATCAATACTGAAGCCGATCGTCCGTTCCAAGCCAACAGAGACAAGCAACTGCACCGTAAGTTCGCTTATCATATGCCCTGATTCTGTAAACAATTCTCAAAAAACGTCCAATGCCGCTGCAAATTTTCGGGCTGAACCATAACACGGCACCTGTCGAAATACGTGAACAGGTCATATTTTCGGGTGATGCCGTTCCCCGGGCTTTGTTACAGCTACTTGACCTGGACGGTATTCACGAGACCGTCTTGCTTTCCACCTGCAACCGTACCGAGTTTTATGTCGTATCGGACGACGGCGGCACCGAGATCCTCGAAACATGGCTGCAAAATGACCAGAATCTCAATGCTGAAGCACGTAAAGCCCTGTTTACAATCGAGAAGGACGACGCAATCAGGCACATCTTCCGGGTCGCCTGCGGCCTGGATTCGATGGTGCTCGGTGAGCCGCAGATTCTCGGTCAGCTGAAAGACGCGTATAGACAAGCGCAGCAGGCAGGTTCGGTCGGCAGTCAGCTAAGCCGCCTTTTCCAGCATACTTTTTCAGTCGCGAAGAAAGTCCGCTCCGACACCGATATTGGCAGCAGCCCCGTATCCGTTGCTTATGCGGCCGTGACGCTCGCCAACCAGTTTTTTGCCGGCTTCAGTCAGCACACGGCCCTTTTGATCGGGGCTGGCACGACGATCGAACTCGTCGCTAAACATCTTGCGAGAAAGGGTATCGGCCGCATGTTCGTCGCTAATCGCGACATCAACCGGGCACAGGCTCTCGCCAGTCAGTTTGGCGGATTTGCGTTGCCTCTTTCGGAAATTGAAGGGACGCTGCCCGATGCAGACATCCTGATCAGTTCGACCGCAAGTACCGATCCTGTTATTTCGCTCGAGCAAATGACAAAGGCAGTGCAGGCGCGCAAACACAAACCGGTATTCGCGGTCGATATTGCCGTACCGAGAGACATTGACCCGGAGGTCAGCGCGCTCAATGACGTCTATCTGTACACGATTGACGATCTCAATAAAGTCATTCTCGAAGGACAAAGCAACCGGGAGGCTGCGGCCGTCGATGCCAATCGAATCCTTGATGATGAGATCCAGCGGTATCTCACCATGGAGCGGAGCAAGGAGGTCGCACCGATTATTACCGAACTGCGCGATCAGGGAGACGCCATCAGGAACGCGGTGCTGAAGCAGGCTCGGCTTCGATTGAGCAGGGGCACGGACAGCGATGAAGTCCTTGAATACGCAACCGCATCTTTGATGAAGAAAATGCTGCACCAACCCAGCGTGCGGTTACGCAAAGCGGGTGAGCTTTCTGACAAGGAAATGGTCAGGGCTGCACGCGCGCTCTTCGGTCTTGCAAAAAAGAACGATTGAGCGATCGGAACACTGCAGGAATGAAAGAATCTATCAGAAACAGGCTTGAATCCGTTCGCGATCGACGCGAAGAGTTGTCGGGACTGCTGTCCGATCCCGACATCATCAATGACCAGGACCAGTTTCGTGATTTGTCACGTGAATACTCGAAGCTCGAGCCCGTCGTTGGCTTATTCCAGAAATACGAATCGCTTGGCGAGGACATCGCCGCCGCCGAGGAGATGGCGAGCGACGCCGACGACGAAATCCGCAAGATGGGTCAGGAAGAGCTGGCCTCCCTGAACGAATGCCGCGACGAACTGTTGCTGGATCTGCAGAAGGCACTGATTCCGCCGGACCCGCGCGATGACAGCAACGTCTATCTCGAAATACGGGCAGGTACGGGCGGTGATGAAGCTGCGATCTTTGCGGGCGATCTTTTTCGCATGTACTCGAAATATGCAGAAGCGATGCATTGGCCGCTGGAAATTGTCAGCGCACGGGAAGGTGAGCATGGTGGCTATAAAGAGATCATCAGCCGTATTTCCGGCAGCGGCATTTACGCGCGACTGAAGTTCGAGTCTGGCGCACACCGGGTGCAACGCGTGCCGGCCACCGAGTCACAGGGGCGTATCCATACTTCCGCCTGCACGGTGGCCGTGATGCCCGAAGCAGACGAAGTCGAGGAAAGCGAAATCAACACCACTGACTTGCGCGTCGACACTTTTCGAGCCTCCGGCGCAGGCGGACAGCACGTTAACAAGACAGATTCCGCTGTCCGGTTAACTCACTTGCCGACAGGTATCGTCGTCGAGTGCCAGGACCAGCGATCCCAGCACAAGAATCGCGCGCGGGCGATGTCGTTACTGCAGGCAAAGCTGCTGGATGCGGAGTTATCGCAACGTGCAAGCGAGCAGGCTGAAAGCCGAAGACTGCAAGTGGGTTCCGGCGATCGCTCGGAACGGATCCGTACTTACAACTATCCGCAGGGCCGGGTCACGGATCACCGCGTCAACCTGACTCTGTATAAACTTGCCGAGGTCCTGGAAGGCAGCCTCGACCAGATCATTCAACCTCTCGTGAGTGAATATCAGGCAGATCAGCTCGCGGCGATTAATGAGTAACAACGGAATTCGTCCGTCAGGACGGGCTCCTACCGGTGCTATTGCCGTTTCAATCGCCCGTCAGGACGGGCTCCTACAAATTACGATTTATTCATATTGGAGCCCGTCCTGACGGGCGATCCACGATTATTGCATCTGCCGGCGCAGATGGTTCAGGACATCGGACCGCGTAATCAGTCCCAGAAAATCATCACCATCGACAACCACGGCGTAAGGCTGCACGTGCAACATTGCGACGAGATTGTTGATGCTCGTATCCTTGTCGAGCTGAATGAAGGCCGTCTGCATCGCGTCTTTAACCGGCGCGTTCATCAGTTCCGGCTTGCCGAATACGAATTGAATAATCGCGTCTTCGGTCAGTACACCGAGCAACTTGCCCTCCTCCATTACCGGTAGTTGTGAAATACCGGCATTGCGCAGACGATTGTGTGCCGTCGTCAATATATCAGTTAGCCCAACGGTTATCGTCGCGCGCTCATCGTGCGGGCGCCCGATCAGGTCACGCAAATCACCTGATTTCTCACGCTTGATGAAGCCCTGGTCTTCCAGCCAGAAGTCGTTATACAACTTGGATAAATACTTGTTGCCGGTATCGCAGGCAAGAGTGACGACGCGTTTTGGTTCTGTCTGCTCGCGGCAGTACTTAAGGGCCGCCGCAAGCAGCGTGCCGGTCGACGAGCCGGCCAAAAGCCCTTCCTTTCTCAACAGTTCCCGGGCAGTTTTGAACGATTCGTAATCGCTGATGCTGTACGCTTTGACAACCTTGCTGAAATCGGTGATTGGGGGAATGAAGTCCTCACCGATGCCCTCGACCAGCCAGCTCTCGCCTTTTTCGTGTAATTCACCTTTATTGACATAGTCGGCCAGAATCGAGCCCACCGGATCGGCAAGAATGAGATCTACCTGTGGCGCGTGTTCGGCAAAATATTTACTGAACCCGGCGGCAGTGCCGCAGGAGCCGGCGCCAAGAACGATTGCGTCGAGGTCACCATCCATCTGTTCCAGGATTTCCGGCGCGGTGGACTGCTCGTGGGCGAGTGGGTTATCGGGATTGCCAAACTGGTTGATAAAAAAGGCGCCCCTCTCTTCCGCGATAGACCGGCCGAGGTCCTGGTAGTACTCCGGATGGCCTTTCACCACGTCGGATCGCGTTAGCACAACTTCGGCGCCCATCGCTCGCAGGTTAAAGATCTTTTCCTGACTCATCTTGTCCGGCAGCACGATGATCAGAGGATAGCCTTTTTGCGCAGCAACCAGCGCCAGGCCCAGGCCCGTATTACCCGCTGTCGCTTCGACGATGGTGTCGCCCGGACTGATATCACCGCGTTTCTCGGCCTCTTCTATCATCGTGATGCCGATACGATCCTTGATGGAACCAGCGGGATTCATGAGTTCGAGCTTCAGAAAAAGTCGGCACGGACCCGTGTCGAAATGTGTCACCTCGAGCATTGGCGTTTGCCCGACCATGTCGAGAATGTTGGAGAAAACCTTCATTGCACTCACAAAAGCAAGTAAATTTGGCCACCATATTACGCGAAGGCGAACCTCGTGTGCCAGAAGAGTCTGCCCGCTATCACAATCGAAAAAACGTTGGCCGATGCCGCGGAGAAACTGGCCGAGGTCAGCGATAGTCCCAGGCTCGATGCGGAAACATTGCTTGCCTGGGTCCTGGACGCACCGCGCAACCATTTGTTCACACACCCTGAGGAAGAACTGAATGATGAATCGGCCCGCGAATTCTCGGATGTCCTAGCCCGTCGGCATCAGGGCGAGCCCGTGGCCTACATCACCGGTTCGAAAGAATTCTGGTCCCTGCTGTTAAAGGTCAACCGTGACACACTCGTGCCGCGCCCGGAAACAGAGACGCTGGTCGAACAAGCGTTGCTTCTGATCCCGCGGGATCGCCCCTGCCGGATTCTGGATCTCGGTACGGGTAGCGGCGCGATCGCGATCGCGATCGCCAGCGAACGACCAAATTGCGAAATCGTCGCTACTGATGCAAGCAGAGACGCACTGGAAGTCGCCAAAGAAAACGCAAAGCAGCATGGATTGGACAATATTCGTTTCGTCGAAGGGACCTGGACAGAGCCCGTCGCCGATAAATCCTTCGATTTTGTCGTTTCGAACCCACCTTATGTGCGCGTCGGCGATCCGGCGCTTGATGAACTCCGATACGAGCCTCGATCGGCACTCGCAGCCGGTCCCGACGGATTGGATGCAATCAGGAGGATTGCCGAAGACGCCGGAAATATCCTGGCGGCAAACGGCACCCTGTTCCTCGAGCACGGCGCCGATCAGCAGAACGCCGTGGCCGATGTTCTGCGGCAAAATGGCTGGACGGGCATGGAGTGTTCTAATGACCTTGCAGGACGTCCCCGCGTGACGAAGGCAACGCGTTAGATCTGGATCGCCCGCCAGGACGGGCGATGTGCTCAGGTCTAAGTTAGACTTAAGCCCTTCCCAGTTAAACAGAGATTGCAATGCTCACTATTATGACGAGCCACGGCGACATCGTTGTCGAATTGTTTGAAGAAACCGCACCGATATCGACGAAGAATTTCATGGAATACGTCAACGACGGTTTTTATGCCGAAACCGTTTTTCACCGCGTCATACCCAACTTCATGATTCAGGGCGGCGGTATGACGGTAGATATGAACAAGAAAGAGACGCGAGCAGCCATCAAGAACGAGGCGGCTAATGGCGAGAAAAACCTGCGCGGTACGCTCGCGATGGCGCGCACAGGTGAAGTCGATAGCGCCACTTGCCAGTTTTTCATCAATCTCAAGGACAATTCTTTTCTCGACCACAGTGGCCGCGATTACGGCTATGCCGTTTTCGCCCGCGTAAGCGCTGGAATGGATATCGTTGATGCAATCGCGGCAGTGGACACCGGTACGGTGGCGGGGCACCAGGATGTGCCTTTGGAGCCCGTTACTATCGTCGAAGTCCGGCGGGATGAAGATTGAGCAACGACCAACAACCCGGGCGTTCGGCGCGACACCTGGCTCTCCCGCAAATCGGTGACGAAGGCCAGGAGCGCATCACATCATCGACGGTATTGTTGATCGGTCTCGGCGGCATCGGTTGTGCAACGGCCAGCTACCTCGCGAGCAGCGGCGTGGGTCACCTTATTCTTTGTGATTTCGATACGGTTGATGCAAGCAATCTCGGGCGCCAGGTGCTATACGGCCCCGCCGATATCGGCAAACTGAAAACCAGTCAGGCCGCGGCACGTCTCGCTGCGTTGAACCCGGACGTTCGTCTTACCGAGATCACCGACAGGCTCAGTGATGCAGCACTCACTGAAGCGGTGCTGCAATCCGACGTCGTTGTCGACGGTTGCGATAACTTCGCGACCCGCTTTCAGGTCAGCGACGCCTGCGTTGCCAACAGCCGCTGCCTGATCTCCGGAGCGGCAATTCGTTTTGAAGGCCAGATCGCAGTATTCGGACCTGAATACTCAATATCGCCCTGTTACCGCTGCCTCTACCAGGAAGCGGACGAATCTCTCGATAACTGTGCCGGCAACGGCGTGCTTGCGCCGGTACCGGGTGTGATCGGCACGATGATGGCCGTCGAAGCATTGAAGTTTCTTGCGGCAGTCTCTGGAACCAGACCTGGTCAGCTCAGCCTTTACGACGCAATGTCGGCAAAGTGGCAACAGGTTGCCATCAAGAAACGGACAGATTGCCCCGCCTGCAGTTAAGCGTCGTTCGTTTTCGACGCAGGCGGCCACCCTGGCGGCGTATAATTGATCCGAAGGACAAATGCCAATTCTTTGTTACGGTGGCTCGACCAATTATTAAGAAAGATTCTCATTGGGCGCTTGGAAACGTGTCGTTCGCCTACGGCGTGATAGCGGCCCTGTTTATTTCCGCCTCTGGCTGTTCACATGTCGTGCCTTCGCACAGTATCCCCGTCAAGCCGGAGTTCATTCGTGTGGGCGTGCAAGCGGGTGATTCGGTGGAAATCACGACCAAGGATGGTGAATACAGAGAATTTGTCGTTGAGGATGTCGGTCCGGACACGATCGAAGGGCCGTCAGAAACTATTCGATTCAGTGAAATCGAGAGTATCGTCAAACGATCATGGAAGAAACCGGCGCATCCCTGCGGTGGCGGGCTGCCGGTCGGTTGTTCTATTCCGGAGGTTGTTCTGCTGTTGAGCGGGGACTACGAAGAACAGGCTGAGAAGTTCCACCCGGCATGCGTGACGCACGATTTCTGTTATCGCCACGGGGTTGCCACCTACGGTGTAACGCGGGATGAATGTGACACTGCCTTTTACGACGCCATGAAGAAAGCATGCAAGGGACCGGGCGGTTTGAGTGTGCTCGATCTTCAGGGATATGGCACATGTCAATTGGCGGCCAATCAGACTTACGAGGCGGTGCGTCGTCGCGGTGAAGAACACTTTCAAACAACGACGAGTACCTATTGCGAGTATCGCGAGGATCCCTAGTACTCCGTCAAGGTGATATTGGTGGATTCAGAGCCACCCAGATGATCCAAGACAAGGCGCAGTCCGCAGGGAATGGCATGTCCTTTACAAGGACTGCAACGCCGTATTGGATCATCTGGGTAGCTCCCTTCGGGCGAGCCGTGAAGCGGTCGTCCGCGGTGTTGCGCCTCTTGGCAAGGACGCGCCATTACCGGCGAGGCGCGCCTAGCGGTCTACCGCTTCACGACTCGCTGAACCCATCAATATCACCTTGACGGAGTACTAGGCTAATCGACATTGTTCAGCGTCAGAAACATGGCCTTGTCGAGGACCACAAAAAAGTCCTGATAGGTCGCAGCATCCTGCACGCCACTTTCGCCAATTCGGGCATTGGCCCGAACTGAGATTCGTTCATCACCCTTTTCGACCACGGTCACCGTCATGCGCATCGTGTATTCATGCAGACGTGTTGCCGTCACAGTGCCGAGATCCAGATGCGCCTGATCTATCGTGAAGCCGAGGTCTTGCAGCGTGGCGATCACCGAACGCATGGTCATTTGCTTGTCCAGCGTGTCGTATTCGCGCGTCTGAATCTGACGCACCTGAAGCTGCGTGCCTGGTCCGGTAACGTCGGCAGGCGTCGTCGTCGCGCAAGCTCCGACGAGTACCAGTCCAAGCACCGCGAGCATTTGAATTGCCTTAGTCATTTTCACTAACCTGTATGAATATCGCTTTCGAAAGATTCTCGAAGATCTGTTGATAAGTCTCGGCGTCGTCGATCCGTTCCAGCACTTTGATCCGCTCCGCCTTGTCGAATATGACCCGCTGTATCGTAATTCGCGTGACGTACTCGCCGCTGCGGGCAAGGCTGGGCAGCACCACCATCGTCAGTGTAATGTGCTGCTCGTCCTTAGCAGACGACATCGCATCGCAATTACCGCTACCGGTTGCCACGCAGAAGAAATCGAGAATGAACAGGCCGGTCTTCTCGCCGGCTGAATCTGCATCCGAGACTTTCGATGCGGTGATAACACCGAGCGGTTTCTCGATCCGCTCGATGTTGTATTCCATGTCCTGCAGCGTCGCGATCGTTGCTGCCAGGATTTCGGTTTCAGACGGTGCCTCGAAGGTCCTCGTCTGAATCGAACGGATATCTAACGTGCTCTCAGGTAAACGCAATGCCTCGTTCGGAATCGTCGCCGCACATCCATTGAGCCATCCGACCGCAATTAATGGTAGCCACCGCGCGCTGAATCGGGGCGGAGCCGAAATCCGGGCCTTCATTAGAATCTCGAGGTGTGGTACGAGAAGTCCCGAACCCTGTTATCGGCGTCGAACTTGATGATAACCGTCAAGGTTCGCTGTGATGTTGCTGTCGCACCGGCGCTGGTCGTGCCGACGCCTGCACCGCCACCCGAGCTGCCAAAGATCAGCCCAACGAGTGTGCCTTTGCTCCGGGAATAGGTGACCTCGCTGGAGATCTTGTCGTAGATCCAGGTTTCCTGGCGCTGATCGTCACTGGTGACGATATTCGGCGAACCGAGCACGCTCGCTACATTCGCGGCAGACATGCCGATACGGACTTCCTTTTGCACCGTACCAACTGTGACGCGATCGGCCTCATTGGCTGCGTGCACATCGGCAGCATGGTGTGTGGCGCTGCAGCCTGCAGTAACGACTGTAGCCAGGATTGCCACTGTGGTGTGTTGCAAGTACTTCATTGGTCTGACCCTCCGGGACTGTTGAAATCTCAATGGCCCAAACCTACGTCGACATGTCCAGACAGTAATTACAAAACATTGATGGATTCGTGATATTAAGCTGAGGGAAAAGTGAGGAATACAAGTTATTGATTTGTAAACTGGTTTTTCAGGCTTAAATGTCGTCTGTTCACCGCTGCCTTATCAAGTCACGGTGTGACTTTTCTCGAGACACACTTTTATTCGAATTTTTCCGCAGCTTCTGCTGGCACAGATGACGATACGCCAGACCGCCCTCGTGTTTGTCCCGAAAAACGCACTGGTAGATGCACTCATGGCTGACCCGCAAATCGCCCTCCCGGCGAATACCTACGCTGGCCCGAGCCCACTTTTCGACATTCGCCGTTGCGCAGACGGAAAGTGGTTTTCAGCAACTGACGCCAAACAGAGACACTTGGTTACTCCGGAAAACCGACACCGGAACAGCGTTCTGTACTGCCTTTTGTGACACCGTCATGGTATCCCGGAATGTGATTAGACATGCCGGCGAAGCGCCAGTTAACATCCGCGCCGTCATACGTGAAGCCCAATTCGCCAAGTATTATGCGAGCAACATCCAGGAGAGTTCGATGAGAATTCTATTTCTTTTTGCGGGCCTGCTTGTGCAGGGTATTGCCTTTGCACAATCGGCCCAGCAACAGCAAGCTGGTCTTAGCTATTCCTACGCGGAACTGCGTTTCGTTGATGTTGATACCAGCGGTGGGGACGGGCTTCGGTTTAATGGCTCGTATGATCTGGAAAACAACTGGCTGATTGTCGGCGGAGTGACGGCGCTGGACTTCAACAACAACGTTGATGTAACAACTGTGGAACTCGGCGGCGGTTACGTTTGGCACTACACAAGCGACTTCGATCTGGTGACTACACTCCGTTACGTTCAGGCCGACATTGATACCCCGGGCGGCAGTTCAGACGACAGTGGTTTTGCTTTCTCGGGGGGCGCTCGCGGCCTGTTGACGCCTCAGTTCGAGGTGCGCGGATCAGTTAACTACATTAACCTTGACAACAGCGACACCTACCTGGAGATCGCGGGCGACTATTACTTCACTGAGCAGTTCGCTGCAGGGGTGAGCCTGGAATTCGCTGGTGACTCGGATGTCTTCACAATTGGCGCGCGTTGGTTCTTCAAGTAAGCAGATCTCGTGAATTTTCGCAGCAGTTGCGCTAGCTTGCTTCGAAGTTCTTTATCGCCTGCAATCGACAAAAGTCAGGCCGCGTCCGCTTTCGCGGGGTCGTAGCCCAGATTGGGTGCGAGCCAGCGTTCCGCTTCGGCAACGGCTATGCCCTTCCTGGCGGCGAATGATTCGACCTGATCGCGGCCGATTTTGCCAACAGAGAAATATTTCGAATCGGGATGTGAGAAATAGAATCCGCTGACGGCGGCAGTCGGGAACATCGCGTAACTGTCGGTCAGTTTTAGTCCGATATTGCTTTCGACATCGAGCAACTCCCAAAGCCTGCCCTTCTCCGTGTGGTCCGGACATGCCGGGTATCCGGGTGCGGGACGGATGCCACGATATTTTTCGGCGATGAGTTGCTCGTTCGACAGGCTTTCGTTATCGGCGTAGCCCCAGTGATCTGTGCGAACTGTCTCGTGCATGTACTCAGCGAGAGCTTCGGCGAGTCGATCTGCCAGCGCTTTTAGCAGAATACTGCTGTAGTCATCTTTGTCGGCCTCGAATCGCTGTACGTGGTCGTCAATACCGATGCCTGCCGTGACGGCGAAACCGCCGACAAAATCTTCAACACCGCTATCGAGGGGCGCGACAAAATCTGCCAGACAGTCCTGTGAATGGCCGTTGGGTTTGCCACGCTGCTGGCGAAGATGGCAAAGGCGCATGATCTTAGCTGTTCGGGTGTCGTCGCCGAACATCAGAATATCGTCGTGATCGACTGTGTTCGCCGCAAACAAACCGATAACCGCCCGGGCCTGCAGCCATCGCTCGTTAATGATCTTGTCGAGCATCACGGATGCATCACTGAATAATGATCTGGCGGCATCGCCAACCGTTGCATCGCTCAATATCTGCGGATACTTGCCGTGGAACTCCCAGGCATTGAAAAAAGGCATCCAGTCGATGTAGCTACGAAGCGCATCGAGACTGATGTCCTCGAATGTCTTTGTTCCGGTAAATGTCGGTCTCGGCGGAACGTAACTACGCCACTCAATGCGATGTTTCCTCTCGCGGGCCTGCGTCAGCGTCAATTGTGGAACCTGGCGGGTCTTGCTGGCATGACGTTCACGTCGTCGCGCGTTGTCTTGCCGGGTCTTTTCGACGAGTTCCTTACGTGAGCTTTCAGTGATCAAGGCCTGTGCAACGCCGACTGCACGCGATGCGTCTTTGACATAGATGACCGGGCCATCGTAGTTCGGCTCGATTTTGACGGCCGTGTGTGCAGGAGACGTCGTCGCGCCGCCGATCAGCAACGGTAGATCGTATTCCAGCCGCTGCATCTCTTTCGCGACCAGGACCATTTCTTCGAGCGACGGTGTAATAAGACCGGACAAGCCGACGAATGCTGCGCCCTCGCGTTTCGCCGTCTCGAGAATTTTTTGGCACGGTACCATGACGCCGAGATCGATGACCTCGAAGTTATTACATTGCAGCACGACGCCAACGATGTTCTTGCCAATATCGTGTACGTCGCCTTTGACCGTGGCCATCACGATCTTGCCGTTCGATTCAATGGCGCCGCCTTTCTCCTCCTCTATGAACGGCACGAGGTGACCAACCGCCTTTTTCATCACGCGCGCTGATTTGACGACCTGCGGCAGGAACATCTTGCCGGCACCGAAGAGGTCGCCGACGATGTTCATGCCATCCATCAGCGGTCCTTCGATGACATCGAGCGGGCGATCCGTGGCAAGTCTTGCTACCTCGGTGTCATCGATCACGAATTCATCGATACCATTGACAAGCGCATGCTCCAGGCGCTTGTCAACCGGCAGTTCGCGCCAGCTCAGATCCTGAGCATTGGTATTCGACCCCGATTTCTGCCCCCTGTAGTTCTCTGCGACGTCAAGCAGCCGCTCGGTGGCATCGTCTCTGCGATTGAGAACGACATCCTCAACCGCATCCCGCAAATCCGTCGGTAAGTCTTCGTAAATAGCCAGCTGGCCGGCATTGACAATACCCATATCCATGCCGGCCCGGATCGCGTGATACAGGAATACGGAGTGAATGGCTTCACGAACGACGTTATTGCCGCGGAAGGAAAAGGAAACATTGCTGACGCCGCCACTGACCAGGGCATGCGGCAGTGACTCTTTAATAAGGCGTGTCGCCTCGATGAAATCCAGGCCGTAGCTGTTATGTTCCTCGATTCCAGTTGCGACAGCGAAAATATTCGGATCAAAGATAATGTCCGCCGGGTCAAAACCGACGACCTCGGTGAGAATCTTGTAGCACCGCTTGCAAATAGCGACCTTGCGTTCGACGTTGTCCGCCTGCCCCTTTTCGTCGAAGGCCATCACGATCACGGCGGCGCCGTAATCGTGAACAAGCTTCGCCTGAGCAATGAATGCTTCCTCGCCTTCTTTCAGACTGATGGAGTTGACGACGGCCTTGCCCTGCACGCAGCGCAGGCCCGCCTCGATGACCGACCACTTGGACGAATCGATCATGACGGGAACGCGCGCAACATCGGGTTCCGAGGCAATCAGGTTCAGAAATCTCGTCATCGCCTTTTCCGAATCCAGCATGCCTTCGTCCATGTTGACGTCGACAATCTGAGCGCCGTTTTGGACCTGTTGGCGCGCGACCTGAACCGCCGCGGTGTAATCATCGTCCTCGATCAGGCGCCGGAAAATCGCCGAGCCCGTGACATTGCATCGCTCACCAACGTTGACAAACAAATCGTCCGGACCAATGGTTACGGATTCGAGGCCTGACAGGCGGCAGCGGACAGGCATTTTCGGAACTTTGCGCGTCGCCTTGCCCTGTATCACCTCGTGCAGGGCACGAATGTGCTCCGGCGTAGTGCCACAACAACCGCCGACCATGTTCACGATACCGCTCTCTGCGAACTCGCCGATGGTCTCCACCATGTGTTCGGGCGTTTCATCGTATTCACCGAACTCGTTGGGCAAGCCTGCATTCGGGTGCGCGCTGACGCCCGTATCCGCGACGCGGGATAACTCTGCAACGTAAGGACGGAGATCGGCTGCGCCCAGTGCACAGTTCAGGCCGACCATGAATGGCTCGGCGTGGCTAACTGAATGCCAGAAGGCTTCTGTTGTCTGTCCGGATAACGTACGGCCCGATGCGTCGGTGATCGTGCCCGAGATCATGACCGGCAATTTCAGTCCGGCTGATTCGAAACTTCGATGAATTGCAAAAATCGCGGCCTTGGCATTCAAGGTATCGAAGATGGTCTCGACCATCAGGAAATCGACGCCGCCTTCGATCAGTGCAGTCGCCGCTACCTGATAGGTTCTGGCGAGCTCTTCGAAATCGATATTTCGATAGCCGGGGTCGTTCACGTCGGGGGATATTGAAGTGGTTCGGTTCGTCGGACCGAGAACGCCGGCGACAAATCTGGGCTGACCACTTTTCGCCGCATGAGTATCCGCGCATTCCCGTGCGATCCTTGCGGCCGCGAGGTTGAGTTCGGCGGCCAGCGACTCCATGCCATAGTCGCCCATCGACGGCGCGTTCGAATTGAATGTGTTCGTTTCGATGACGTCGGCGCCGGCGTCCAGAAATCCACGGTGAATGTCCTGGATTACGTTTG
>Ga0255052_10001468_pt1 | contig 17739 bp, 16 predicted proteins | sample JV7_2_21_MG_FD_188632 | JGI IMG/M metagenome (GOLD analysis project Ga0255052, IMG submission 188632) | Seawater microbial communities from Jervis Inlet, British Columbia, Canada - JV7_2_21 | ecosystem: Environmental > Aquatic > Marine > Inlet | place: Canada: British Columbia | collected...
TGGAAGTTGCAGAATTGCATTGGCGCATCGGTATTCCATTCGCCACGCTTGTTCTTGCGGTACTCGCCGTTCCGCTGAGCCGAAGCCAGCCGAGACAAGGACGTTATGGACGCCTCGCGATCGGTCTCCTTGTATTCATTATTTACTTCAATCTCCTGAGTGCAGGCAAAGCCTGGCTGGAACAGGAAGCAGTGCCGGTTTGGGTTGGCCTCTGGTGGGTGCATGCGCTGATGTTGGTAGTGGCGCTTACGTTGCTGGCGACGCAGAACGGCGTACACAGACGAATTTTCACGATGGGCTCGAGACATTGACGTTGCTCTCTGCTTACCTGATGCGCGCCATACTTGTGAGCACTCTGCTCGTCATGCTGGTTCTGCTGTCGCTCGCAGGATTGTTCGAATTCATCGGGCAGCTTGAATCGATACAGGGGAGCTACGGCATTCCGCAGGCACTCTTGTTCACTGTGCTTCGGCTGCCACAGCTGTCATTTGAGATGTTGCCGATTGCCGCGTTGATTGGTGCTTTACTCGGTCTTGGTGCCCTGGCGAACAATAGTGAGCTTGTCGTGATGCGAACGGCTGGCCTGTCCGTTGTAAGACTCGCGGGTATGGTCGCGGTTTCCGGTGTGGTGCTGATGATAGTGATGGGATTGGTTGGTGAGTACATTGGGCCGCCGCTGGACTTTTTTGCCAGGACGATGCGCGATGAGGCGAGATACGAGCAGGAGAATCGCGACTTCGGCAACGCAGCGTGGGTAAAGGACGGTCCCGTTATCCTGCATCTGGAGAAAATTAACGCTGAATTCGAATTCGGAACGCTCTACATGTTTCGTTTCAACGAAGATAATTCACTAAGTGCAATCGCCAGGGCGGAAAATTCCGGCATCGATGATTCCGACAAGTGGATACTCGAAAACGTCAAGGAGACCCGGTTTCAAGATGACTCAGTGCGGGTTGTAGAATCGTCCGTCGCTGTGGAGTCATTCGAACTCGACGCGGACATGCTTGGAATTACGCTCGTCAAGCCGGTCAGTTTGACGGCGCGAGGTCTGATTACCTATATTGCGTATCTCAGGCGGAATGAGCTCGATGCGCAACGATACGAAACAGAGTTGTGGTCAAGAATTGCCAGGACGGTGACGGTAATCGTTATGCCAATTCTTGCGTTGGCGTTTGTGTTCGGGTCATTACGATCAGCAGGTTCCGGCGGCCGGATCATGATCGGTGTGTTGATAGGGCTTGCGTATTTCCTCGCGAGCGAAATGCTGGCCAATTCCGGCCAGGTCTTCAGGCTGAATCCGGCTATTGTCACCTGGCTGCCGTCTGTTGCTCTTATGGGAATTACCGGATTTGCGCTGACGCGAGTGCGTTAGTGGAATCGCAGGTTCGTGGAATCGCGGCTAAAGCCGCTCCTACGAATGCCAATAGAAAGGTCGTTTAGCCGCGATTCAGATTCATCCGTCTGTGTCGGGTTTTGAGTAGAACCTCAATCGGGTGCCAGATATGCGGTCGTGCCAGGTCAGTCCGTCCTTGTCCCAAAGCTGCCACCAGTATCCAAGCCCCAGCGGTATCAGGGACAGGACTCCTGCGAAGAAACGCAGGCTGGCCCTGGCGACGTCCGGTTTTTTGCTGTCCGCAGTTTCAAGCTGCAATCGCCAGGACTGCATGCCCAGCGTGCGTCCATGTCGCGACCAGAATCCAACATAAAACAGGTAGGCGATGGCGAGAAGTGTGATTCGAAACGAACCGTCGCCACTTTCGACTGACTCACCACCGCGCATGGCAATAAATACCAGCGTGGCGAGAATCATCAGCGCCAGCACGAGCAGGCTGTCATAGAGTATTGCGCCCAGTCGCCTCGCGAGGCTCGCGTTATGCACCGACCGCCATCTCCCTATCGCGACGCTTGTACTCGCGTCCGATCCAGAGAACCACAAAACTCCAGATCATGGCGATGGGTACACAGACCATGGCAACGCCACTCAAACCGATTCCGCTAATGAGCCGAATCGTCCAGGTTGATACGACGTCCCAACCACGGTAGACGGCCGTGTCGATGAAATTCTTGGCTTTGTACTTAGCTTCTTTGGATACAACGGAATAGAGCATATCGCTTGCCGGTTTGGAGAAACCAAAACCCAGCGAGCGCCGCAAGACCTGCAGGCCGGCGATGATGATGAACACTGGATTGACCGCAAGTAATGCGAAACCGATGACTGACACCAGTGGTAGTAATACAAGCGTGCCGCCGATGCCTAGATTTCTGACCGAGTGTTTGACGATCAGGAGCTGTCCGATGAAAGACAGAGCATTTATTGCAGCATCCATGTTGGCGAAAATTTGTGTATGCCTGTCTGTTCCTTCGAAAGTGATGCTCACCATTTCCGCCATATACATGTAGGTCGCGCCACCGAGGAAGTTCGCGCAGGCGAGCGCAAACGCGATGGCGGCGAAATAGGGTGTAGTCAGAACGAACTTGGCGCCCGCCCACGCACTTCCACCGATGACTCGTGACTTCGTATCGGCTGATCGGGCATCGGCTGCCGCATGATCGCGCTTCCTGACCCAACCACGAAGCTGATACACGCAGTAAACGGCTAGCAGGAGCAACAAAGCGGATAGCGGCAGCAGGTTTTGAAAGCCGATTCGTGTGACCAATGCGCTGGTAATTAGCGGACCGATCAGTGCACCGGTACTACCTCCCGCGGAAATCACGCCAAACAGTCGCCGGCTCTGTTGCCTGGAGTAGATATCCGCCATGAAACTCCAGAAGACGGATACTACAAAGAGATTGAAGACGCTGAGCCAGATAAAGAATGCGCGGCTTATCCAGATCTGGCTCAGTTCGTGATTTTGTGCGTAAGTGAAAACACCGAAAAAAATCAGAATGTTGGCGATGAAAAAATAGTAAATCCACGGGAGGAATGTGCGCCGTGGATATTTTGAAGTTATCCAGCCGAACGCGGGCGTGGCAAGAATCATCAGTGTGAACGTGCCGGTGAATAGCCACGGGATATTTTTCACGCCGCTGACAATTGCCATGGCTTCACGCACCGATCTCAGCATGTAGTAAGAGGAGAGCAGGCAAAAGAAATACAGAAAGGACCAGGCAACGGCGGTGAATTCGCCGGGCTCGATTCCCAGCGTACGCGAAATCACCACGACTATTCTTGGCGGATTTGAATTTGCTGGATTTTCTGGTGTCACGTTGTTTCTTCTATCAGCCGTCCGTGTATGCAATGCGGTTTCATGTACTATCGAGCGAGCCGACGGATGCACACTATCCCCAGCATGTGATCGATTCGCCAACCGGCATCATACAGAGTCAGAATAAGAAAGGAGAAAGGTCGTGGAAAATGTTGAATATGTAGCAATTGTTACGGGCCTTGCATTGCTGCAGGCGTTTATCTTCGCGTTCCTGGTAGGGAAGGAGAGGGTCAATCACGAAATTGCTGCACCCGCCATTTCCGGCGCTCCCGAATTTGACCGCGCCTTCAGGGCGCATCAGAACACGGTCGAACAACTTGTCATCTTCGTCCCGGCGCTATGGATGTTCGCGCATTTCGTCAGGGCAGATATTGCTGCCGGAATCGGACTCGTTTTCGTGATTAGCCGGCACATCTATCGTGAGGCCTATGTACGTGATCCCGCCAAGCGGTCGGCAGGTTTCAGTATCGGCGCGCTTGCGATGATGACCCTGTTGATCGGTGGAATGGCCGGCGCCGTGATGAACCTGCTCTGACGAAAGCTGTCGATGGATTGAAGCAGTGCCGCGGCTTGTTACATTCATCGACTTGCAGGAACAACGGCACACGCTCGGACTCTATTGTATTGAGTGTGATCGGTGCGGTGAGGCAAATATTGGAAATCTCATTTCAAGCGGTCGCGGTGAGCGAGAACTAACAGAGACCAATTTCAGATGCCGGGACTGTGGCGAACTTGTGGAAAAGCAACTTCGCCCACCAGTACCTGAAATCGGTGGTGCTGTTGCCTATATCCAGGCCTAAACACCTTGTAGCAGGACATTTGTGATGATCGGACTTACTTCTTGTGCCAGATCTTTTGTTGTGATTCTGATGTTGGTGCTGGCATTATCGGCTGCCGCACAGCGCACTTTCAGTACTGACATCCTCAAAGATATATTCGGATTTGACGATGAATCCGTGAAATCGGTAGTACTTGATGACCTGCGACAGGGTTGCTCGCGTCGTGACTGCATTCCGTCGATTGACAATCCGAAATACGTAACGGTTGCCGAGGCAACACACGTCGACGACGACGACGTTGTTCTGGCCTTATCACTCAAGGGCTACCATCGGGCCTGGCCGGCAAGAATCCTGGATCAGCACGAGATTGTGAATGATGTGATCGCGGGGATGCCGATTGCGATCACCTGGTGTCCGTTGTGTGGTTCGGCAGTGGGAGTTGTAAGAGAGATCGATGGACAAATTACTGAATTCGGCGTCTCAGGGCTCTTGTATAACAATGATCTCGTTTTTTATGATCGCAAAACGGAAACGTTATGGGACCAGATTGAAGCGAAAGGCATTGTCGGTCCGCTAACCGATACCAGGCTCGAACTTGTACCTGTGACCATGACCCGGTGGAAAAGGTGGAAGGCGGCTCATCCGGACACTCTGGTGTTGAGTGCCGATACCGGTTTTGATTTCGACTACTCGCGCGATGCTTATGGGAAGTACCGTGACGAGGAGCGACTGATGTTTCCTGTCGCCAACTCGAGCGACGCTATTCATCCGAAATCTGTTGTCTTTGGTTTTGAATTGGGCAGTCGGCAAATCGCGTTCGCCGAGGCGTTATTGCTGCAGTCGTCTCCGCTCGAACATGAGTTTCAAGGTCAGACATACGATGTTGCCCGCGCGGGCGATGGTGCGATTACATTGGCTAACCGGGAGTCTGGTGAGGTGTATTCACCGCTACGGTTGTACTGGTTCGCATGGTATACGTTTCATCCCGAAACCGAGCTGGTCCGCTGATCGGGTCAATAAGCGAAAATTTGTTGGTGCGATCCGCGCCTGACCCAGAGCAAGCGAGCATCGATTCCCGCGCGCGTACAGCTGATAGTGTCAACGTCCTGATAGACGGATGTGCGTCCTTCGAAAGGATCATCGGGTCTATTGACTCTGCGGCAACATCGATCGTTATCAATATGTTTATCTGGCGAGATGATCCGTTGGGCAATCGCATCGGTCAGGCTTTGCTGAATGCAGCCGATCGTGGTGTCGAGGTCACCGTAACGAAGGACTTGCTGGGCGCTATTTTCGAACTGGGCGAAGAAAGTCGCCAGAGTTTTTTTCATAAGAAATACGGTTTTCTGACAGCGCTCAAACAACGCGTAATCAACGCCTATTCCTCGAGACCCGATTTCTTTTCCTGGGTAGTTCAGCGGCCAAATGAGCTCGTGGTTGCACTGAGACAACACGGAAACGTCACGATATTCGATGACGCAGTGAAGAACGATCACTCCAAATTCGCGATCGTCGATGACGAGGTTCTGTTTGTTGGAGGCATGAATTTCGAGGAGCGAGCCGTTTCGACCGACGCCAACGGCCTGATCTGGCGAGACTACCTGCTCGAATGTCAGGGTACGGGATTTGCGCTAAATCTCAGGGATCGATTATCCGGAGCGGCACGTGGACATTCGTCTTTTGAATTTGTTCTTAACGACCCTGGCGGCAAGCATCGATTCGAAATCAAGCCCTGTGTTATTGAGCTACTGAACAATGCGAGGGAAACCTGCCATATCGAGATGGCTTATGTCGGTGACCCGGAGGTGACCGATAGCCTGGTCGACGCCGTCTGCCGAGGTGTCGACGTTCATATCATTGTTCCTGCCCGGGCTAACATTCAGAACGAACACAACTTGAAAACGATGCGTGAAATTTTTCAGCGAAGCGGAGGGAGGATTTCGATTTATTTATCTCCCGATATGTTGCACGCAAAGATGATGGACATGGATAGCCAGCTTATTTTCGTTGGCTCCGCGAACTTCAATGATCGGGCATTGAAGAATTTCGCCGAGCTAAATGTGTTGATTTCAGGCGATTTTGCGTGTGCGGAGACGATCCGGTGCACGTTTATCGCACGACGTGCGGCGAGCCGGAAAGTATCGAAGATCGAAGAGTTGGACTACCGGAAAGTTAAGGCGCTATGCGAATACATTTTTGGCTAGTGTCCTGTCCCGTGAATAGGTTTAAGAAGGTGCGCGGGAATTTCTGTTCCTGGAAAGGCGCGACGACGAACAGTGGCGGGCCCCACGGGAGGAGGAGCAACGCCTTCAGGGACAAAAAGGCCTTGCAGATTCTTGAAGGTATTCACGGGACAGGACACTAGTTGTTGCTTTGATTTGCCGCCGATTACCAGGCTCTTACCCTGACTGTCCGCAGCGGCGTCGCTGTTACTAATTGTACTGACTCTGTTTGCTCATTTCCCCTACCTTCCTGCCCAGCCATTTCAGACCATCCTCAATTCTCTCTGACCACGGATGTCCGAAGCTCAACCGGATAAAATTGCTATAGCGGTTGCAGGGCGAAAAGATGTGGCCCGGCGCAATGCTGATACCGGCAGCTATGGCTTCGTCAAATAGTTTCTCTGCATCGACGCCGTTTGGAAGTTCGAGCCACATTACAGATCCTCCGACGGGGCAGGAGGTTCGTGTAGCTTTGGGAAAATACCTGGAAACCAGGGACTGCATACGCTCGGCATTACACTGCAATGCAGGGCGTAGCATGTTCAGATAGCGATCGTAGTCCCCATTGGCCAGGAATTCTGCGAGCGTGAGTTGTTGAAGAAGTCCTGATGAGCAGGAGAACGAGCGCTTGATCTTCGCAACCTGATCTATGTAATTACCGGCAACGAGCCAGCCGATTCGATAGCCCGGTGCTGCGGTCTTTGAAAAAGATCCACAGGTGAGGACCCTGCCGCGGGTGGAGTGAATTTGAGCAGGTTTCGGCCGGTGACCATCAAATAGCAGCTCACCATAAACGTCATCCTCGATAAGGCAGACATCGTGTTGTTCGATTATTTGCACCAGTTTCCTGCGTCTGTCATCAGTCATGCTGACGCCCAATGGATTACTGAGCGTTGTCGAGAACAGGCAGGCTTTGACCGGATGCGCGCTCAGTGTCTTTTCCAGAGAGTCGAGCATCACCCCATCTTCGGGGCATGTTTCGACCTCAATGGCGAGCATGCCCAGGCTGTCAATCAGTTCCAGGAGGCCATGATAGGTAGGCGACTCAACAGCGATGACATCGCCTTTGCTGGCAACGGATTGCAGTGCAATAAGGAGCGCTTCCTGTCCTCCATTAGTAATACAGATGTTCTCGGGTTCAACGGTCATGCCGATCGTATCGAGATAACGGTATGCAATTTGTCTACGGAGGCCAGCTTCGCCCCGTGTCGGCGCATATGAAATGCTGCGGTTCTCCGCTCGCGCCATGATCCGCTTCATCGCCCTGTGCAGCGCTTTGGCTGCGGGACGGGTCATACATGGATTCGCGATGCCAAAGGGCACCATGTCAGGCTCGTACAGGGCGTCGTTCACACGCTCCATCAGACTCTGGCCGGTTACCGGTACCGGCTGTGTCGAACGGCCGAATTTTGGTGACGGTTTGACCAGCGCATTGGCTGCCATACCGCGCACGTAGAACCCCGACTGTGGTCGGGACTCGACACGGCGCAATCGTTCCAGCTCTATATAGGCCTTTCGGACCGTCGGAATACTGACACCGATGTTCGTACTCATACGGCGCAGAGAGGGCAGGCGGTCACCAGGTTTCAGCGTGCCCGAGTCGATATTTTCACCAATTAAATCAATTACTTGGCGGTACAGGTAATTAGTACTTTCAGCGCTCGCTTCCAACATAACTGTATAGGTCACATTTCTAGATAATTGAATCTGTTATACATCCAATATAGGCGTAAAGTCAATGGCAATCTGATCACCCAACCGAATGAAGGAGGAGAGCATGAAACACGTCCAGGACAATCCTGCAATGAGCGGACCTGCAGCTGAACAATCGCCCGTCTGGCGCAGAGCGCTCATATCCGTATTTGGCGCAGCGCATCGATTGCACCGTTACAGGGATGCACAGGATGCACTGCTGCAGAATGTGATTTACGAGCAGGAACGCCGCATGCGGCAACAGGCCTGCTGCGATGAGCAGTCGTAGTGAGCAACAGACTGCTCTATATCGTCACTGTGCTGATCTGGGGTTCAACCTGGATCGCCATCGAGTATCAGCTTGGCGTCGTTGAACCGGAAGTATCCGTGTTTATTCGTTACGCGCTGGCATCCGTGTTGTTGTTTGGCTGGTGTTTCGTCAAAGGAATCAACCTGCGATTCCCGCGGCGAGCGCATGTGCAATTTGTCTTATTGGGTTTGCTGTTGTTCTGCCTCAACTACATCCTGACTTACCAGGCTCAGCAGTACATCACTTCGGCGCTTTCTGCCATCGTGTTTTCCGCCATGCTTTGGATGAACATGTTGAACGCACGTATTTTCTTCGGCGTGCGTTCTGGCGCGAGAGTGTGGTTCGGTTCCGTTGCCGGAATAGCAGGTATTCTCTTGTTGTTCATGCCTCAGGTTGAAAACCTGTCGATGACTGACGCAACAGTTTATGGTGCGGTGCTTTGCCTCATCGGCGCATTTATCGCATCACTGGGAAACATGGTGTCACAGGGTGCGCAAAAGTCCGGTCTGCCAATTCTGCAATCCAACGCATGGGGCATGTTCTATGGAGCAATTATCACGGGCTCGATTTCGGTATACCAGGGGCATAGCTTTGCGATGAACTGGTCGGCAAGCTACCTGGGTTCGCTCGCTTTTCTGGTGTTGTTCGGATCTATCGCAGCGTTCGGTGCCTACCTGACGTTGCTTGGACGCATCGGGGCGCATAAGGCGGGATATGCGCTGGTGATGTTTCCGGTTGTGGCGCTGATAATTTCCTTTTTCTTTGAAGGGCTGGAACCTAGCTGGAACATATTTGCAGGCGTGTCGCTGGTACTCCTTGGCAATGTCTTTGTCTTGCGAGAAAAGCAGGAGCCAAAAGTTGTCCCTGCACCCGAAATTCGACAATCGTGTCAGATAGGTGGGAAGATCGGTGCTTCACTGACTAGCTAGTGTTGGGCGTCATCTCGCGCTCGATGTGCCCCCTGCGCAGTTTCGGAGTATTCTCCGTTGTATGACCGTCAGTCGGAGATCCGGCCATCGCCGGAACCGCACGGGCACGGAGGATAAGTAATGTTCAGGAGAGATCAGGACAACGATGGCCCGGCAGCGGCGTCGCCGTTACGAATCGGCCAAAAACAACCCATTCGCTCGAAAAATGTGTCTGTCATTGGGCCGACGCTCGTGTTCAAAGGCGAATTGTCAGCAGATGAAGACCTGGTGATCGAAGGCACGATCGAAGGGACGATCGCGCATCACAAAAAGAATCTTACGATAGGCAATAAAGGCAGAGTTACCGCCGACATTCATGCGAGTTCGGTTCTGGTCGAAGGAGAACTGAACGGCGATATCCATAGCGATGGCCTGGTGTCGCTGGCTAACGGTGCGGCGGTTAACGGCAATATCTACTGCGCCCGCCTGGTCATGGAAGATGGTGCCCGGTTTAACGGCAAGATCGAAATGGTAATGCCGACTCCACTGAAAGTCGCATCAGCACCGGATGATGTCGCGGAAGAATTCGTGGAGCCGGAGAATTTGACAGCCTGAAAAGCAAACCGGTAATGGGGACGAATCTACTGGATTCGGCCTGTTCTGTGTTCCGCAGTGGTTTGCGAGCTTGAGTTGATAGAGGTTACCCCATGGATAAGCGTTCATTTCTGAAAAACGTTGGTTTGATGAGTCTTGCTGCGCCATTGAGCTTTGCTCACCTGGAGAAAGTCGTTGCCGACGTGAAACATCTTGACCCGTCGGATGTGGCAAGCGATGAGGATTTCTGGACGAAGGTGCGTGGCGACTACGACCTCAAGCCGGATTACATCAATCTTGAGAACGGCTACTACTGCTTCATGCCCAGACAGACGATGGATCACCTTGCAGAGCACATGCGCAATGTCAATTACGAGGGTTCGTATTACATGCGAACAGTGCAGTGGGAGAACAAGAACAGGGTAGCCAACAAGATAGCCGAGATCGTTGGATGCACAGCGGAAGAAGTTGCCATTACGCGCAATACCACTGAATCGCTGGACCTGATCATTGGAGGCATTCACTGGAACAAAGGTGACGAGGCAGTAATGGCGGAACAGGACTATGGCGCCATGCTCAACCACTTCAAACTCGTTGAAAGGAGATTTGGCACTGTAAACCGAATGGTGTCTGTGCCAAACCATCCGAAGAATGATGAAGAAATTGTCGACGTCTATGCCGCTGCGATCACAGACAAGACCCGTTTATTGATGGTGTGCCACATGGTCAATATTACCGGGCAGGTATTGCCGATTCGAAAGATTGCTGACATGGCGCATGCGCGCGGTGTCGAAGTAATGGTCGATGGTGCGCATGCGTTTTCGCACATAGATTTTCAAATGCAAGATCTCGATTGTGACTACTACGGAACAAGCCTGCACAAGTGGTTGAGTGCGCCACTAGGGTCGGGCATGTTGTATGTGAAGAAAGAAAAGATTGATAGCATTTGGCCGCTGCTCGCCGAGGGAGATCTCGAGCCCAATGACATGCGTCGACTGAATCATATTGGCACACATCCGGTACATACCGATCTCGCGATTCTTAACGCGATTGAATATCAAAATACGATTGGCCTTGTTCGAAAAGAGGCAAGACTCAAGTATCTCCAGCATTACTGGGCGAGCCAGCTGCGTGACGTTCCTGGTGTCGTCGTAAACACGCCTGCGGAAATGAGTAGACACGGCGGCATCGGAAACGTTGGCATAGAGGGTATTGAGCCCTCAGACCTTGCAGACACACTGATGAAAGATTATCGAATCTTCACGGTTGCCATTAATCGACCCGGTGTTCGGGGTTTGCGCATTTCGCCCAACGTGTATACGACTACAGATGAACTCGACGTGTTGGTTCGCGCGATTAAGGAACTCAGCGCCTGACAGATCGCCGAAAATAATAAGAGGGAGTCACCATGAAGCGCTCAACAAGAATACTATCGAGTTCAACTCGTATTTGGGGCACTTGTATTTTGCTTGCCGGGTTTGTCTCTGGCGGCGTGTTGGCCCAGGATGTCGAGCGCAGGTTGTTTCAGCCTGAAGACGTGCACAGCATCAAGAATGTCGGCGATATTGCGATTTCACCCGATGGTGAATGGGTAGCGTACAGCGTCAGAACGACGAACGTTGATAAGGATAAGAACTCTTCAGATTTGTTCATGGTCAAATGGGACGGATCGACGCGCATCCAGCTGACGCACACGGAGGACAGTGGCGAAGGGCGTCCGCGATTCAGTCCCGACGGCAAGTACCTCGCATTCGTTGCCGCACGAAGTGACGGAAATTCAGAAGAGTCCGATGACCCCAAGGGAAAAAGCCAGGTATGGCTTCTCAACCGTTCGGGCGGTGAGGCGGCGCGCCTGACCGAACTTCCTGGGGGCGTTTCGAGCTTTGAGTGGTCGCCGGATAGCATGCGCCTTGTGTTGGTTTCCAGAGATCCCGAGGAGAAGGAAGAGGACGAAAGCGCTGCCGAAGGTGACGGAGAGAAAAGCACGAGTTCACACGACACGCCCAAGCCAATTGTGATTGATCGCTATCACTTTAAGCAGGATGGCCAGGACTGGCTTGGCAATCGCTACCAGCGCTTGTACGTTTTCGACCTGGATTCAAGGGACGCGTCGCTTTTGACCCCAGGCGCATTTGATAGTACCCAGCCTGCGTGGGGGCCTGACGGCGATATCATCGCATTCACCAGCAGGCGTCAGGGTGATCCGGACCGGCATCGTAACAGTGAAATCTATGTGATTGAGGCGACCGAAGGAGCGGAGGCCCGCCAGGTCACCACGTGGGACGGACCGGATTCCAATCCGGTATTCAGTCCTGATGGCAAGCGGATTGCCTATCTGCAGGGTGGCCCACCCAAGTACTCGGGTTACGATCCAAGGCAACTCGCTGTAATCTCGGTAGACGGCGGCGAGGCGGTTCTGCCGGCCAGCGAGTTGGACCGCAATATGTCATCGCCACGCTGGTCACTCGATGGCAAGACGCTGCATTTCCTGGTTGCCGACGATCGTGTTCAGACGGTGGCGAGTGTGCCGTCCAGGGGTGGCAACGTAAAGTCGATTTATCCGGATGACTCGCAGCCAGGTGTTGTGCGTTCTTTCGACGTCGGCCAGAACGGTATGGTCGCCGTGACGACATTCAGCCAGTGGCCGGCGGAAATCTATCGGGCGGACGACGGAATGGCACTCAGCGACCACAACAGGGAGCTTCGCGAGTCGATCGAGTGGGCGACGGTCGAAGGCTTTGACAGCGTCAGCGACGACGGAGTGGCAGTTGGCTCAATGTTGCTCAAGCCGCCGGGATATCAGGAAGGCGTTAGGTATCCGACGATCGCTTACGTGCACGGCGGCCCAGTGGGTCAGGACGGTTACGATTTCGATACCACTTCGCAGATTTTGGCAGCACAAGGCTACCTGGTGATTAACCCGAACTACCGTGGCAGCTCAGGCCGTGGACACGAGTTTTCCCGGGCTATCTATGCGGATTGGGGAAACCTGGAGATTAGGGACATCCATGCAGTAATGGATAACCTGGTCGAGCAGGGCCTGTCCGATCCCGAGCGACTTGGCATCGGTGGCTGGAGCTACGGCGGTATCAATACCAATTTTGCTATCGCTACCGACACTCGTTTCAAGGCGGCAGTCTCCGGCGCGTCGGCTTCGAACTATATTGCGGGCTACGGCACCGATCAGTACATCTGGCAGTATGAGAATGAATTTGGCCCGCCGTGGGAAGCACTCGACACCTATCTCAAAACTTCGTATCCATTCCTGCATGCCAATCGCATCGAGACCCCAACTCTATTCATGTGCGGGGAGAAGGACTTCAATGTGCCGCTGATCAATTCAGAGCAGATGTACCAGGCGCTGCGGAGCCTGAACGTGCCGACGCAACTGGTGATCTATCCGGGTCAGAACCATGGCCTCTCCAAGCCGAGTTATATTCAGGATCGGCTGGAACGCATGATCGAGTGGTATGGACATTACCTGGGGACCGGGTCGGATTAGTTTGTCCCTACCCCCTAAATTGAAAAGGCCCGCGATTGTGGGCCTTTTTTTATGATGCGCCAGGGATAGCATGTATTCAGGACCCAACGTATTCGTAGTCGTCGTAATGAACGGACTCCCGCTCGTCAATCTTGATGACAAGCATCGCCCGGCCTCTAACCTCGACGTCGATGCTCAAAGGAACGATTGGCCCTTCGCCGCCTGCAGGTCCAAAGGTCAGACGCGTAAGAAATCGACTAAACTTGACGCCAAATACTGGCCTGATCGGCTTCTTGTTCCGCATGTCGATATATTCCAGGTAGTTACCGTCCCGAATGATCTTCACCGTTCCGTCGACTTGTTGCATGAACTTCTGCGCCTCGTCGTCTTCGTCGTCATCCATATCCGGAATAAACCTGAATAGCCAGTATTCATCTGTTTCTTCAACGAGCTTGAGTGTGTCGACATCGACAATGTCGATCTCATTGTCGTCGTCATCGTCATGGAATTCGTCTTGCCTGTCATCCTGGAATTCGTCGCTCTCTTCTGCCGTTGGCTCACGGCCGTCGACGGTTAGCAGGCTCCAGCGGGCATTCTCGGGAAGGCGAGGGTCGTATCGACCGACGAACGTTACGCCATCCTCGATCACGGACTCCGTGAACGCCCACTCCTGATGATAATCATTGGAGATATTCGCGAATGCCTGTTCGACGATAGCTACGTGGTCGTCCGCGACGACGGGAGCCGTAAGCACCAGGGCAAGACCAGCAATGTAGGTTTTCATGCCTTATTGTAGTAGGGCACAGTTCATTTGGTTACAAATAGGAGAAATTAACAGCGGTCGGATCCGATTCTCCCTGGTAGCTGGATACATCCGTTCCTTCACTGAAAGCAGTAGACCCCGCCGCTGGGGCGGGGCCGCCTATGCACGATACCTGCGGCCTATTGGCCTTCCGCATCACAGGTGTCGAGCGGTCCTATCTCGATCAATGTCCATGTGCGCAAGAACCCGACCGTAATAATGCCACCAGGGCCAAGCGGCCCGGAGTTCGAGATCGTAGTCCCATGAATAACGCTACCGTCATTACTGACATACCAATTTGCAGTCGTGCCGTTTGTGAAAGTCACATCCAGCTTATTTCCGCTCTGCGTGTACGTAGCCAGTAGTGGGTCGATAGGGTCCCCTTGCGCCAGTGTCACAGTGCCGTTATCAAGTTGATTGTTCAGCACATTGGACACAAACGGGCCGGTAAACACACCCTCTGAAAAGAACGCAGTTCTCCTGATGACGTTAGTCTGCAATTCTTCCGTAGCCGAATTTACTCGCCCCCGCAGAATGAACAAATTGAGAGTGAAACAATAGCTTCGTCCCTCCACATCAGAAGTAGGCGCGCTGTCTTCCAGGGCCTGGGTCCGCGCTGCCAGCACATCCAATTGAGCTTGAATGCCTCCGAATGGACTTGGCGTGTTCCCGGGAGAATCCTGGGCAAACACTGACTGAGCCAAAGATATTAAAGCAATAAACATAATTACCTTGATTGATCGCATTGTCATGATCTCCTCATAGTTGCTTGTTGAAGTACATCCACGCGTATTCCGTAGCTGCGTGGACTACCGGGGAGGATGTCTCCGACCCCGGCCCGCGACCTGATGATGATCTGATTTCGATAAGATGATTTGCAGATGATTCTGTTTGGACACAGCCGATTCTGGGGCGTTGGGTGGCAAACATGGCCACCCAAAGCGGACCTTGGAATAACGACCGATGGCGGCCAGTCAATTGAGTGAGGTTCTATCGATTAAGACTGCGGTTGATACTAATTGTGCCAATAACCTCAGAGATTGATGATCGAATTGTGCATAACGCCATAAGAAAGGATTTACTGTTTTTTGCCTTGCCTGCGATCGTCGTCTTCATTGCAGGGCTAGTAGTCAGCGGAAGGGACGGATACGACGGATTGGTTGAAACAATATGGGACCTGGTATGGCGGTCACGGAGTTTGGAAGAGCTTTCAGTACCAAATATTATTGGGTTGCTCCTATTCGTAATTGGTTTGGCTATTGCGCTCGTCGCTGTACGAACACTCGGACGGTTCTACGCATCAACCTTGGTAACAAGGGAAGGTCACCGGCTCATTTCACATGGTATCTATCGTTACATGCGGCATCCGATCTACTTTGGAGTGATCATGATATGTTTCGGCGTGCCCGTGTATGCCCCAAGTCTGTATGGCTTTTTCGTCATGTCCGCCCTGATTCCGCTTTTCCTGATAAGAATCAGGATCGAAGAGGCTATGCTGATCGAGGAATTTGGGGACGCTTATCGATCGTATAAGGAGGAAACGAGAAAACTGATTCCCTTCGTCTATTAAGTTATGGCTTAACAGGTAGCCTGCATACAACCAGACTGCCAGCGCGGAATTGCCAGAAGCGGCCTCTTGTATATTTGCTCAATCAGGCAGAATACCCTCGCTCTCCCATTATTCGTCCCACAATCCGGGCTCGAGGCCCCGGTTGCCGACCACGCTACACCAGAAACGAATGTCCGCCGGCTCAGCATGCGCCTCCTCCGTAGTTGAACCCGAACTGCTATTCGTACCCCAGCGCCTTGCGGAGACCGGGAACGGCAAAGTCGATTAACGCCTTCTGACCGTCCGGCAATGTATCGGGCAACTCCATACGGATATCAGTGAGGTTTTCCCGTGCCGTTCCGCTTTGCTTTTTGTCGGAGCCAACCCGTACTCGCTCACGCCAGTCATCCGGCGTGTCAATGCCGCAATGATCCAGGAGTTTATGGAAAAAGACTTCCGCCTCTGGCTCGTCGAGATTCTTGACGTTGTGAATGAGGTCTTCAAATTTCAGGACAAGCGTATCCGTATGCATCCAGGCGACACCGTTGTGCGTAAATATTTCCTTCAGGTTCGGTACTTTCTTGTGGATGCCGAAAATCATCATGTTGATAAATTGCTCTGCGGTAACATTGTGGTCTGAAATATGGCCTACGTTTCCTTTGAATTCTTCGGACATGAAAAACCGTGCACGGGCCAGAATCCAGTCATAGGGGTCCCGCACCAACAGCACCTTGCGCGTATCTTTCAAAAAGATTGCGGAATTGTCCGAATACAGCAGATGACCCCAGCTCAACGTCGGTTTGTCTTTGTCCCAGGCAACATGATCATCCTGCATGGACGGCAATTGGATAAACCCGGATTTAAAATGCTGCTTCACCGGCACAAACATGCGCATGATATTGCGCTGCAGATGCGAGCCGCACTTGGGCACACTGTTCAGGAAGACCGGTTTTTTGAGCGGCGCTTGCGAGAATTCAGCGTTGCGCTGGTTCAGATTGTCAGGTTTGAGCATGATCCGTGGCATGAAAAGTGTCCCTGGAGGCAGTTCTTATCGTCGAGTTCGCACAATTGTATCGGCCTGATGGCTATCGTACTACCCATAAAATGCGCCGGCTCAAAGGCCGGCGCACAAGGTCCTGCAAGAAGATGCGGTCTTAGAACGTTTTCTTGATCTGCAAACCGTAACGACGCCCTTTCCAGTCGTACTGGGAATGGAATGCGCCGTAACCCTCAATTCTGAGGTCGCCGCCTTGTGAGGCCCGCGGTGGCAACTCATTAGTAACATTGGTGACGCTCAGATTGGCTGCCCATCCTTCACCGAACTGGTAGTTAAAAGACAGACTGTGATAAGTGCGGCTCTCCAAGGTGCGAGAAAAATAGTAGGTTTCTGGTAAGCCGCTTGAGCCTAACCACGTTCCCGAGGTCGCAAGGCCTTCGCGATTATTGTCTGTCCCGTCAACGAAATTGACACGCCAGATCGCAGCCCAGTCATCTTTGGATAGCCTGGTCGTTAAGTTACCAACCCACTTCGGATCACCCGCACGTCCATTTCGTGACGTTATTTCTCCAGACGAATTTTCCTTTTCTTTCTTGTCCATTATGGTATGAGACGTGACAAACGAAAGGCCCATGCCATTAGGCAATTCTGTGCTGTAGCTCGCCTCGATGTCCCAGCCTGCCACCCGCTGTGTGTCGAGATTGACATAACTCGACTGAACGGTCTTGACTCTATATTCCTCGACCGGCACACCGGGCGCTTCACGCACGATTAGACTGCAGAGCAGATCATTCGGGAAAGTTTCGGAACTCATACAGCCATTGACGATGTCGGTGGCGTCGAAACTGTCGATCTCTCCTTCAACCTCGAGAGCAAAATAATCGACCGACACTCTGAGATCCAGGTCCTGTGCTGTCCAGACCACACCAATCGAATCCGATGTTGACGTCTCAGCGTCCAGCTCCGCCGCACCGCCACCCGTGACAACGTCTGCACCAATTAGCGATCGGGTATCGTCAGGCATGCCCAAAGCCGCGCAGTTGGCGGCAACCTCCTGTGTAATGTCATCAGCTGCCAGCGCGGCGCCCCAACTCCAACACGGGTCGATATCCCTTTGGGACACGTAGGAATGGAAGTTCTTGCGGTACAACTCAAACAGTCCCGGCGTTCGGAAAGACGTGCCCCTGTTCGAGTTGAAC
>Ga0255052_10001469_pt1 | contig 17732 bp, 22 predicted proteins | sample JV7_2_21_MG_FD_188632 | JGI IMG/M metagenome (GOLD analysis project Ga0255052, IMG submission 188632) | Seawater microbial communities from Jervis Inlet, British Columbia, Canada - JV7_2_21 | ecosystem: Environmental > Aquatic > Marine > Inlet | place: Canada: British Columbia | collected...
ATGATCGCGACGCCGAGAAGTGACCCGCCGATAATAATGGCCTGTTTAATGATGTCGAGAATAGCGTGAAATCGCTGCACCCAGTCCGTATCAACTTGCACCACATCGGCTTCAGGCAAATTGCCGAGTTCTTCCTGCAACAGAATCATGGACTGGCTCGTGTTTGCAGGACCAGGCCTGACAACGAGCGTGTGTGGCAACGGGTTCTCCGACAGGTGATCGAGTGCCGCTCCAAAACCGGACTGTCGCTTGAATTCAATCAGGGCGTCGTCAGCTGTTATTAGCTGAACAGATTCAACATCTGCTCTTTGCTGGATAAGCCTTGCGAGCCCTTGAGCTTCGCTTTCGTTCAAGCCGCGATCGAGATAGATCGAGAAATCGAGCGCATTGTCCCAACCCTCGCTGACAGACCGTGCGTTCTTTACGACGAGATTTAGCGCCGCGGGAATTGCGAGCGTGACGGCGATCACGAGAATGATCATCAGGCTGGCGAAGGGTTGCCGGAAAAGTCGGCCAAGCGAGCCGATCGACGTACTGACGTGGCGTGTAATCCAGGTAGACACCGGACCTGAAGAACGGACAGGTGCAACGGCATCGGAGTGACGCGTCATTGCCACGTCGGGTCCTCCTCTTCAGTTGCTGCGAGCCTGCCATTTTCCAACGCGATGCGCCGGCAGCCCATTCGATCGATAAGCGAGATGTCATGACTTGCGATAAGCAGCGTTACGCCAACTTCGTTAAACCGCCGGAATATTCGCATGACTTCGAGCGAAAGGTCGGGATCGAGGTTACCCGTGGGTTCATCGGCGATAAGAAGTTTCGGGCGTGTGACAATTGCACGCGCAATACCAACGCGCTGTTGTTCGCCTGCCGATAAGGTCTCCGGATTCTGCTTTTCCTTGTGCAGCAGACCAACCTGGTCAAGGGCGGCGCGGACACGACGACCGGCTTCGCGATGACCAACACCTGCGATCACAAGAGGCAGTGCGACATTGTCGAACACCGGCCGGTCATACAATAATTTGTGGTCCTGAAACACCATGCCGATCTGCCGCCGGTAGGCCGGAATCTTGCGGCGTTTGACGCGACGCGTGTTCTGCCCGTCAACGACCACCTGACCGCTCGTCGGCCGCTCGATCAATGCGATCAGTCGCAACAAGGTGCTCTTGCCCGCGCCGGAGTGACCGGTGATGAAGAGCATTTCGCCCTTGTCGATCGACAGAGTCAGATGCGAGAGCGCTTCCTGACCACCTGGAAATCGCTTGGTCACATCATCAAGTTGAATCACGTTCGTCCGTCACTTGCGAGTAGTGCATCGACAAACTCTGATGCCGAGAACGGCTGCATGTCGTCGGCCGATTCACCAATGCCGATAAATCGCACCGGAAGCTGTAGTTGATTTGCGATAGCGAGCAGGATGCCACCCTTCGCGCTACCGTCCAACTTCGTTACCGTTATGCCGGTCAATCCAAGCGCCTCATGAAACTTCTCAGCCTGCACGAGCGCATTCTGGCCCTGGCTTGCATCGAGAACCAGCATGATTTCATGTGGGGCAGCCTCGTCACGACGCGCTATGACTCGTTTGACCTTGGCCAATTCGTCCATGAGGCCCTGTTGATTCTGCAGTCGACCAGCCGTATCAGCCAACAACACATCAATATTGCGCGACCGGGCGGCCTCCCATGCATCGAAAATGACGGCAGCGGGATCGGCCCCGGGCTGCTGGGCGATGACAGAGACACCGTTACGCTCGCCCCACGATTGCAACTGCTCGACGGCCGCGGCACGGAACGTATCTCCAGCGGCAAGCATGACGGACAGACCCTGGTCCTTGAATCGCTTGGCCAGCTTGCCGATGGTCGTTGTCTTGCCCGCGCCGTTGACACCGATCATCAATATGACGAAGGGACTATCTTGATTCGGTATTTCGAGAGGCTGTGCAACAGGTTCGAGCATCGTGATCAATGAGTGTCGCAAACCGGCTCGAAGCGCGCCCAGGTCTCCAAGCTCTTTGCGCGCCAGGCTCGCCTGCAGGTCACCGATAATGCGCTCGGTCGTATCGATGCCGACGTCGGCCATAACCAACAGGGATTCGAGTTCCTCGAGAACATTCTCGTCAATTTTCCCGCTGGGTGCGAGGTTCGCCAGATCATAGCTCAGCCAATTGTCACCTCGATTCAGGCGAGCACGTAACCGTTTGACGAAACCCTGCCTGGGGGCGGTGTTCTCTTTTTTTCCGAACATCGTTACTCAATGTCTACTGTTGACGGTGAATCACCTACACTGTCCGAGTGTCACCGTTGATTATCACGAGCCGCAGGGGAAAATGGCAAAGCGAACGTCGAAAGCCGGTAATCAATCCCAGCCGGGACGGCTGCGTATTGTAGCGGGAAAATGGCGCAGCCGTCTGTTGGACATTGCGAACGTCTCGGGTTTACGACCCACGTCGGAGCGCATCCGTGAGACCCTTTTTAACTGGCTGGCACCAGGTATTGCCGGCGCACGTTGTCTTGATTTGTTTGCCGGAACCGGCGCCCTCGGACTCGAAGCGTTGTCGCGCGGGGCGGCCGAGACCGTGTTTGTCGAGAAGTCCCCGAGAGCGGCGAAGTTATTGCGCAACAACATTGCAGCGCTGGGCGAATCGGCCACAACGGTGCACAATGCCGACGCGCTGGATTACTTGCGCGGCACGAAGCTCGGAAAATTCGACATCGTCTTTCTGGACCCACCATTTGCCGCCGATATGCTCGACGATTTGTGTAGACTTCTCGATGAGGTATCGATTCTCGGCAGCGGTGCCCAGGTGTACCTCGAAGAGGATTGCAACAAGCCAGAGGTGGATCTGCCGGAAGGGTGGCTGGTGTTGAAATCAAGAAATGCCGGTAATGTACGTTATTCGCTGGTGGGACTCGAAGGCAGGGCCTAAGGAGATAGTCGATGAAAGTATTTGCGATGTATCCAGGCACGTTTGACCCTATTACCCTGGGTCACGAGGATCTCGTGCGACGGGCGACAACTCTATTTGATCGCGTTGTTGTTGCGATCGCGGACAACCCCGGAACAAAAGCACCGATGTTTAGCACCGACGAGCGAGTCGCAATGGCAGCGAGCGCGCTCGCCGACCTCGAGCAGGTGGACGTCACCGGGTACAAGGGGCTCACTGTTGACTATGCGCGTGCCAACGATTTGCGGGTGATCATTCGGGGTTTGCGTGCCGTATCGGATTTCGAGTATGAGTTTCAGCTCGCCAACATGAACCGCCACCTGACAGATGAAGTCGAGACGGCATTCCTGACGCCAACCGAGAAGTACACGTTCATATCGTCTAGCCTGGTTCGTGAGGTGGCGGAGCTGGGCGGGGACGTATCCGAATTCGTGTCACCCAAAATCAAGCTGGCACTGATGGAGCGCTGCGGTCGAGCGTAGTTTTTACCGCTGGCAGTTCTTGCAGTAATACGTTGAGCGTTGACCGAGCACGATGACTGAAACAGGTCGCTTGCAACGTGTGCACTGCTCACCATCGCGCGCATACACTTCCAGTTTCTGCTGAAAGTAGCCTGCCTCACCATCACCCCCATAGAAGTCCCGCAATGTTGTGCCACCGGCGCGTATCGCCTGCTCGAGCACGTCCTTGATCGTTGTTGCAAGCAACACATAACGACTTTGCGAAATTCGCCCCGCCGTACGGCGTGGATGAATGCCGGCAAGGAAAAGCGATTCACTTGCATAGATGTTGCCGACGCCAACGACAACAGCAGCATTCATGATGAATTGCTTTACGCTAACTCGTCGATCGCGCGACCTTTTCCACAAATACTTGCCGGAGAAGTCATCACTGAGTGGTTCCGGGCCGAGCTTGCGCAGCAGCCAGTGCTGCGCTACATCGTCGCTCCAGTGCAGTGAGCCGAAACGTCGCGGGTCGCGAAAACGCAGCGACTTTCCTGACTCAACTTCGATGTCGAAGTGGTCGTGTACGCCGGCGGGCGAGTCACGCTCGACGACAAAGATGCTGCCTGACATGCCGAGATGCACAATCGCTGTTCCGTTCGTCGTATTCAGCAGCAGGTATTTCGCGCGTCTGCCGACAGACTCGATCGTGGCGCCAGGCAGTTTGTTGTCAACGTCTTCGCTTACTGGCCATCGCAGCCGGCGCTCGCGGATGACGACGTTTTCAATGCGCTGCCCAACAACATACGGGGAGATGCCACGGCGGCTGGTTTCGACTTCAGGCAGTTCGGGCATGCTGGTAGTTTACTCGTTGGGGTGCTCCAACCAAAAAAGCCCGCATAGAGCGGGCTTTTTTCAAATGCGGTGGACGGACCTACTTGATTTTCGATTCTTTATAAATCACGTGCTTGCGAATGGTTGGGTCATACTTCTTCGTCGACAACTTTTCCGGATGAAGCTTCTTGTTCTTCGCGGTGGTGTAGTAGTGCCCGGTGCCGGCACTCGACACAAGCTTGATTTTTTCGCGGTTACTCTTTGCCATTAGCTGATACCCCGGCGCTTAAACGCGCTGTCCTTGTGCCCGCATGTCGGCCAGCACTTTTTCAATGCCGTGCTTGTCGATAATGCGCATGCCCTTAACGGAGACACGCAGTCGCACCCACCGTTGCTCGGATTCAAGCCAGAATCGCTTGCTGTGCAAATTCGGCAGAAAACGGCGGCGATTCCGATTATTGGCGTGCGAAACGTTATTTCCGCTCTGCGGGCGCTTCCCCGTGACCTGACATACCTTGGACATTACTCTAAGTCTCTGTTTTTACATTAAAGTTGCCCGCAGGCGGCGGGCAGAGAGCGGGACTTTATACCAGCCTGATCGGCGCAATACAAGGGTCTGTTGGAGCGCCTCACGAGGCGCGAATGGTACTCGGTGAAATCGCGGTGTGATTGCGCGTGATTCAAGTCGCGCTCCAGGGAGCGCTCCAACAGCAAAAGGGGTCAGAGCCCTTTTTACGAAAAGGGCTCTGACCCCTTTTACGGATTTACAATAGTCCCCGGCTGGCCATCGAGGTCGTCTCTCCATCGCCGATGATCAGGTGGTCGAGGAGTCGAATATCGACAAGCTCGAGGGCCGATTTGAGGCGCTTCGTGATGCGCTCATCGGCCTGGCTGGGTTCGGCGACGCCCGATGGATGATTGTGCGCCAGGATCACTGCTGCGGCATTAATTGCCAGCGCTTCCTTGACGACCTCACGCGGATAGACACTGGTGCCGTCAATGGTGCCGCGGAACATCTCGTCAAATCTGAGCACCCGATGTCGGTTGTCCAGATACAGACAGCAAAACATCTCATGCCCGAGATGCCGGATTCTTGCGTGCAGGTAGGCCTGCGTGTCGGTCGGGCTCTTGATGGTCTCGCCGGTGGGCAAGGATGCCTCATAGTAACGCCGTGCCAACTCTGGCAATGCACGAATCACAGCCAACCTGGAGATGCCGATTCCGTACTCCTGCAGGAGTGCGTCGCTGTCAGCGTGGAGTAACTGGCGCAGCCCGCCGAATCGGGCCAGCAGGCGATCGGCGAGATCACAGGCTGCAGCACCACCGTTACCACTGTCGATAAATGTCGCGAGCAGTTCTGCGTCGCTCTTGACTGATCCGTGTCTTTGCGCGCTTGTCATCACCCTATTGTGCCGGCCTGGCCCGCAACGCCAAGCGGTCAATCCGGCCATGACGGCCGGATTCGCGGATCATTCCACTACTGAATTGCTTCGCGAGCCAGCTGCCGTGCTTTATCGATGGCTTCGTCAGGCGCTGTGGCAATATCGACAGGAACTCCCGTACCCTCGATGCGCCCATTTTCAACCGAGTAATAGTCGGCTACGGGCAGGCTGACGATGAAACCATCAGCAACATCGAACATGCTCTGGGACAACATTTGGCCGGCCGTGGGCTGGCCAATGATGGTCGTAATGCCGGAGCTTCGAAACGCATCAGCGGCAAGTTCGGTGGCCGAGGCGGATGTCGCGTCGAGCAGGACGAATACCGGGCCGTCGTAGTTCGGGGTCGCGGGATGAAACTGGACGCGCAAAATCGCGGATTCCTGCACGCTCTTCCAGAATGCGGAGATCGACCAGCCGGTCCAAGGTGTCACCGCGAGGATTTCTTCCGTGGTCGGCAGACGGTCATGCGCTCTGTTCCAGACCTGCGACAGGAAGTAACCGGCGTCAACGGGTTCATCGATAACATGTTCGACAAGCGGCTTCACCGCAAAGGCGCCGCCGCCATTACCGCGAAGATCGATGATCAATGCGCGCGGTTGTTCTACGGCGATGCGCGCGTACGCAGCCACAATCTGTTCGATTGTGTCTGCACCCATCATCGTTCTGACCTTGAGTATCGCGATTTCGTCGTCGAATTCGACCGTTGCTGCTTCGAAGCCAACGCGATAATTGTCGAAAAAAGCGAATAACTCCTCTGCACGCCGCCGCGAGCGCTTTAGCTCAAAATGCGAGAAAGGGTCGTCTTGCCATGACCAGTCAAAACCGAAAAGCAAGTCGAGGTCATTCGTCGCTACAGCTGCGATTTGACCGAGCTGTTCGCGAAACTGCGCATACGCCGGCCGGTGTAAATCCGCCGGCGAAAATATCCTGGATGCCACGACGGCGTCGAAGGCGGCGAGAATCGCCGGGTAGTCGCGAATGGACACGGCCGTCGTCACGCGCGTGCCGGAAATCGGTCCGGCGAAAAGACCGCCTTCAATCGAGCCCGAAAACTCGTTAGCGTCAATGCTCAGTTCGATTGTTCCCTTTTTCCACGGAGCAGTGATTTCACCGATGTAGGAATCGTTCTCCGTGCGGTTTGCCGTAAACTCCATCAGCCCGTCATCAATCTGTTGCCCGCCTGGCAGGTCCCTAAGTAGAGCCAGGGCGCCGGAGAGGCTTGCGCCGCGCAGGCCATCGGCTTCGCGGTCGAGCTCGATGTGAAACTCCACGGGACCGAATGGTCGCGTTTCCAGACTTACATGCCAGAGCGACCGGTCCCCGCCGCATGCAGAGCTCGACGCAAGTAGCAGTATTGCAGCGATGGTAATGGTCAATCGACTCATCGTTATCTCCAGTTCCTTAGGAATCAGATGCGTCAGTCACCGCTTTGGATGCGGGATTCGGTGGAATTCCCGGCGAGCTACGGGCTAAGCTAGCACTGATGAACATCGTGTTAGGCATTACTGGCGGAATCGCCGCGTACAAAACACCCGAACTCGTCCGTCGGCTGCGCGGACGTGGCGCCGAGGTGCAAATCGTCATGACCGCATCGGCCGGGGAGTTCGTTACAGAAACGGCGTTACAGGCCGTGTCCGGGCGACCGGTCAGGGCGAATCTCTGGGACAAGGAGGCTGAAGCATCGATGAGCCATATCGAGCTTGCGCGATGGGCCGATGTCGTACTGATTGCGCCCGCGACCGCCGAGATCATGGCGCGCCTGGCCGGCGGGGCCGCCGCGGACTTGCTGACGACGCTGTGTCTTGCGACGCAGGCACCGCTCGCGATTGCGCCGGCAATGAACCACGTCATGTGGGATAACCCGGCCGTACAGGCAAATCGCGACACGCTCGAGAAGCGTGGCGTCCGGATGCTTGGCCCGGATCACGGCTCACAGGCTTGCGGCGAAACCGGTGCCGGACGCATGCTTGATCCTGACGAAATTGCCGCCATCGTTTGTGGCCCGCAGCTGGCAGCAACGGCAGGCACGAATCAGCTTCGCGGCAAGACCGTTATGGTCACAGCCGGGCCTACTCGCGAGCCGATTGATCCGGTCCGCTACATCACTAATCGAAGCTCCGGAAAAATGGGCTACGCGATCGCAAGCGCTGCCGCTGCGCAAGGGGCGAAGGTCGTGCTGATCAGTGGTCCGGTGTCGCTCGCAGAGCCGCCTGGAATCGAAGTTATCCACGTTAAGACGGCCGATGAAATGTACAATGCGACGCACGACAACGTCAGCGAGGCAGATATCTTTGTCGCCGCGGCCGCTGTATCAGACTATCGGCCGGTCGACAGGTCGAAACAAAAAATAAAAAAGAGCGCTGAGACGATGAGCCTCGATCTCGTACGCTCGAAGGACATACTCGCTTCTGTGGCGACGCTTGACGATGCCCCGTTTACGGTCGGCTTTGCTGCGGAAACAGAGAATGTCCGCGACTATGCGCTCGGCAAGCTCGAGAATAAGAAGCTCAACATGATCGTCGCGAATCCGGTGGGTGATGACTGCGGCTTTGATTGCGACGATAATGCGGTCGACGTATTTTGGCCTGGTGGTGAACAAGGATTTCCCCGGGCCGCAAAGACCGATCTCGCCCGGCAGATAGTGCAACTCGTTGCTGACCGCTATGACATGACGCGTGGCGCTGCTACGTCGCCCGAGCTTACGGTTGTCTCGAACAAAGAATAAGAAAAACAAAGACAGGAATCCCATGCGATCCATTGAACTGAAAATACTCGATTCCCGCCTTGGCGATTCGATAGAGCTCCCTCACTATGCGACCGGCGGTTCGGCAGGCCTCGATATGCGCGCCTGCATCGACGAGGCTGTTACGGTCGGGCCAGGCGAGACAGTGCTGATACCGACAGGTTTTGCGATTCATATTGCAGATGCGTCTTTGGCGGCGGTGCTATTGCCGCGTTCCGGGCTCGGCCACAAGCACGGTCTCGTGCTTGGCAACCTGACTGGCCTGATTGATTCGGACTACCAGGGGCAGGTGTTTATTTCCTGCTGGAATCGTGGTTCAGAAAGTTACGAAATAGAACCCGCCGAACGCATCGCACAAATGGTGTTTGTGCCGGTGGAGCAAGTGCAGTTCAGGGTCGTTGAGGAATTTGACGACAGCGATCGTGGAGCAGGAGGTTTTGGTCACTCAGGTACGGCTTGAGCGAGCCTTTCGGGTTGCTCCTGACTTTGAGGTTGCACGAGACCTTTGAGGATCATAAAGCGCTGGATGTCTCCGTCGAAGCGTTCGTTGATCCTTCGCTCTTCAGCGCGATACGTCTTCAAATTATCCTCATGACGCATGATCGCCCCTTCTGTGTCTTTTATGTCTTCGATCAGGCCCGGATCAATCATGGGGGCTTCGGGGTTTGAGTTATAGGGCTTAAAGCGGCCAGCGTCGCCCTTCAGTTTGCTTAGTCGCCGGCGCAGGTTTCGCAAATAAAGCTCAGTTACGCGAGCCTGCGCCTGGAATAATTCGATGCGCCTGTCCCGGTGCATTTCAATTTCGGTGACGTTGGCATAAGTCGAGAGCAGGGCCAGATCGGCACGACGCTGTAGTTCTTCCTTCATCGCAAGTGCGGCTGCTTCTTTCTCGGCCTGAATCTGCTCGGCCGTCCTCTTTCCTCGTATGTGTCCAACGACAACGCCGTACTCGTTGACCACATCCTTGGGCTTGTCTGCGTACTCAGCCGGGATGCGGTCGCCATAGTGCCGAACACCATCATCGTCGACCCACGAGTATGCCGTACCCTGCTGAGCGAAAGCAGTCAGCGGCACGAGAAGGCCAAAAACGATGCAAGAGACTTTTAGTCGCATAGCGAAACTATGCCATGTCTGGCAAGTGAATTATCAGGACTGGTTCGCGAAATTGAAGAGTAGTCCGAAGCATTGCTCAAGTAAATGTTTGACCATGATCACAATAAATTCAAGTGCTTACGAGAGAATACCGTATTTTTTTCGATAAGCTACGACTGGATCAAGAAAATCCGCATACTCACTTGATTCTTCTAGGGTATTGATAAGGTCATTTAGGCGGATGATGCTGATCACCGGAATTCCGAGCGCCTGTTTTAGCTCCTGAACGGCCGATAATGCGCCTTGACCGCGTTCCTGGCGGTCGAGCGAAATCGCGAGTCCGGCAATATTTGCGCCGCTCGCTGCAATCAATTGATACGCTTCGCGAACCGCAGTGCCGGCCGTGATCACATCATCGACGATCAGCACTCGGCCTTCGAGGGGCGCTCCAACGATGCTGCCACCCTCACCGTGCGCCTTCGCCTCCTTGCGATTGAACGCAAAAGGAACGTCGATGTCCTGGTGTTCGGCGAGTGCCGCGGCAGCAAGAGCGGCAAGTGGAATGCCCTTGTAAGCAGGCCCGAACAACATGTGGAATTTGACGTCGGAAGCGGCGATTGCGGACGCGTAATATCGTCCGAGTCTTGCGGCCGCGTAACCCGTATTGAAAAGTCCCGCGTTGAAAAAATAAGGACTCACACGGCCGGACTTAAGCGTGAATTCGCCAAAGCGCAGCACGCCGAGTTCGAGCGCGAGGTCAATGAATTCTTTCTTATAGGCCTGCATGGGTTTGTGTTTCTGTATGATGGCCGACTTTGATTTGCGCGTCGAAGTATGACACGCAGTACAACAGGGAGAAACCGATTGTTTCGAGTTATCAGCCTTAACGCAAACGGCATTCGTGCTGCGGCTCGCAAGGGTTTTTTTGAGTGGGCGCAACGGCAGGATGCTGACGTTGTCTGCATCCAGGAAACCAAAGCGCAGGTTTACCAGCTTGGTGACGAAATATTCTCGCCGGCGGGTTACCACTGCTACTACGAGGACGCGGTCAAGAAGGGCTATAGTGGTGTCGCGATTTATTCGAAGCACAAGCCGAAAAAGGTCGTGCGTGGTTATGGCGACCGGGAATTCGATGATGAAGGTCGCTACCTCGAGGTCCAGCTGGATGGAATATCTGTCGTCTCCCTTTATCTACCATCCGGGTCGTCCAGCGACGAGCGGCAGGAAGCCAAGTATCGCTGCATGGATTCGTTCACCGAACATCTGCACAAACTTCGCCGCAAGAGATCGGAATACATCATTTGCGGCGACTGGAACATAGCGCATAAAGAGATCGACCTGAAAAACTGGAAGGCCAATCGTAAGAACTCGGGCTTCTTGCCCGAGGAGCGCGCCTGGATGGACAAAGTGTTTGGTGAGTACAAGTACGTTGATGCGTTCCGGACCCTGGAGCAGGAGCCTCACGAATACACGTGGTGGTCGAACCGTGGTCGCGCCTGGGACAACAACGTTGGATGGCGGCTCGACTACCAGGTCGTGACGAAGGGTCTCGAGGAGAAGGTTCTGCGGACCGAGATCTACAAGGACGAGCGATTTTCCGATCACGCGCCACTGATCATGGATTACGATTGGCTTCATGACAACTGAGTAAGCCAGATACAAGCGATGCAGCGACAGTCATTCAAAGAAGCCATTCTGAACCGACGCATGCTGATCTGCGTCTTTACCGGATTCACGTCCGGATTGCCGCTGTACGTTCTCTTCCAGCTCATACCGGGCTGGCTCAGGGTCGAAGGCGTGGGGCTTGCGGAGATAGGCTTCTTCGCGCTCGTGCAGTTTCCCTACACCTGGAAATTTCTCTGGTCGCCGGTGATGGACCGGTTCACGCTTCCGTTTCTCGGCCACCGCAGGGGCTGGATGCTCGTTACGCAGCTGGCATTGCTCATCAGCATTGGCGCAATGGGTTTTACGAAACCGGATCTGTCGATTTGGATAGTCGCTTACCTTGCCGCCGCAGTGGCTTTCCTCAGTGCCAGCCAGGACATCGTCCTGGACGCGTACCGCCGCGAACTGCTGCCAGACGTGGAGCTCGGTCTCGGCAATTCGATTCACGTGCAGGCCTACCGCTTTTCGGGGTTGGTGCCCGGTGCATTGGGGTTCATCCTCGCCGACCACTTCGACTGGCACATCGTCTTCGTCATCATCGCAGTGTTCATGCTCGTCGGAATTGTGCTAACACTCGTCATTGACGAGGCCATTGCCGAACCAACACCGCCACAAACGATGCGCGACGCGATCATCGAGCCGTTCCGGGATTTCATCGGCCGCTCCGGCATCGGGCCGGCGCTGCTCGTGCTGTCGTTCCTGTTCCTGTACAAGCTCGGCGACAATATGGCGACTGCTTTGCAGTCACCGTTCTTCATCGACCTGGGATTCACGCTGACGCAGATCGGTGCCATCAGCAAGACGGCCGGCCTGATTGCCGCGAACGTTGGCACGGTCGTGGGTGGACTGATCATGGTCAAGCTCTCGATCAACCGCGCGCTTTGGGTGTTCGGGTTCGTTCAGGTCGTGAGCATTCTCGGCTTCGCGTCGCTCGCCGCTGTCGGTGCGAACCCGTGGCTGCTAGGCGGCGTGGTTGCATTCGAATACCTCGGCGTTGGGCTTGGCGCCGCGGCGCTCGTCGCATTCATGGCGCGTACGGCGAACCCTGCCTTCGCCGCAACACAGCTCGCGCTATTCACCGCGCTCGCTTCAGTGCCCAGAGTATTTGCCACTGCGGTAACCGGCGTCATTGTCGAGAGCGTTGGCTGGACGAATTTTTTCCTGCTCTGTACCGCGCTGGCCATACCGGGAATGCTGCTGCTGTTCAAAGTCGCGCCCTGGGGGGCGGATGAACAGCAGCGCTGAAGTTGCGGTCGGACGACTGGACGAACTCACCGATCCGGGCTGCCGCGAGTTTGAAATTGGCGAAGGCGACTGGCCATTTCGCGGTTTCGTTGTCCGCCAGGGCGACAAGATCTACGCCTACCAGAACTACTGTGCACACGTTGGCCATCAATTGAACTGGATTCCTGGCGGGTTCCTCAACAAGGACGACACGGCCATCCTGTGTGCATCGCACGGCGCTCAGTACGAAATAGACACGGGACTGTGTTTTCGTGGCCCATGTGTCGGCAAATCCTTGCGCGCTGTGGTTGTCGAGCTGCGCGCCGGAGTCATCTACGTGAGTGGACCGACGTCCATGTAGAAGTCTGCAGTGCAATCAGGCCTGCATGTGTCGCCCTCACGGCAATTAAGCAGCGGTGCACTTACTGTTTATCTTCAAGAAACTCGAGAGGATTATGGAACCCGGACGGCATGTCGTCGCCGCTCTTGCCGGCATAGTCTTCGGGGTCCATGTCGACGGAGCCGGACCAGTCCTCCGGAGCTGCGACCTCAATCAGTGATCGTTTAGCCCAGGTTTTGAGCTCGACCTCACCGATTGTTCCGTCGAAAAGTTGATATTCGACTGTTCTGTCTTCTTCATCGACCGCGACGACCTCGAGCAGGGTGCCATCAGGGCGACGAAACCACCTTCCGATTGTCGGATATGCGACTGTCATGGCGTGTGTCCTTTAACCCCGTTAGAAGAAGCCTCTCTTCTAGTTATAGAGCAAAGTTGCGGATGTTCAAGGTGCCTGTCCCCCATTCTTTACGCAACGCCAGTCCCGAATTCGATGGCCCCTTCTGAGGCCGCGGCGTTCGAACTTGGTCTTCGGGCGATCCAGCGGCCTGTCGCCGTCATGGTCACGCTGGTCGACGCAGGCAAACAACGTGGAATCCGCCAGAGTTTCGTCGATGTGCTCGGCGTAGTTCGCCCAGTCGGTCGCGATATGCAGTGTGCCGTTCGCGACCAGGCGATCAGCGCAAAGGGCGAGAAACGAAGGCTGCAGGATGCGGCGTTTGTGATGACGTTTTTTTGGCCACGGATCCGGAAAATACAGATTGATACGCTGCAACGTGCCGAGTGGTACCTGCTTGTCCAGCACTTCAATGGCATCGTGCGCAATCAGTTTGAGATTTGTGACACCAGCGTCCCTGGCCGTGATCAGGCAATGCCCAATGCCAGGATCATGTACTTCGATGCCCAAATAGTTGTTGTCGGGGTTCTCGCTCGCCTGTTGCACCAGCGTTTCGCCATTACCGAAACCAATTTCAAGCACAACAGCTGCGTCGCGACCAAAGGTCTGACTAAACGTAAGCAGCGTCGGTTCGAAGTCAATTCCGTAGTCTGGCCACAATTCATGCAAGGCCCTTTGTTGCGATGGCGTCAGGCGGCCGGCACGGCGCACAAAACTGCGGATCGGACGGTGCGGTCTCGACTGCTCATCGTTTGTGGCCATACGAAATTCTAACGCATCAATTTGACCGGGCTGGTTTTGTCCGGCCATCGACCGGAAATCGACGAAAAATACAATTCGCAGACAGCCATATCGGTGTCCGCGTCTCCCGTCAGGGTCACCGCAGGCCCAAGGCCAAGCCGCCTGTTGCCATAATCGAGGAAACCGAAAACCACGGGCACGTTTGCGCCTTCTGCGATTCGGTAAAAGCCGCTCTTCCATCCTCGCGTCTTACTGCGTGTACCTTCCGGCGCCAGGCCGAAATACAAGGTCTCGTTTTCGTCGAACGCGGCGATCACTTCGCTAACAGCCGAGCTGGCGCGCTTACGATTCAACGGAATCCCGCCGAACGACCTGAGCAAGATGCTCATCGGAAACCAGAACATCGTGTCTTTGACAAACCACTTGATGTCGATCCCAATGTGCACCTTGTAAACGATCGCCCAGAAACCGTCCCAGTTAGATGTATGCGGTGCGGCTATCAGCACCGCCTTGTGCACATGTGGCGCCTGCCCAACACTCGTCCAGCCGCCAAGCCAGAGCAAGAACCGCGCGACATGGGGAAGAAACATCAGGGCACCGCCTATTTGCCGCCGTCGGACTTAGCAAGGAGAGTCGCCAGATTCTTGAGAATGACCGGCAGTTCGCGCAAGGTCTCACGCAGCAGCGGCAGGTTCTCACGCAGATCATCAAGCATGGCCCTTGGTCCGACCTGCTCATTCATCCATTTCTTAAGCACCGGATGCGCGGTCTTCCAAAGGTCGAGTTGCGGGTACAACTCACGTCCCAGGCCCTCGATGTTAAACAGCGTCTTGTGCAGCAGGATCATCTGCGGCTGGATTTCGACATCGAAGCGCTGCGCGACACGAAACAAGCGCATCAACACCTGGGCGAAGGAAATCTCGGAGAGTGGTTTGTTGAAGATGGGTTCGCAGACCGTGCGTACTGCAGTTTCGAGCTGGTCGATGCGGGTGCCTTCGGGTACCCAGCCAGAGTCGATGTGCAGTTTGGCGATGCGGTGATAATCGCGATCGAAAAACGCGAGAAAATTGTGGGCCAGGTATTTCTGGTCTTCCGGGCTCAGTGTGCCGACGATACCGAAATCGACCGCCACGTATTTCGGCTTGTCGGGGTCAGTTGCGATGACAAATATATTTCCCGGATGCATGTCCGCGTGGAAAAAGTTATGGCGAAATACCTGTGTGAAGAAAATCTCAACACCGTTTTCCGCGAGCACCTGAATATTGGTGCCGGCCTCGCGTAATGCCTTCATGTCGCTGATCGGTATACCGTAGATGCGTTCCTGTACCAATACCTCAGGCCGGCAATAATCCCAGTAGACGTCGGGCACGTAGAGCATGTCCGAACCCGAGAAATTGCGCTTTAGCTGGGAGCAATTTGCCGCCTCACGCATGAGGTCGAGTTCGTCGATGACCGTTTGCTCATATTCGGCAACGACTTCGAGCGGGCGCAGGCGTTTGCCGTGTTCCCAGTAGCGGTGGGCAAGGCCCGCAATCATTCTCAGTACATCAAGATCACGCTCGATCTGCTCTTGTACGCCGGGGCGCAGCAACTTGACGATGACTTCTGTGCCGTTGGGCAACTGGGCGGTGTGAACCTGAGCGATTGACGCTGCGGCAAACGGTTCGACGTCGAAGCGCTTGAAGACCTTGTCGACGGGTTCGCCATAGGCGCCGTTGAGTATTTCGATCGCCTGTTCCGCTGGAAATGGCGGCACCATGTCCTGTAGCTTTGCCAGCTCGTCGGCGATATCAGGTGGTAACAGATCGCGGCGCGTGGAGATCGCCTGTCCAAACTTGACGAAGATCGGGCCGAGCTCTTCGAGCGCCAGTCGTATGCGCTCGCCGAGCGGGGCGGACGTATCACGGCGTCGCGGCAATATATGGAAAAAAAACCGAATCGGCCGCAGCAGGTGCGTTTCCTTGATGATATCGTCGAGCCCGTATTTAACGAGTACGCGTTGAATGCCAAGGATCCGTTTGAGTGTGCGCCGCCGTCGCATGGTCAGCTTCCGTTGCCGAGCTTGTTGAGGCGCGCCTCGAGGCGTGCCACAGCGTCGCGCAATGAATTTACCTGTTGCGTGAAGCGCTCGAGTTCATAGCGACTTGGCAGATCACGACTTTCCTCCTGCAGGTATTCACGAATATTCTGTTCCATCGTCGAGCGGGCGTGACGCGCCCAGTTACCCACCCCCCTGGCGATCTCACCAAGGCGGTGTGACCCGGCGTCGCCGATCAGCGCCGAAAGCTCTTCTTCGATGTCCGGTTTCGCGAATGCGAGCAACTCCTGAAAATCGCGTGCCGTCCGCGGGTCGCCAGTCAGATCGAGTGAGCCATCACGAACGGCACTGTCACCCGCAGATCCGGACAGGCGCGCCAGCGTCAGCAGCGATCCCGTGATAACAACATCCGGCTCAGCTTTCGAGTCTGTCGCCAGAGAAACGACTGTATCGTTGATCTCGAAATACATGGCAAGCGCCGTGTTGCGAACACGCACAGCAATCGTCTTGTCATCGAGCTGCTCGCACAGCTCACGCGCCGGTGTCGTTTCCTGAATATTGCGGTTGAGAATATTTGCGACAGGCCGAAGCAAGCTCTCGAGAGGGTTCATCGGCAATTCGCCTAAATCCGGTAACCGATATGCAGGGCGACGATGCCGCCGGCGAGATTCTGATAACGGCAACGCTCGAAACCGGCGTCCTTCATCATAACCAACAGAGTCTCCTGATCCGGGTGCACGCGAATCGACTCGGCCAGGTACTGGTAGCTGTCTTCATCCTGAGCGACGATCTTGCCGATGAGCGGCAGTACTTTGAATGAATACAAATCATACGCGGGCTTGAGCAATTTACCCGGCTGTGAGAATTCTAGAATCAGTGCCTTGCCGCCAGGTTTCAGTGCACGATGCATCGAGCGCAGTGCCGCGTTCTTGTCGGTGACATTTCTGAGCCCAAACGCGATTGTAATGCGATCAAAAGAGGCATCTGCAAAAGGCAGGCTTTCGGCATTGACCTGGGCAATGGTCAGATTGCCGGCGATGCCCGCGTCAACCAGCCGTTGCCGGCCCTGCTCGAGCATCGCCGCGTTGATGTCGGCAAGAACGACATGACCCCCGGGTCCAACCTGCCGGGCGAACTGGAGCGCGAGATCACCGGTGCCGCCGGCGAGATCGAGTACTGCGTGACCCGGGCGTGCTGCGGCCTGATCAATCGTGTGCCGCTTCCATAAACGATGCATTCCTGCTGACATCAGGTCATTCATGATGTCGTATCGAGACGCGACGGAATCGAACACATCCCTGACGTGATCAGCCTTTTCGCCGACAGGCACGCTCTTGTAGCCGAAATGCGTCGTCTCGGCCGATGTGTCAGGTTTGCTCATGATTCGTTGTTATTCGGGCTTTTCGCGAGCATACCCTGCTGCCGCGAGGCGGTCGAGGTAGGTCCGCCAGTTTGCATCCATATTGCGGCCCAACTCATGCAAATAGCTAAAGGAATACAGCCCCGAATCGTGGCCGTCGTCGAATACGAGGCGCACGGCATAGTGACCTATCGGATCAATCGCTGTTATCGCGACGTTTTCCTTGCCCGTTTGCAGCGTCTCCTGGCCCGGGCCATGCCCGGCGACTTCGGCACTGGGTGAGTGCACGCGAAGGTACTCAAAAGATAAGCTGTATTCACTGCCGTCATCAAAACTGATGACGAGCAATCGTGAGTTCTTGCGCAGCCGGATTTCGGTAGGAGTCATAAGTATCTCGCTGGAGCGTTTCATAATTCTCTGGTTGGAGCGCTTCATCACTCTCTGGTTGGAGCGCTCCTGGGAGCGCGACTGG
>Ga0255052_10001470_pt1 | contig 17730 bp, 19 predicted proteins | sample JV7_2_21_MG_FD_188632 | JGI IMG/M metagenome (GOLD analysis project Ga0255052, IMG submission 188632) | Seawater microbial communities from Jervis Inlet, British Columbia, Canada - JV7_2_21 | ecosystem: Environmental > Aquatic > Marine > Inlet | place: Canada: British Columbia | collected...
ATAAGCTGGTATTCGGTAGCGAAATTTCCTTTATTTCGGCACCGAGCTTGCATAGCTCGTCAATCGCAGTTTCGATTACCCCAGCTAATCGGCTGTCCAGCCCTTCGGCGAAGTATTCTTTGGGTAATCCGATTTTAAGGCCCTCGATACCCTGCCCGAGTCGCGCGCTGTAATCAGGCACTGCCTGCTCGGAGGAAGTCGAATCACGGGGATCAAATTTTGCCATGGACTGCAACAACAGTGCGCAATCCTCGGCGCTGCGCGCGAACGGCCCACCCTGATCGAGGCTCGAGGCAAACGCGACCATACCGTAACGCGACACACGACCGTAGGTCGGTTTGATACCGGTTACGCCGCAGAAAGCGGCCGGCTGACGGATCGAACCACCGGTATCGGTGCCCGTTGCTGCGGGCGCAAGTCCGGCCGCGACAGCGGCGGCTGAACCACCCGATGAACCGCCCGGTACATGCTTCAGGTTCCACGGATTGGCAACGCTGCCGTAGTACGAATTCTCATTGGATGATCCCATCGCGAACTCATCCATGTTGGTCTTGCCCAGCATCACCGCGCCACCCTGGTTGAACAGCTCGATTACGGTCGCATCGTAGGGTGCAATAAAGTTATCCAGGATTCGGGAACCACAGGAGGTCCTGACTCCGTCGGTACAGAACAGGTCCTTGTGCGCAATCGGCACCCCGGTGAGGGGGCCTGCATTACCGGCGGCCCGGATTGTGTCGGCCTGGCGTGCCTGTTCGAGCGCGAGCTCCTCGGTAACGCTGATAAAGCAATTAAGCGCAGGATTGTGCTGCGTAATACGCGCCAAGTAATCCTGGGTTATTTCGACGCTCGAAAACTCGCCTCTGGCCAGGCCTTCGCAAATTTCGATGACGCTCCTGGTCATTATTCGATCACCTTGGGCACCCGGTAAAATCCATCGGCGACATCCGGCGCGATTTGTTGAAACTTGTCGCGTTGGTTGGTTTCGGTGACTTCATCGGTACGCAGGCGCTGGGTTGCATCAAGTGGATTTGCCAGTGGCGCAACATCACTGCTATCGACCTGGTTCATCTGGTCGACCAACGACAGAATGCTTGATAAATCGTCTACATAATCGTCAATTGCGTCTTCATCAATGTGCAGTCGCGCGAGGTGAGCAATATTGCGAATGTCTTCGGATTTCAGGGTCATTTCTGGAAATTTCCACAGGGCCTGAGAAAAGCCCGCAAACTTACCACAATTTCACCGCTTGTATAAGCAAAAGACTGATTTTTAAGGTATTTCACCTTGTGAAAATGGCATACCGTTGCTAGAGTATGTTAGATCTGCGTTAAATTTACGCAGGATCGGGAAATTTCGTGCGAACGCACATCGAAAAATATACAACGGGTTAAAAACACAGCATGTTTGCAGCTATCCGAGGCTTGCTATCCAACGATTTGTCAATCGATCTGGGTACGGCCAACACGCTTATCTATTCTCGCGGTCAGGGAATCGTCCTTAATGAACCCTCGGTAGTCGCAATACGCCAGGATCGCGGACCCGGTGGGCCGAAGTCGATCGAGGCAGTCGGTACCGACGCCAAGAAGATGTTAGGTCGAACCCCGGAAAACATCACTGCCAAGCGGCCGATGAAAGACGGTGTAATAGCCGACTTCACCTATACCGAGAAAATGCTGCAGCATTTTATCCGCAAAGTGCACGAAAACCAGTTCATGCGGCCCAGTCCGCGCGTGCTGATCTGTGTTCCCTGCGGTGCGACCCAGGTTGAGCGTCGCGCGATCCGTGAATCAGCAATGGGTGCCGGTGCGCGCAAGGTCTACCTGATCGAGGAACCGATGGCGGCAGCAATCGGTGCCGGCATGCCGGTAGATGAGGCCCAGGGCTCGATGGTGCTCGATATCGGCGGCGGAACCTCGGAGGTCGCCGTAATGTCGCTCAACGGAATTGTGTACTCCGCCTCGGTACGTATCGGCGGTGATCGGTTCGATGACGCCATTATCAACTATGTGCGCCGCAACTACGGCATCCTGATCGGTGAGGCAACCGCGGAAAGAATCAAGGTAGAGATCGCCGCCGCGTATCCTGGCAAGGATTTACTCGAGATGGAGGTTAAGGGGCGTAACCTGTCCGAAGGTGTGCCGCGTAGTTTCACTCTTAATAGCAATGAGATTCTGGAAGCGCTGCAAGACCCGCTTTACGGTATTATTTCCGCGGTAAAAAATGCGCTCGAACAAACTCCGCCCGAACTTGGTTCTGATATCGCGGAACGTGGCATCGTTCTCACCGGTGGTGGCGCGCTGTTACGTGACCTGGATCGGTTAATCATGGAGGAAACCGGGTTACCGGTAATTATCGCTGAAGACCCGTTGACCTGTGTTGCCCGTGGAGGTGGACGGGTACTCGAAATGATCGATGAACATGGGCTGGATTTTCTGGCTGTAGAGTAAACGCCAATCGGCCACTGCCTAAATGAAGACAATAATCGAGGTTCGTGGCGCAACAATACAGGCGCTGTTTCTGATTGGGTTGTGTATTGCGATGATGATTGTCGATCATCGGTTCCAGCACCTCGAGATTGTACGCACCAACATTTCGCTGGCCCTTTCACCCCTCAGATACCTGGTTAGTTTGCCGGCGACTGGTGGCAACTGGCTCAACGACTGGTTCACGTCACATACCGATTTGCTGGAAGAAAATGAGGCGCTCAAGGCTGAAGGCCGCATTCTCAGCGTACGCTTGCAAAAACTCGAAATACTGGCCGAAGAAAATGCGCGCTTGCGCAACCTGTTAGGCTCGTCGCGCAAGATTGCCGACGAAGTTATCGTTGCCGAGCTTTTATCAGTGGACCAGAATCCATATAGTCAGCTCATCGAGATTAACAAGGGTAGTAGTGATGGTGTCGAGATGGGTCACGCCGTAATTGATGATTTCGGTATTATGGGCCAGGTCATTCATGTCAATCCCCAATCGGCGACAATTATCCTGATATCCGACCCGGAGCATGCAATCCCGGTGCAGTTTATCCGCAGCGGCACTCGTTCGGTTGCGTTTGGCAGGGGTTCAACGCGCCAGCTCGAGTTGCGTTACCTGCCTGCAACGGCGGATATCAAGGTCGATGATGAACTGGTTACATCGGGTCTGGGAGGACGGTTTCCGCCGGATTATCCGGTCGCCAGGGTAACCGCAATAAGCGAAGACAAGGTGCGTGGATTCGTATCGGTTTTGGCCGAACCCAAGGCCCGGCTCGATTCCAGTCGCGAAGTACTCGTTATCAAACCCAGACAATAAAATGTCGCAGCTGAAATATCTGGTTATTTATTTAAGTCTGCTGGTGGCCCTGGTTTTGATGATTCTGCCACTACCAGATTGGGTACAGATCTATCGACCAAATTGGATAGCATTGACGCTGCTTTACTGGAGCATGGCCTTGCCCAAGCGAGTCGGCCTGTGGTTTGCGTTTTTTACCGGTATCATTCTTGATACCTCGCTTGGTACGCTACTCGGTCAGCACACCCTGCCACTACTCCTTATCATTTACATCAATCTGAGCTTTTACCAGCGCATTCGTGTACTGGCGTTGGCCCAGCAAGCGATTTTCATATTCGTACTGTTGTTGATCGACCAGGTGATAGTAGCCTGGGTGGAAGGTATCCTGGGCCGGCCAACACCCTTGCTGACTTTCTTTGGAGCACCGTTTATTGGTATGTTGATCTGGCCCTGGGTGTTCGTGATGTTGCGCGACATCCGGCGCAAAGCATTATTGAGGTAGCAGCACTTTGGCTCCACAACAAGACTATGAATACATCGACAGTAATGCCGAGCTGGCGCAGTTTTGCGCGGGGATAGGCGAAGCCACCTATTGTGTGGTCGATACCGAGTTCATCCGTGAAAGTACCTATTACCCTGAGCTGGCGTTGATACAGATAGCGAGTGGCGATCAACTGGCCTGTATTGATCCGCTCGCGATTACTGAATTTACGCCGCTGGCGGAATTGCTGGTTAAGCCAGATCTGTTGAAGGTATTTCATTCGCCGTCACAAGATCTCGAAATTCTTTACCAGAAGTTTGGGGCAGTGCCTACGCCCGTATTCGATACCCAGTTAGCCGCTGCGGTGCTCGGCTACAACCACCAGATTTCGTATGCGGACCTGGTACAGCAGATCACCGGGGTGACGCTCGATAAAAAACATACGCGCGCTAACTGGCTTCGCAGGCCGTTGAGTCTGGATGAACTCGATTATGCGATGGACGACGTGCGCCACCTGATGGCAGTTTATGAAACTCTAAACCAGAAGCTTGATTCAACCCGGCGTTGCAGCTGGATCGAAAAGGATTTGCTTGCGATGAGTGACCCGGAGAACTATCAGGTAAAAAAGTCGCAATTATGGAGGCGGCTCAAAGGTGTGCTCAAGCTCAAAGACGAGAAGCTGCAAATCGCAAGTGACTTGTGCCGGTGGCGCGAGGATCTGGCGCAGAAACAGAATCGACCGCGACGCTGGATTGCCAAGGATGACGCCCTGGTCGAAATTGCACGCCAGAAACCTGAAGACTTCGAAGCCCTGGCGCAAATTCCCGAGCTGAGTGAAAAAACTGCCAGGCGCCATGGTGACGAGTTGTTAAAAATCGTTGTGCACGCGGAGACGGTTGATTCGGCGCAGTGGCCGCAACATGACAAGTCTAGAAGTTTGAATAAACAGCAATTAGCGTTGGGTGATTGCCTGATGGCTTTGTGCAGAAAAATCGCTGACCAGAATCAGATTGCGCTCGCCACGCTCGCTACTCGTAAGGACATCGACAACCTGATTCTGAATCAAAAAAGCAGTCGACTGACCCAGGGTTGGCGTTTTTCGATGGCGGGTGAGCAACTACTCGAGTTTATCCACGGCCAGTCGGCTATCAGCGTCGATAACGAAGACCTCAAGCTCGACCCCAAATAACTTTCATTTCGAGCTCAACCCCGCACCAGTCAATACTGGATTGATCGATGGACTCGCGAATGGATTACTGGACGAGGATGCTGGAGAACAGGATTTCGCTGACGTCCCGGCTACCGGACAGGTCGGCAATCAGCGCCGGCACATGCGTCTTGATGGTTGCCTCGGCATCGGAATCACTAACTAAAACATCTGCGCTGATTTGCAGGAAAGTCAATCGCTTGGGGCCGCTCAGGTTGAGCACCATCGGGTCGCCTAGCGAAACATAAGCCGATGTTGTCGATGCTTTTGCCTCATCCTCGGCGGCTTTTACCTGGGTAAAGCAGAACATCAACATCATTGAGCATAAAATTAGTTTTTTCATGGTAATTACTAACACCTCTTGTAAGATAGTTTATCAATTCATCGTTTGACTTAAATGCCTTAATCCATGACCCCAGAACATATCCAGCAGTTAATCGCAACACGCATGCCTGACGCTGCGGTTGAAGTTAGTGGCGGCGAGGGCAAGTTTGTTGCCAACGTCATCAGCGATGCTTTCGCAGGCCTGACACCAATAAAACGCCACCAGGTGGTCTATGCCTGTGTCAACGATGAAATTGCCTCCGGGGAACTGCATGCATTGACCATTGTTGCGAAGACACCTGACGAGGCCGGTTAATCGGCAATAAACTGGCAATCACGTCCCGAATGCTTGGCCTTGTAAAGCGCCTTGTCCGCACGCTCATAAATCGACTCGACATCATCACCGTTGCGGGTTTCAGTAATGCCCGCTGATAACGTCAGGGTTACCGGTTCGCCCTTGAAATGAAAACTGCTGGCGGCGATTCCCGCGCGCATCTTTTTTACCAGCTTGTTGGCATTGTCTTGCGCAGTGTTCGTCAATAGCAGCACGAATTCTTCACCGCCGATCCGAAAAACATAATCCGATTGGCGTACATAGGTCGTCATCAGCTGCGCGATAATTTTTAATGCCTTGTCTCCGGCGTTATGCCCGTAGGTATCGTTAATGCGCTTAAAGAAATCAATGTCGAGAATGACGTAGCTGAACGGAGTCTCGTAGCGAGTCCAGCGCGAGAGTTCCTGCTGAATGCGCTCGTCGTAGGCCATTCGACTATAAACACCGGTTAGCGCGTCATAAAGCAGTTTGGCCCGGTTTTCCTCCAGCATGACCTGCAATTCCTGGGTCTCCTGCTCCATTTGGGAGAGTTGCTCGGTGAGCTTAAGATTGCGTTCTGCGGTTGCGTCGTGGCGCTCGTCAAAGCGATCCGCGAAATCGTCAACGCCACCACGAATATCATCAATATTCTTGGATACTTCGGACTTCAACTCTTGCAGGTCATTGCTTGACTGGAAATTCTTCTGGATTAGCTCCACACCTTCCTGCACAAAACTTTGCAGAGACTTTGCATCTTCGTGATTGGACTCGTGGTCCTTCTGATCTTTTACGATGGTCTGGGTTACGTCGTCGAGTTGTTCGGTAACCTTGACTATGAAATTTTCGAGTTCACGCTTTTCCTGTTCTAGATTTTTTATTGAACCCGAAATTGAATTAACAATATCGTTTAAGGTGTCGGTCCACTGCTCATCATCGACCCCTTCGTGGACCCGGGCCTGGATCTCTTGTGCGCTACTGTCGACGCCCTGAAGAAGCGCAAGCCGTTCCAGCAGAGATGTCATCAACTGATCGATAGGCGCCTCACCGGCCTTCGAAGATTGACTGCCACTGTTGATGTTATCGAAATTCTCGTTGATCAATTCGGAAAGCTTCTGAATGTAGACGCTGACCGAATCGCTATCGTGGCCATTGGCGACTGACTTCAGTAAATCGGAGCAAATTTCCTTCAATTGTCCGCGCTGTGATGCATCGAAATGAATGTTCTGTAACAGGTCGAGCATCAGCATAATTGGGTCGGAACGACGCGATTTAGTGCTCGCTTTAGGATTATCCACGGAAGCTACGATGTCAGCGAGCTGATCCAGCGCGTCGGAAAGCTTTTGGTCATGCTTTTTCCGTGATAGCTGCTCTATGGCTTTCAGTTGCTTGTCCAGCCTGGCATCGAGCCCACGACCGGCATTACTCAGACTATCGATCGTTTTACGCAGCAACTCCTCGCTTTGCGCCCACCCCTGCTCACGCTTCTCAAGATCCTTGAGTACGTCTTGATATCTCGACTTCCAGTCGGTATTTTGTTCGACCTTATGCAGCATTAATTCAGTATCCTTGACCCTTAACCTTACATAGTCCGGGGTGAATTCAAATTCTTGCCTTATTGTGGTGGCTCAATTGTTATCGGCTATGAGAGGGGATTTATAAGCAAATATATGGAAAATTTGGTTTTTATATGCGAACTGGAACGCTTGTCCGATCCCGGTTCCTATGGATTTTCGCTCGATTGTGCCGGAAAGCAGGTTGAGGGTTTCGTAGTACGAGGGGGTGGGGAATGTTTTGCTTACCGCAATAGCTGCCCGCATACGGGATCGCCGCTGGACTGGGTTGACCACCAGTTCCTCGATATCGAGGGCTCGCTGATCCAGTGCGCGGTGCATGATGCGCGCTTTTTGATCGATACCGGGGAATGCGTTTTCGGTCCCTGCCCGGGGGAAAGCCTAGAATCCCTGCCGATCAGGGTAAAAGGCGATAAGGTCTACCTGCTGGGCTGCGCGTAAAGGTCATATTCGTCGGCGGCGTTAATCTCGACGCGATAGAATTCGCCCAGGGATAAATTTTTTTTGTCGGTGGCAATGTTAACGACCCCGTCGATTTCCGGCGCATCGGCGTAACTGCGCCCCACGTAACCTTGCGCGTTACTCGTTTCGACCAGCACTGTCATCTGTTGACCGACGCGTCGCTGCAGTTTTTGCGCACTGATAGCCTGCTGTTTAAGCATGAAGCGGTGATAACGTTCCTGTTTCAGTGTCTCTGGAACCGGGTTTGCGAACGCATTGGCGGTTGCACCCTCGACCGCGGAATAAGTGAAACATCCGACGCGGTCGAGCTGCGCAACTTCGAGAAAATCGAGTAATTCTTCAAATTCTGAATCAGTCTCTCCCGGAAACCCGACGATAAAGGTGCTGCGAATTACAAGCTCGGGGCAAATCTCCCGCCATTTCAGAATGCGCTCGAGCATGCGATCTCGATTTCCCGGCCGTTTCATTGATTTCAGGACGCGCGGGCTCGCGTGCTGCATCGGGATATCCAGGTAAGGCAGAATGGCAGCGTCAGCCATTAGCGGAATCACGTCATCGACATGCGGGTAAGGGTAAACATAGTGCAGTCGAACCCAGACACCCAACTGGCCGAGGGCGCGGGTCAGGTCCAAAAAGCGGGTCTGCAGCGCCTGCCCCTGCCAGAATCGAGTGCTGTACCTGCAATCCACCCCGTAGGCACTGGTGTCCTGGGAAATTACCAAGATCTCCCGGGTACCGGCATCAACCAGAATTTGCGCTTCATCCATGACTTCATCAATCGGCCTGCTGACCAGGTCACCACGCAGTGATGGAATAATGCAAAAGCTGCAACGGTGATTACAGCCTTCGGATATTTTCAGGTAGGCATAATGCCGCGGCGTCAGGCGCACGCCCTGTTTTGGCACCAGGTCCAGAAACGGGTCATGCGGAGCCGGTAAATGTTGATGCACTGCCTGCATGACTTCATCCCGGGCATGTGGACCGGTAACGGCAAGCAGCGATGGAAAGCGATTATTGATCATATCAGCGCGCTTGCCGAGACAACCGGTGACGATGACGCGGCCGTTTTGATGCAGTGCTTCATCGATCGTATCGAGTGATTCTTCAACCGCGCTATCGATAAATCCGCAGGTATTGACGATAACCATGTCGGCGTTATCGAAATCAGGCGCGATATCGTAACCTTCGGCACGTAGCCGGGTAATAACCTGTTCCGAGTCAACGGTCGCCTTCGGACATCCGAGGCTGACGAAGCCGATTCTGGGTGTTGCTGCGCTCATTCCTGGACCAGCCGCGCTAAAAAGAATTTGCTTTCCGGCAGCGATTTGCTATCAATTCTGAACAAAGTGCATCTTCCTGGGATGTAATTGCTGGTCTCGAGGTTGTCGCGGGGATGACAGTGGGGCGGTACCATTAAGGAAGCGAGTGGGTGTTTCAATTCGGTGATACAGCCTGAAAGACGCCGCATTATCCTCGAAATTGTGATGCAGCGCAAAAATGAGGGGCTTTGGGCACTGGATGAAGCGTGTGATCCATGATTTAATCTTGTCTATCAGCAGATTACGGTAAAGTGATGAAATCTTTAAAATTACTGCTTGTACTATTTATCCTGTCGAGCCTGTCATTTTCCGCTCGGTCCGAGTTACTTGACCAGGGCTTGAACTCGATCATGGTGATCATCGACAAGGCCATTGCCGAGCTCAGCCAGCAGGCTCCCGAGGACGGTGCCGAAGTCGATGCCGCGGCGCTCGAAAATGCAACCAGCACCATCGTCAATCTGTCGAGGACACTTGGTACCCTTAGCTATTCGCGTTTGCAGTGTGGTGAGGCCAGCGTGCTCGCGGAGTTTACCCAGCGCGTTCAGTTGATGCCCGAGGAAAGTCGCGATCCCATGCGTGATGCTTTTCAGGAAGGCTTCGATAAGAGCAAAGAGGAAACCCTGTTATTGTCGGCGGATGAATGCGAACGTCTGACCCGCTCACGCATCCGTAGCGAAGAGCCCACTGACACTAATGTTGCCGAAGATGAGAGTACAGCGAAACCCGAGGCCGAAGTGGTCGAGGAAGAGCTGGCCCCCGAGGATCCGAAATTTCGTCATTTACGTGTCGCCGAACTGACCGGTCAGCTCGCCTACAAGCGCAAACTCTGCGAAGACGAAAAGGTTTTCAATCGGGATTACAATGAATATCTTCAATCAATCCCTGAAGAATACCGCGAAGAAGTTAAATCGGCCTATTGGAAGGGTTACAAGCACGGCAAGCGCCTGAATAAAAACTTTACCCGTGCACAGTGCTAATCGTCGAGATAACTGCTGATTAGCAGGTAAATCCCGGGAATTGCAAGGGCCGCGCTCAGCAGCGGTACGATCAATTGTCCACTCCCAACCATGATTGGCGCAAGGCCGTCGAGCCCCAGGATGATGCTCGCGCTAATGACAAAACTACCACCGATGATGGTGCGAATATTGCGCCGGTTGGCCTGGCGAATTTCCCGTTTCAAATCATCGATCTGGCGCGACCGTAGTTCTACCCGGAGCTCATCGTTGGCAATCCGGTCAAGCGCCTTGAAGGCGAGTTGCGGCAGGTCCGGCAAATGTTCGGCGATGTAGGGCAGATTTTTTTTGAGACCCTTGATCAGGGCGCGTGTACCAAGTTGCTCGGAAAGCCATAGCTCGATAAAGGGTTTAGCCGTATCCCAGAGGTCAAGCTGGGGATATAACTGGCGACCGATCCCCTCAATATGCAGAAATGTTTTTTCGAGTAGCAGCAGCTGGGGCTGAATCTCCATGTTGAAAGCACGTGCTGTCTGAAACAGGCGCAACAACAGTTGGCCGAAAGAAATTTCTGCCAGCGGGCGCTGAAACATGGGCTCGCAAACACTGCGTATCGCGGCTTCGAATTCATCGATACGGGTGTCATGATCGACCCACCCGGAATCGACGTGAAGCTCGGCAACCCGCCGATAATCCCGATTAAAAAAGGCCGCGAAATTTTCCGCAAGATAGCGTTGATCGCTGGTCGATAAAGATCCCATGATGCCAAAATCAACCGCTATGTACTTGGGGTCCTCGGGTTTGCTGGTTGCGACGAAGATATTGCCGGGGTGCATGTCGGCATGGAAATAGTTATGTCGGAATACTTGGGTAAAAAAGATTTCCACGCCCTTGCGCGACAAAACCTCGAAGTTGATGTCGTGTGCGCGAAGCTGTTTGATATCAGTCACTGGGATACCGTGGATACGTTCCATGACCATGACCCGTGAACGACAATATTCCCAGTGAACAAACGGCACGTACAAATCGGGCGAGCCCTCGAAATTGCGGCGCAGTTCACTTGCATTCGCGGCTTCTCGAACCAGGTCGAGCTCGTTAAAGATGGTGGTTTCAAATTCGCGTACAATTTGAATCGGTTTGACCCGTTTTGCTTCATCCCAGTAGCGGTCGGCCATCTTTGCCAGTAGCAACAAAACCTCGATATCCTGACGGATCCTGCGCTCAATTCCGGGGCGCACAATTTTTACGATGATATCCTGTCCGTCAGGTAGTTGTGCGCCGTACACCTGTGCGATTGACGCGGAGGCGATTTCATTTTCATCGAATTTCTTGAACGCCTTCTCCAGCGGCATTCCCAGTTGCTGCTCGATGATGTCGCGTGCCTCGTTCCAGGGGAAGGGTGGCACCTGGTCGAGCAGCTTTTCGAGTTCGTCAGTAATTTCATCGCCAAACAGATCGCGTCGCGTCGCCATCAGCTGTCCAAACTTGATGAAGATCGGACCCAGTGACTCGATGCATAAACGCAGACGCTCGGCTTCGCTCAGGTCGTTACTTCGAAACCAGTTAAATGGATTAACCTTGCCCAACAGGTAAAGCGGGCGGTAGAAATGCAGCGATAAAACGACCTCGTCGAGGCCGAAACGGGCCAACGTGAAGTTAATAGAGATCAGGCGTAGCAGGTTGCGCATTACTGCGGTTGAATCTTCTCGAGCAACTGCTGCAGCCTTGCCTCGGTGCGCGCGACATCGTGCTTGAGCTCGGTAAGCCGTGATTGAAAAACTCCGAACTCGACCTCGGTGGGGCTGAGACCTGCCTCTTCGCGCAGGTACTCGCTACTGGTCCGCAACAGGGATTCTGCACTTTGCCGCAGCCAGGTTCCCAGGTTACGGGTGCGTTGATGAATCTGAAACGCGAGTACATCGCCGGTACGCTGTGCCAGGGCTTCCTCCCAGTCGATGTCGAGACCGGCGAGAATCTTTTGCAATTTTTGTGCGAGCGCGATATTGCCCTGGAAGCTGACGCGTTCCTGGATCGAGGTCGAAACCTTATCATCCAGTGATGCGAGATTGACCAGGGCCATCAAACGCCCTGATATGGTCGCGTCCACATCACGCGCCGGTGAATTGCGGCTCAGGCGAATACCCCAGTCCCCGGGGTGACAGTAGAGCTGAAAATCAATATCGGTAATGTCAATGGCGATGCAATGCCCCTGCATTTCGTGGCAGCCCTTAAGCGCAAATTCGTCAAACTCGAGCAGTCGGTTACCGCCGATTTCAGCAGCGACCAGCAATGAATTCTGGATTGAATCGAGGAGAGTCGCGCTGAGGCTGTCGGAAGTTTGCACGATGAAGGAACTGCCTAGTACTTGAATGCGCGATGCAGGGCAACAATGCCGCCGCTTAGATTGTGCACCTCGACTTCGTCGAAGCCCCCCTGTTCGAGGATTATTTGTTTTAGCGCGAGCTGGTCTGGATGCATGCGAATTGATTCGGCAAGGTACTGGTAACTGTCGCGATCCCTGGCAATTAACTCGCCCATGCGCGGCAGTAGTTTAAAGGAATAAAAGTCGTAAAGCTTTTCCAGCGGCTCGTAAACCGGTTTCGAGAATTCGAGTATACACAGGCGACCACCGGGTTTCAGCACGCGCTGCATCGAGGCCAACGCAGCGGCTTTGTCAGTAACGTTGCGCAGACCGAAAGCGATGGTGATGCAATCGAAGTGATTATCGGCAAATGGCAATATCTCTGCGTTGCACTGCACGGTTTCGACTCGATTAACGAAGCCGCTATCGATAACCCGGTCGCGCCCCCGTTGTAACATCGCGGCATTAATGTCAGCGAGAACAACCTGTCCGGATTCGCCGACCATCTGCGCCTCTTTGAGCGCCAGGTCGCCCGTGCCGCCGGCGAGATCGAGTACTTTATGCCCGGGGCGTAAACCACACATTTCCAGCGTAAAGCGTTTCCACAGGTGATGCACACCGAAAGACATGACATCGTTCATCAAGTCATATTTTCGTGCGACGGAGGTAAAAACCGCGCCAACCCGCCCCTGCTTTTCCGCAGCCGGTATCTCTTCGAAGCCGAAGTCGGTGGTTGATTTTTGTCGCATGAATCGAACCATATCAGGCTCGACGGTTACTGTCATCCCGCGGCTTGGCCGCGGGATCCACTAGGAACTCTCGCCGCGCTTGTGACCCTCGGTCTCGAGTCGGTCCAGGTAGTTTTGCCATCTTTCGTCATAGGTGACGCCAAGCTCGTATAGATATTCCCAGCTGTAAATCCCGCTATCGTGATTGTCGTCGAAAGCGAGCTTGACTGCGTAGTGGCCCATCGGCTCGATACTGTTAATATTGACGTCTTCCTTGCCGACCTGCAGCACTTCCTGGCCGGGGCCATGGCCCTGCACTTCAGCGGAGGGCGAGTAGACCCTTAAATACTCAACCGGTAACTGAAAACTCGAGCCATCTTCGAAACTAAGTTCAAGTACGCGAGATACTTTATGCAGATTTATCTCGGTGGGTTTCATCAGAGTATGTACTGCGACAGGTCTTCATCCAGTGACAGTTCGCCGAGATGTTCGTTAACATACTCGGCATCGATGGTGATGGTTTGATCGACCATGTCCGAGGCCTCGAAACTTACCGTTTCGAGCAGGCGCTCCATCACGGTATGCAAACGACGAGCGCCGATGTTTTCCTGCTTTTCGTTGACCTGCCAGGCAACTTCGGCGATGCGTGCGAGACTGTCATCGGTGAATACCAGGCCGACACCCTCGGTTTCCATCAGCGCGGTGTATTGTTCGGTCAATGAAGCATTAGGCTCACGCAGGATGCGCACGAAATCGTTAACGGTCAACGCCGAGAGTTCGACCCGTATCGGCAGGCGCCCCTGCAATTCTGGAATCAGGTCACTGGGCTTGGAAACGTGGAATGCGCCGGAAGCGATGAATAAAACATGGTCCGTTTTTATCATTCCAGCCTTGGTAGACACCGTGCAGCCCTCAACCAGGGGTAGTAGATCGCGTTGCACACCCTCGCGTGAAACGTCGGTGCCACTGGTCTCTCCGCGCTTGGCGACCTTGTCGATTTCGTCGATAAAAACGATGCCATTTTGTTCCGCGTTTTCGAGTGCAGTAAGTTTGAGTTCGTCTTCGTTAATCAATTTCGCGGCTTCTTCGTCAGTCAACATTCTGAGTGCATCCTCAACGCGCAATTTGCGCGTGTTGGTTTTCTGGTTACCGAGATTTTGAAACAGACCCTGGAGCTGATTGGTCATGTCCTCCATCCCGGGTGGAGCCATGATTTCAACGCCCAGCGAGGGCAGCTGCAAATCAATTTCGATCTCCTTATCGTTGATCTTGCCTTCGCGTAACATCTTGCGGAATTTCTGGCGCGTGCTGTCACTTGCAGTATCGGCCTCCCCGGTAAAGTCTTTCGGGCGGGGCAGCAAGGCATCCAGCACTCTTTCCTCGGCCGCGTCTTCGGCACGGTGTCGGACCCGGCTGACTTCCGATTCGCGCGTTTGCTTGATCGATACATCGACCAGGTCGCGGATGATCGACTCGACGTCGCGACCGACATAACCGACCTCGGTAAACTTGGTTGCTTCGACCTTGATGAATGGTGCGTTCGCGAGTCGCGCCAGGCGGCGCGCGATTTCGGTTTTGCCGACCCCGGTGGGCCCCATCATCAGGATATTTTTAGGTGTGATTTCGTTGCGCAGCTCCTCGCTGACCTGCTGCCGGCGCCAACGATTACGCAGCGCGATTGCAACCGCACGCTTGGCCTTGTCCTGGCCAATAATATGATTGTCGAGCTCCTGCGAAATCTCGCGCGGGGTCATAGGTGACTGCACAATGTATTTACTGTCCACGGTATTACCTAGTAGTCGATTGCTTCGAAGGTATGGTTGAGATTGGTGAAGACACAGATTTCACCGGCGATCTGCAATCCCTTCTCGACGATTTCGCGAGCGCTCATTTCAGTGGTGTCGAGCATTGCGCGTGCGGCAGCCTGGGCGTAGGCACCACCTGAGCCGATCGCCATCAGGCTGTCCTCTGGCTCGATAACGTCACCGTTACCAGAAATTATTAGCGAGGCGTCCTCGTTGGCGACGCAAAGCAGGGCCTCGAGGCGACGCAATGCGCGATCTGAACGCCATTCCTTGGCCAGCTCCACCGCGGCGCGAATCATTTGACCATTGTGTTTTTCGAGTTTGCCTTCGAATAACTCGAACAACAGGAATGCGTCGGCAGTACCCCCGGCGAACCCGGCGATAACCTTGTCCTTGTAGAGACGGCGTACCTTGCGTGCATTTCCTTTCATGATGGTGTTCCCCAGGCTGACCTGGCCATCACCGCCGATCACGACGCTATTTTCACGGCGTACCGAAAGAATTGTTGTGCCTTCGAATTGTTCCAAAATCCCTTCCCGGTGAAATCACTGCAGACATTGTCATATATGGGCAGTGAAAAATAAATACAAGGAGACAGCGGCTTTCCTGTTTCCTCCATGGTACCCGCATTCACGGTAATGGCGATTTAACCCTTGCGCTTCGCTCGCGGATGCGCGGAATCGTAAACCCTGGCCAGGTGTTGAAAATCAAGATGCGTGTACACCTGGGTAGTGGCTATATTGACGTGTCCAAGCAATTCCTGCACCGCGCGCAAGTCTGAACTTGATTCCAGCATATGGGTGGCAAAGGAATGGCGCAAGGTATGTGGCGACAGATGTTGGTCAAGCGCCTGTCGCTGGATCAGGCGGTTGAGCCGGCTTTGCACGTTGCGCGGCGAGATACGTTTACCCTGTTTACTCAGGAACAGCGCCGACTGTTGGCTATCTCGGGTAAAATCCTGGCGCAGTTTAAGCCACCGTTTTACCGCGCTAACTGCCTTGCTGCCGATCGGAAGATGCCGGGTTTTGTTACCTTTGCCAGTGACGATAAGTTGTTGCTGTGGCAGATCGATGTCGTCGAGGTCGATGTTAATCAGCTCTGCGAGGCGCAGTCCCGAGGAATAAATCAATTCGAAAATAGCAACGTCGCGAACCTGTAGCCCGTCACTGTCGTCGTGGACGGACAGTAACCGGTCGATGGTTTCGGCATCGCAGGTTTTGGGCAGCGGCCTGTCGCTTTTAGGCGCACTCACTTCGAGCGCCGGATTTTTCGCGACTAGCGCGTTACGGATCAGAAACTGGTAAAAGCTGCGGATCGACGATAGTTCGCGCTGGATGGTGCGGCTCTTGCGTCCCTGCCGATGGCGCTGCGCGGCAAACCCGCTGACTTCTGAATAACCAACCTGCTTCCAGGATTCGATGCCCTGGTTAGCGAGGTAATTTCGAAATTGGTTCAGATCGCGGCGGTAGTTAGTGCAGGTGTGTGGAGAGTAATACTTTTCGCTGCGTAACATCTGGATGAACTGGTCCAGATATTCGTCCATGCGTGCTACCCCGCCTGCAACAGGTTTTTCAAACGATTACTGACCAGTTCGCCCAGTTGCTGTAGAAAAATAGTGCCCATGCTGAGGCCAAAGCGATCGGCATTGACGCTACCGAGGCATAACAGGCCCAGGTTGCTGGTATGGTAAAGCGGGATCAATGCACTTGAACCGATGCGGATATCCGGGCCGAACAGCCCATGATTGATTTTATCGTCCTGCTGGCCGCAAACAGGCTTGCGTGCTTCGATCCAGGGCTTGACGCTGTCGACGATACCGCTGTCGCTATCGAGATAAAGCCCATCGAGTATATTACCGGCTTCGCTAACGCCCGGTAGAAACCGAAAACAGACGAAATCGGTATAGAAAAAGGTCTGCACCTGGTCCTGCACCATTGCGAGTATGTCGTGTAACTGGTCGGTATTCATCAGTTCCAGCGCGAGACGATGAAACCGCTGGTTTAACTCCTCATTCTCGCGAGCGATACCAACCAGTTCATCAATTTTCGACTTCAGCGACTGGTTGTCTTCGCGCAGCAGTTTGAGCTGGCGTTCAACTAGCGAGGTCGCGCCGCCGGTCTTGTGTGGAATTGCCAGTGAGGAAAAAACCTCCGGGTACGCCATCAGCACTTCGGGGTTGTCCCGGAGATACTGGATGACCTTTGATTCGTCGGTCAGATCGGATTGCTGTGGTTCAGCTGATAATTCACTCATAATCGATTTCGCCCTGATAAACCATTGCGGTTTCGCCCGTCATCATAACGGGGTTTGCGTCACCTTGCCATTCCAGTTTGAGCTCGCCACCCAATAATTTCGCCTTTGCGACCGGTTCGAGCAAGCCAAGCTGCACCCCGGCGACCATCGCAGCGCAGGCGCCGCTGCCGCAGGCGCGGGTTTCGCCGACACCGCGCTCGTAAACGCGCAATTTAAAAGCATCGCGCCCCAGGATCTGCATGAAACCGATGTTCGCTCTTTCGGGAAATAACAGGCTAGTCTCGAAGTAAGGCCCAAGCGTTTCTATGCCGGCGGTATCAACATCATCGACCTGGATTACCATGTGAGGATTACCGATCGACATCGCGCTGAAGCTGATCTCGCGACCCTCGTAATCGGTCTGGTATAAATTCTGCCGCTTTTCGGCACGCAGCGGGACTTCGGCAGGCTCAAATCGTGGTATGCCCATGTCGACCCGGTAACGGGTTGCATCGATCGCTTCGAGCTTCAATAGCCCGGCATTGGTTTCCACCGGAATAATGTCCAGCTCGGTCAAACCCTGTTCGCGTACGAAACGTGCGAAACAGCGCGCGCCGTTACCGCATTGCGCAACTTCGCCCCCGTCGGAATTGTAGATTCGGTACTTGAATGCGGCAGCGTCGCTTTCGGGATTTTCAACGATGAG
>Ga0255052_10001471_pt1 | contig 17728 bp, 15 predicted proteins | sample JV7_2_21_MG_FD_188632 | JGI IMG/M metagenome (GOLD analysis project Ga0255052, IMG submission 188632) | Seawater microbial communities from Jervis Inlet, British Columbia, Canada - JV7_2_21 | ecosystem: Environmental > Aquatic > Marine > Inlet | place: Canada: British Columbia | collected...
GTTCTGCGGCTGGCTTGGCGAGACCTATGGCTGGAGGTATGGCTTCGGTGCAGCCGGTATCGGCATGATTGTCGGGCTGTTCACATTTACCTATGGTCAGAGGTATCTGCACGGGCACGCCGAACCATCAGACCCGGACCAACTGAAACAAAAAGTTCTGGGCCCCATCAGCCGCGAATGGTCAATCTATCTGTTAAGCCTACCGGTCCTTGGCGTACTGTGGTTGCTCGTACAGCACGAACCGGTCGTACTGGCCACCCAGAATATATTTCTGATCATATCAATTGTCGGCATCATCCTTTACTCGATGGTCTACCGGAAGACCGAAGGCGGCAACCGTATTGCCTACTCGTTTGCGGCGATCGCAATGCTCGTCGGCATCTATGCCGTGCTCGCGAACCTGGGTCACCTGCCCGGCTTTCTTCCCAGTTGGGAGTTGCTTACCGAGTATGCCGTGTACGCAGCCATCGCGCTTATTGTTGGCTTCGTAATCTACGGCTTTGCCACCCACAACTCGCCCGAATTTGGCCGCACCGTGGTGCTGATGTTCCTGATTCTGACAACGGTCGTTTTCTGGGCCTTGTTTGAACAGTCTGCCGGATCCATGACCCTTTATGCAGATCGGGTAGTTGACCGGGAGGTGTTCGGGATTACGTTCACGGCGGCCCAGTTCGGCTCGCTCAACGCCGGCTTTATCATGTTGCTTGCCTTGCCATTCGCGGCGCTTTGGGTGTGGCTGGCCAAACACAATCTCGAACCGACGACCCCGGTCAAGTTTGGGCTTGGTATCGTCCAGGCCGGACTCGGTTTCGGCGCTTTAGTATTGGGTGCGCAATTCCCTGACGCCGCGGGCAAGATTGGCATGATATGGCTCGTCCTTGCCTACTTCTTGCATACCACGGGCGAACTGTGTCTGTCGCCGGTCGGTTTGTCCGCCGTGACAAAACTGTCGATAGGTCGGGTTGTCGGTGTCAGCATGGGCACCTGGTTCCTGGCGACGGCGCTGTCCGAAACCGTCGCGACGCGCCTTGGCAAGATGGCAGCTATCAATACCGAGGGAGGTGAGGTCGCCAGCCTGGCTGGCGCGCTGGCCACCTACACACAGCTCTTCGAATTCCTGATGTACGTGGGTCTCGGAACAGGCGCGCTGGTATTGCTGCTATCTCCACTTTTGCGGCGCGGCATGCACGGCATACATTAGGCGCAACAACAAAACAGGAAGTCAAAATGAAAAAACTGGTAACGCTGTTTTCGGGCTTCGTGCTCGCGATTGGTCTTGCTGCGTGTTCGCAGCAGGCGCCTGAAGATGCGGCCGACGCTGCCCCGACCGAGTCGGCTGATGAGTTCGTCGCTCGCGTGAACTCAGAGCTCATCGAGCTCCGTCGGGAAGGCGACGCCGCGGGCTGGGTAAGGGCAACTTACCTCACCGGGGACACGGCCATCCTGAGTTCGCTCGCCAGAGAGCGCTTCGCGAAATGGCACAGCAACACCGTGGTTGCAGCGTTGCAGTACGATGCCGGGGAGCTGAGCCCGGACACCCGCCGTGCTATCGACCTGCTCAAGCTCGGCACGTCATTGCCGACACCAAATGACGCCGCAAAGCGACGCGAGCTAACTCAGATCGCAACCGAACTGACCGGCATGTACGGTGCAGGCAAGTACTGTCGCAGCGACGGTGATTGTATTTCAGGGACTGAGCTTGAAGGCCTGATGCAGGAACTTCGCGATTACGACGAACTGCTTGACCTCTGGCAAGGGTGGCGCACGATCTCGCCGCCGATGCGTGACAAGTACCGTCGCTATGTGGAGCTCGCAAACGAGGGCGCCAACGAACTCGGCTATGGTGACCTTGGCGAGATGTGGCGTGCGGGTTATGACATGAGCCCGGGCGAATTTAAGGCCGAAGCCGGTCGCCTGTGGGAGCAGGTCAAGCCGCTGTACGACGAACTGCATTGTCATGTTCGTGCCAAACTGGGCACGGTCTACGGCCAGGACAAAGTGCCGCTGGACCAGCCAATCCCAGCGCACCTGCTTGGCAACATGTGGGCGCAAAGCTGGGGCTTCATCTACGACCTGGTGGAACCGTACCCGGGTGTGTCCGACGTTGATGTCGACAGCGCGCTGAAGACGAAAGACTACTCACCGCAGGAAATGGTGCGCTCCGCCGAGAGTTTTTATGTCTCCCTCGGTTTGCCGCGACTTCCCGATACGTTCTGGGAGCGTTCGATGTTCACCAAGCCCGCGGACCGCGATGTTGTCTGTCACGCCAGTGCCTGGGGGCTCGACGGTGGCAACGATCTGCGCATCAAGATGTGCATCAAGCAGACCTATGATGAATTGCGCGTGATCTATCACGAACTCGGTCACAACTACTACCAGGGCGCCTACAAGGAGCAACCACCATTGTTCCGGGAAGGGGCGCACGCAGGATTCCACGAGGCGGTCGGCGACACCGTGACACTGTCGATGACGCCCGGATACCTGGCCGACGTCGGACTTATCGGCTCTGCCGAAGAAAGCGAACAGGCCATTATCAATCGGCAGATGCAGCAGGCCCTGGACTCGATTGCCTTCCTGCCGTTTGGCAAGCTCATCGACGAATGGCGCTGGGCCGTGTACGCCGGTGAGGTTTCACCGGATGATTACAACAAGGCCTGGTGGGAGATGCGCACGCGCTACCAGGGCATTGCGCCTCCGGTAGAGCGCAGCGAGGCCGATTTCGATCCGGGCGCCAAGTTTCACGTCCCGGCCAATGTTTCTTATACGCGATATTTTCTCGCCCGGGTCCTGCAATTCCAGTTCCAGCGCGCATTGTGTGAAATTGCAGGCCACGAAGGCGATCTGCAGTCCTGCTCTGTTTTCGGCAGCAAGGAGGCCGGTGCGCAACTCCAGGCAATGCTGGCTGCTGGTCAAAGCGAACCCTGGCAGGACACACTCGAAAAACTGACCGGCACACGCGAAATGGACGCGACCGCTATCATCGACTACTTCGAGCCGCTCATGGGCTACCTCAAAGAACAGAACGAAGGTCGCAGCTGCGGCTGGTAAGATTAGTCGCATCTGCAGGAGAATCCAATGTCCGAAAAACAAGAAGAAATAAAGGCCAACCTCTCCACGCGCATGCTTGCATCGGTCGAGAGGATCGGCAACAAGCTGCCCGACCCCGCAGTGCTGTTTATCGTTTTGTTGTTCGCCGTCTGGGTATTGTCGTGGCTACTGTCGTACATAACGTTCGACGTCGTTGACCCACGTACAAGCGAACCGCTCATCATCAACAACCTGCTGTCAGGTTCGGCGATGACCGAGTTCCTGTCGGTGCTGGTGACCAACTTCTCACGCTTCCATCCGGTGGGAGTGGTGCTCGTCGCAATGCTCGGCATTGGCGTTGCCGAGCATACGGGGTTCATTAACTCCGGGTTACGAGCATTGCTGAGCGTTACGGCCAAATGGCTGCTCACGCCGATGGTCATTCTCGTCGGCATCGTCAGTCACTCGGCAGTGGACGCCGGCTACGTGCTGGTCATCCCGCTGGGTGGTGTGATTTTTTATGCGGCAGGCAGGCACCCACTGGTTGGCATTGCCGCAGCGTTTGCCGGTGTTTCCGGCGGCTTCTCCGCGAACTTCGTGCCGTCATCGCTGGATCCCTTGCTGCAGGGGCTGTCACAGGCGGGCGCACAGATTCTTGACCCGAACATCGTCCTTAATCCGCTGAATAACTACTTCTTCACGACGGTTTCGTCAGTGCTGATCATTGGCCTCGGTTGGTACATCACGGAGAAGGTTGTCGAGCCGCGACTGCAAGGCACCAAGCTAGATGGCGATCTCGAGGACCTGCCGACCATGCACGCCCTTGAGCCTCAAGAGCGTAAAGGCCTGCGCGCCGCGGGGCTCGCTTTTCTGGTCGGTGTCATTGTCATGGTGGTCACATCATTGCCGGCGACATCACCCTGGCGCGATGCAAGCGGCGACCTGACGACAGGCGCTGCGCCGATGATGCGCTCCATCGTGTCCCTGATCTTCCTGATGTTCGTCATTCCGGGTTATGTGTACGGAATCGCCGCCGGCACCGTGAAGAGTTCCAAGGACGTGATCGAGGGCATGACCAAGGCCATGCACCAGATGTCGTATTACCTGGTCATCATGTTTTTCATTGCACAGTTCGTGTACGCGTTTGGCCAGTCGAACCTTGGCGTACTGCTGGCCCTGCAAGGTGCCGCCGGACTCAAGGCGCTGGCGATGCCATCATTCATGACGATCGTGGGCATTGTGTTACTGACCGCAGTCATCAACATTTTTGTCGGTTCCGCGAGCGGTAAGTGGGGCCTTCTGGCGCCGATATTCATACCAATGCTCATGCAGCTCGGTATATCACCGGATTTGACGCAGGCCGCGTATCGCGTCGGTGATTCGAGCACAAACATCATCACGCCGCTGATGCCGTACTTCCCGCTCGTTGTCGTATATTGCCAGCGCTACGTGAAGACCACGGGCATTGGCACGGTGACTGCGATGATGTTGCCGTACTCCATCTCGTTCCTGGTAACGTGGACGATATTCCTGCTGCTATACACATTAATCGGACTGCCTCTCGGGATTCAGTCAAGCTACACGTACCCATAACAGCGGCGCAGGGCGGCCCGGGAACCCGGGCGCAGCACAACGACGGGAACAGGCCTTGTCGTAAGGGCTGCGTGGCGACTGCGCGCGGCCCGGCAGTAACTGGAAATGTCGGCCAGGTGTGTCCGCGCTATTTCCCGCCGGCGCAGGAGCCTGCGTAAGCCTTATCAGCGGCCGCGTTGTCGAGCTGGCACTCATTGTCGTAAGTGATCCCGTCCATGCCACAAACCGGCGCAAAGACACGCGGGCAATTTTGGCCCTGGCTTTCACAAACCCCGGCATAGTCGATGCGAATTCCCCGGCGCTCGGCATGACATGCGTTGCCATAAGTCCGATCGTCGGAACCACAGACCGGCACAAACCTGTTCGGACACTGCCGGCGATCACAAATGCCGCCGGTATAGCTGCCAACGCCGGCACCGTCTGCATGGCAGGCGTTATCGTAAGTTTGCCCGTTGTCGGCACAGACCGGCGCAATAACGCCGGGGCAGTTGTCGAAATCGCAGCTCCCTTTGCGCTGCACCGGGACTCTTTCGACGTTGGCCTCGCAGCGGTTGACATAGGTACGTCCGTTCATGCCGCACACCGGTTCTTCGGTGGCTGGACAGCGATTGGCAGTACATGCCCCCAGCCCGGCAACATCAACGCCGGACTGATCTGCGAAGCACTCGTTGATATAGGTGTTGCCATCAACTCCACAGACAGGATCGAATTGTTCACTACAGCTGCTTGCTACTGTCTGGCACATGCCCTGGCTCGCCACCGCAACTTCCGCAGCACGGGCGACGCATTCGTTACTGTAGGTCTGACCGTCCACACCACAAACCGGTTCATATTCCATCGTGCACGCCACGTCGGCGGCTTGCGGAACGCGGACATCATCGGCTGCGTTTTCGGCCGGTGCGCCGGGCTCAACATCGCCCGCAGGCGCGGTTGCGCAGCCGAACGACATTGCGGCCAGGGCGAACGCTCGGGGCAGGGGGCTGGCAAGAAGATATTTCATTGATTCAAATTGTAGTCGGTTACTGAAGATTAGAGCTGGACAAATAAAGTCCGTTCACTCGAAATTCGAGTGTGCCTGCCAGTTCCGGGCTCATCGCCGCCTGGCCTGGCCCCAATAATTGTAGCTGAGCGCCTTAAAGCCGGGAACATACATTCTGTTGTCGTCTACAATCGAAAACCCCGCAGAACTGAGTAGCCCCGGGATATCGCGATTCAGGTTGCACCCTCCGGCGAATTTCTGCCAGGTCGGATTCAACCGTTCCTGCCAAATCTGAACACGGTTATCCGGGGCCCTGCCGTGCTCACAAAACAGCAGCTTCCCGTCAGCTTTGAGTACGCGCCGCATGCCCTCCAGGGCAGCCAGGACGTCGGCAATCGTGCACAGTGTATAAGTCACCAGCACAGTATCCATGCTGTTTGCCTCTAACGGAATCTCCTCGCCTGGCAGGTCGATAAGTTGCACGTTCATTCCCGATGCGGCGATTCGTTTTTGTGCCAGCTGCCGCATTGCGGTAGACGGCTCGAGCCCCCACAGTTTTCTTGCCTTGTCGCGATCGTAGTAGGGGAGATTCAGCCCGCTTCCAAAACCGACCTCCAGAATGTCTCCCGACGCCAGCGGCACGACCTTTTCCCGTTGCTTGAGTATTGGCCCGGTCGTGCACGCGACATTGATCAGGTGCGGCAGAATCTTGTCGTCATACCATCCCAATGCTTGCCCCCTGGCCCGAACTATTCATGAATTGCCGTGATCTAGCGCTGAGCGCCCGCCTGTTCGCCTGCACCGATCAGCAGCCCCGGCTGCGCGGATCCTTCTGATGCCAGCAGATCGCTGATTGAGATGAGATCAATCCCTTCGTCGCGGAGCTTTGGCAGCTCGCGCTCCAGCACCTCCAGCGTTTCTGGGTAGGGGTGGCCGACAGCGACTGCAGCACCATTGCGGCGCGCCAGTGACTTCAGGCGCACAAATTCCCTCTCGATGGCCTCCGGTGAGTACTCGTGATCAAGAAATACGTCTCGCCTGGTCGCCGCAACTCCTGTTTCGGCCGCGATTTGCAACGCAACACTTTGGTGCGTCGTATAGCTGTCAACAAAAAACAGTTCGTCGCGCTCACGGATTTCTTCCATGAGCCAGCGCATGTGCCCGGGATGGCGCGTCAACAGGCTGCCGCGATGACTGTTCACACCGACCGCAAATGGCACTGAGTCGATCGCCTTGGCAAATGCCGCGCGAAACCTGGCATGACTCATGTCCAGGGTGATGCTGCCAGGCTCAACCGGTCCACTGTGTCCGGCGGCCTCCAGTGGCAAATGCAACAACACCTCTTTACCGCGGCTATGCGCAATCTCGGCAAGCTGCCTGGCGCGTGGCGCTCCTGGAAGAATTGCGTACGCCACCGGTCCCGGTAATCGAAGCGCGCGGCGCCCGCCATCGAGCTGATAACCGAGGTCGTCAATAATTATGACTATGCGCGGCGGCCGCTCTGCACCGGCTTGCGACGTCAACATTAGCAACGCCACAACGACCAGTCTTGCCATTCGGCTCATTGGGCGTTGCTGTGCATTACCCGGCGACGCTGCAACCGCTCGATCGCGCCGAGCAACTGCGCATCGTTTTCACGGTCGACAGCACCTGTCAGGCTTAGGTCAGGATAGCCTGGCGATTCTTTGACGTAGACGTCCGGCGTGATTCCGGCCCCATGAATTGAGGCCCCCGATGGCGTGTAATAGCGGGAGGTCGTCAGCTTGATGGCGCGGCCTTTCGACAGCGGCATGACCGTCTGCACAAGGCCCTTGCCAAAAGTAGCGGTACCGACGACCGCAGCGCGACCGTGATCCTGCAAGGCACCCGCAACAATTTCGGATGCTGACGCGGATCCCTTGTTTACGAGCACGATCAACTCCCCGCCGTCCAGTACGTCCCCTCTGTGTGCGGACCGTTCAAATTGTGCGTCAGGCGTGCGCCCGTTCGCGGTGACGATCAATCCGGCATCCAGAAACAGATCAGACACGTCTACGGCGGCATCAAGTACGCCGCCAGGGTTGTTGCGCAAATCCAGGATCAGGCCGTCAAGCATGCCGCCCTCCTGGTCCTGCAGCGCATCGATCGCACGACCCAGCTCTCGTGCCGTCGTGTCGTTGAACTGGCTCACGCGAACATAGCCGTAGGAGGGCCCCAGAATTTCATGGTGCACGCTGGCAACGCGAATAATTTCGCGGCGCATTTCGTGAACGATCGCTGCGCCGTCTCGCAACACAGTGATATTGATTCTCGACCCCGGCTTGCCGCGCATGCGCCCAACGGTGTCGCGCAATTTCGCTGGCTCGATCGACACGCCGTCGATGGCGATAATCTGATCGCCGCTTCGAATGTCAGCCCTTGCCGCGGGCGAGCCCGCGATTGGCGTAATCACAGTGATGATGCCGTCCGCCTGGCTGATTTCTATGCCAACGCCCGTGTACGTACCGGTCGTACTGGTGCGCACATCGCGGTACTCATCGGCATCCAAATACTCCGAATGTGCGTCGAGATCACTGACCATCCCGCGAATGGCGCTTTCAAGCAGCGCGCTATCATCGACCGGTTCGACGAAGTCTCGCTTGACGCGGTCCATCACCTCTGCAAGCAGCCGGGCCTGCTCCCGGGCCAGCGCCTCCTCGTTCGGCAACTGCCTGTTGGCCAACAAGCCGCCGCCGAACGACAGGCTCAAACCCATCGCTGCACCGACGACCAAAACCAGAATAGCTCTGGTTTTCAATAACATATGAATCTCCTGTGCCCTGCTCACGGCTGTTGGCCGGGCGCGGTTCCAGACGATAGCACAGCGATGACATCGCGCCTAACCACCGTTGCCATGCGTTTCGCCGGTGACTTTTGGCGGTTATTGTTATCAGCCGCCGGGCCGCCTCGTGATCCATTGGCGTGGATTAACGGCCGTTGTCTCGCGGCGAATCTCGAAATACAGTCCCGGCTGCGACTGACCACCGCTGACGCCGACGGTAGCGATCACATCTCCTGGCGCGACCCAGTCACCGGCGTTTTTGAGCAGCGTTTCGTTGTAACCGTATAGCGTCATGTAACCCTCGCCGTGATCAACGATGATGAGCAAACCCGTGCCGGCCAGCCAGTCGGCAAATACGACCCGTCCGTGGTACACGGATCGCACCTCGATACCACGCGGTGCGGCGAGGACAACGCCGTTCCATTTCATGCCGCCGCCAACTCGTGGCTGTCCGAAGTCATGCACCAACCTGCCTGCGACCGGCCAGGTCAGCCGCCCCTTGTGTTCGCTGAACGGAGACTCTGAAGTGATCGGGTAATCCGACAGAATGCTGGTCAGCTCCGCGATCAGCCGCGCCAGATCTTTCTCTTGCGCGGCAAGCCGGCTGATTTCCTGGCCCTCCGCACCAATTCTGGCCCGCAACGACACCAGTAGCTGCTGCCGCTTTTCCTGGGCCGCGTTCAGCGTTGTCAGCTCCGCGTACCAGGCGCTGGCAAGCTCAGCAATGCGCGCCTCTTCTGCGGCGATCCGGGTGCGTAGCTCGGCCAGCTCACGAATCTGTGCCGTTACCGTCTCGATGTTATCGGCCCGGTAATCGTTCAAATAACCGTAATACGCCATCAGCCGCCCAAGCGTTGCCGGGTCACGCTGGTTTAGCAGGAGCTTGATCTTTTCCTGGCGGCCGCTCATGTGCGCCGCTCGAACCTGTGCCGCCAGCTTTGCCGATTCTTCGTCGAGCTCAGCTTCTCGGGCGGCCAGCTTCGAGTCCAGCTCGTCTTTGCGCTTTGCGCTGAAGCGCCTTTCTTTTTCAAGCTCCTTCACGCGCGAACGTTTCTCCGCGATCGCGATCTCCGCGTCCTGTAGCTCTGAGGTCAGTCGATCACGCGCTGCCGCGCTCGCATCCATGCTTTGCTTGAGGGCGCTGATCCGGGCGCGTATCTGTTCGAGCTCCTGCTCCTTGATCTTTGCCAGCTCGCCGCTCTCCTGTGCCGGCAGCGGGGCAACGGCCAGCAACGACGTCAACAGGCATACCTTTAGCGCTCTCATGGGCGCGAAGTGTAGTGTTTTTGTTCGTTGCTGAGAACGATGCTGCATGGTCAGGCGAGTAACACCAACGCAATATTCAGGTGGATACATTGGTATAATGCCGTTTTTGCCACAGCCATGGCGCAGCTTCTCGCGCCGATGAATGATTCATGGAAAATTTTCTGGAGTTCACCAGCAATAATTTGTGGCTGGTGCTAGCGCTTATGGTCAGCTTTTTCGTGCTGGTTTTTTCCGAGTTACGGCGCAAGGCCGGCGGGCTGGTTGCGGTTGATCCCAATGAAGCCGTCAAGCTGATCAATAACGATGCCATGGTCATCGATTTGCGCAACCCCGATACTTATGCTCTTGGCCATATCGTCAAGGCCAGGAGCATCCCTTTTGATGAGCTTGCTGCGAGGCAGGAGCAGCTCTCCGGCTCCAAGAGCAAGCCGATCGTCGCCGTCTGCGAGACGGGAGCAATCTCGACGAAGGCGGTTGACACCCTACGCAAGTCAGGCTTCGAAAGCGCTTACGGACTAAAGGGCGGCATGACGGCCTGGGGCGCGGCCGGTCTTCCCGTTGTCACCGGGAAGAAAACGAAGAGCAAGAGATAGGTGGGCCGAGACGAAATGGCGGCTGGGCCGGGGGTCACGGTTTACGGCAAAGAGAGCTGCGCGTATTGTTCGGCAGCGCGCATGCTGTTAACACGCAAGGGCGTTAAATTCGAAGACGTTGTCGTTTCCGCCGATGCGGACAGGCTTGCAGAGATGCAACAGCGCAGCGGGCGTCGATCGGTGCCACAGATTTTTATCGGTGAGATACATGTTGGTGGCTTCGACGACCTTTGTGCGCTCGACCAGGGCGGTGAATTGGACAAATTGCTTGCCGGGCGTTAGGGCGGCGATATTTATTATTACAGGAAACAATTATGACAGACGAGAAAAAGAGCGAGACAGACAGACACATTTCGATTGCCAAGGTTTATTTGAAGGATTTTTCCTTTGAATCACCGCAAGCGCCCGATGTCTTTAAGTCCGGCGAATGGAAACCCAAGACAGACCTGAATCTCCGCAGCACACATTCCAAGGTGGATGACAATCACCACGAGGTGGTGTTGACCATTACCGTCGACGCAAAGGACGGCGACAAAACCGTTTTTCTGGTTGAGCTGCACCAGGCAGGACTGTTCGAGATCCGGGGCTACGAGGAAGAGGAGCTCAACGCGATCATCGGAAGCTTTTGTCCCAACGTTCTATTTCCTTATGCGCGCGAATCCATTGCAGGGGTCGTCCAAAAAGGCGGCTTTCCCGAATTTGTCATTCAGCCAATTAATTTCGACGCTTTGTACATGCAGTCCCGGCAGCAACAGGCTGACGCCGCGGGTGCGGACAAACACTAATAAGCGCTAACCCATTACAGGCGATCGCCGTTGTTGGCGCGGGCTCATGGGGCACCGCGCTGGCGCTGCAGCTGGCCCGCTGCGGATGCGACGTGCGATTGGGGGGCGTGCGCGAGCTCGACCTGCTGGCGACCATGGTGACCGAGGGTGAAAACGCTCGCTATCTTCCCGGCGTCACCTTTCCACCCAACCTGACTGCATGCCCCGACATCGAGGCGTGTATCAATGGCGCGCGTGACATCCTCGTCGTCGTGCCCAGCCACGGCCTGCGCGAAACGCTTGTGACGATTCGACCCTTGCTCGGGCCGCGATCCCGGGTTTGCTGGGCGACGAAAGGTTTTGAGTTGCACACCGGGAAGTTGCCCCACCAGGTGGCAGCTGAGGTGCTGGGCTCCGAGCTCCCAACGGCGGTTCTGTCCGGACCGACGTTTGCCAAGGAAGTGGGTGCCGGCCTGCCGACAGCGATGACAATCGCTGCCAGTGACAAAGACTTCGCACAAGACCTCGCTATTGCGCTGTCAAGCGACAGCTTCAGGGCCTACACATCCGACGACATGATCGGCGTCGAGGTTGGCGGCGCGGTCAAGAATGTCCTTGCCATCGGCGCGGGCATGTCCGACGGCCTTGGCTTCGGCGCTAACTCCCGCATTGCATTGATTTCCCGCGGTCTTGTCGAGATGACGCGACTTGGTGTCGCCCTTGGCGCAAAGCGGGAAACATTCATGGGGCTCGCCTGTATGGGCGACCTCGTTTTAACCTGCACTGACAACCTGTCGCGAAATCGGCGTATGGGTCTCGCGCTCGCAAGCGGCAAGACCGCGCAACAGGCCCAACAGGAAATTCAGCAGGTCGTCGAGGGTGTATTGGCCGCCGAAGCGGTCAACGAAGTCGCCGAAAACCTGGGCATCGAAATGCCTATCTGCCATCAGGTCTACCGTATTCTGTATAAAGGTGCGCCGCCGCGTGACGCGGTTGGTGCGCTCATGGGCCGGGAGCTGAAGTCCGAACAGGATGCAACCGATACTTGAGCCCGCGCATTTCCAGCCGGCCAAAGCTTGCCCGTCCCCGCCGGTTACAGGCTGCGGCGCTTCCACATCGCGATGCTGAAATTGCGGTCGCCCTGGCCGGCCACCCGATTACTCACCACCTTCAAATCCAAGCTGACGCCACGCCTCGTAAACGACAACAGCGGCTGCATTCGACAGATTCAGGCTGCGGTTGCCCTGCCGCATCGGCAACCTGAGCCGCTGCCCGCGCGGCAGCCCGTCAAGAACCTCGCCTGGCAGGCCTCGCGTCTCCGGCCCAAACAACAATGCATCGCCGAGTTGATACTGTGGCTCGTCGTACCGCGTGCTACCACGGGTGCTAACCGCGAACACCCTTGGATCATCAAGCGCATGCAGACACAGCTCAAGCGAGTCGTGCGTGGTTACGCTCGCGAATTCACGATAGTCGAGACCGGCGCGCCTGAGTTTGCGCTCCTCGAGATCAAAGCCAAGCGGTTCGATCAGGTGCAGCGCAAAGCCGGTATTCGCGCACAGACGAATGATGTTGCCAGTATTCGGCGGAATCTCCGGCTGATACAAGATCAGCTCAATCATTTCGTATTCACCAACTTCCGCCTACAGGTTTGTCAGGCCAGGTTGTAGAATGCCGCATCCGATGACCGACTCACAGACAAAATTGCTGCGCACCGACTATTGCGGCCTGTCGCTTGCCTCGCCGATCGTCCTGCTCTCGGGCTGCGTCGGTTTTGGTGAGGAATATACACGCGTCGAGGGTTTCTCGAATCGTGACGCTGGCGCTGTAGTCCTCAAGGGAACGACACTTGAGCCGCGACTGGGCAATCCGCCGCACCGAGTATGTGAAACACCGATGGGTATGCTCAACGCAATCGGTTTGCAAAACCCGGGTGTCGATGTCGTGGTGAATGAAATACTGCCCGGCCTCGACTTCAGTGAGACGCGCTTTATAGCCAACGTCTGCGGCTCAACAATTGACGACTACGCGGCTGTCACAAGGCGTTTCGACGACTCGCCTATCGACGCGATAGAAATAAATATCTCGTGTCCAAACATCAAGGAAGGCGGCGTGCAGTTCGGCAACGTTCCGGAGATGTCCGCGCGCGTCGTTGCAGCTTGCCGCGCGCAAACGAACAAACCGATCATCACGAAGCTGTCGCCCAATCAAACGGACATTCGCGAGAATGCAAGACTTTGCATCGAGGCCGGATCGGACGGTCTTGCGGTCATCAACACGGTGACGGGAATGGCCATCGATATCGAACAGCGCAGGCCTGTCATCGGCAACATTCACGGCGGCCTGTCAGGACCTGCTATCAAACCGATTGCATTACTTAAAGTGCACCAGGTTTACGAGGTCGCGAAACGGCACGACGTGCCGATTATCGGGCAGGGCGGTATCACTACGGCAAATGATGCCCTGGAGTTTCTGATCGCCGGAGCAACCACCGTCGGTGTCGGCACCGCGCTGTTCTACGATCCGCTGGTTTGCCAAAAGATAAATGCGGGAATGCTAGACTATCTGGGTCGACACCGCATGGATGCGCTGTCTGACCTGGTGGGTAGCCTGCAGGCCTGAGGTTATTGGTTGCGCCAGCTTGCGATTGATGGAGCAAGATCAAAACCCCGGGGGCAACAATGTCGATTTTCAGCGAGATGAAACAGCGCAAAGTATTTCGCGTTGGCGCTGTGTACATCGTCGCGGCATGGCTACTCTTGCAGGTTGCCGCAACAATTGATCCGATCCTGGGCTTGCCGGAGTGGTTCCAGAAAACCGTTCTCGTTCTGCTGGTGATCGGTTTCCCTGTCGCCGTGATTCTTGCCTGGGCATTTGAGGTGACGCCTGATGGGGTCGCGCGTGACCATCGAGGCCAGGCGGCCACCAACGACAGTCGGGCATTCAAATACATCTTGATCGTCGCGATCCTGATGGCCGGCGGTTTTTTTGTCGCCAATAACTATTTTTTTGGCGAATCGGCCGAGCATGAAGTCGGTCAATCGATTGCGGTCATACCGTTTGCCAACATGAGCGGTGACGAAGGCAATGAACCGTTTACCGTTGGCATCCACGATGATCTGTTGACGCGCCTGTCGCATATTCGCTCGATACGCACGACATCAAGAACGTCTGTATTGCAGTATCGAGACACAGCCAAGACGGTTCCCGAAATTGCGACCGAGCTCGGCGTCGCCACAATTCTCGAGGGCGGTGTACAACGTTCCGGCGATCGGGTGCGCATCAATGTGCAGCTGATCGATGCCAGGACTGACGGACCTCTTTGGGCTGAAACTTATGACAGAAAGCTGACAGCAACGAACGTCTTCGAAATCCAGAATGACATTGCTGCAGCGATAGCGAACGAATTACAGGCGACGTTAACAAAAGAGGACCGTCAGCGCCTGGATGTAATTCCGACGCAGAGCATCGCAGCACTCGATTCCTATTTCATTGGTAAGAAGTTGCTTGAAGATCGTACCCTGGCATCGCTGACCGCCGCTGTGGAGTATTTCGAAAAAGTCGTCGATCTCGACCCGGACTTCGCGCTCGGATGGTCGGGCCTCGCCGATGCCTACATGCTCTTGCCCGAACACTCACCATCGATCGATCCCGATATGGTGGGCCGACGATCACGCGAGGCAGTGGCTCGCGCCCTTGCACTGGATCCCGACATACCCGAAGTCAGAAGCTCTGAGGCGTGGCATCAACTGATACACAACTACGATTGGCGCGGCGCTGAACAGACTTTCACCGATGCGCTTACGGTCGTTTCCGACAATCCCAATGTATTGCACTGGCTATCACACACTTTGTCCTGGCAGGGACGCCACGAAGAGGCGCTCACCTTTGCCCGGCGTGCAATTGAGGCCGATCCAACGTCGAAAATGTTGCGCACGAATCTGGCCTACATACTCATTGATGCACGCCTTTTCGACCAGGGGCTGGTGCTTGCCCGGAGTGAGCGAGACTCGGATCCTGACTTCACGGTACAGCGCAGGCAACTGTTCCTGCACGAGCTGCGAGCCGGGAAGCCTGCTGCGGCTGCCGAGACCTTTGTTGGTTACGCGGACGCTACAGGCGGAGACCCTGACGCGGCCCGACAGATCGGCGACATGTTCGTCGCTTATGCTGCTGGTGGTGAAGTCGGAGTGGTTACTGACGACCTTATTGCACGCGCGCAGCTCGGCACTGCGGATCTCGCGCAAATTCTGGCCTTCGTCGGCGATGCAGAAGGAGCTATCCGCGCACTGGAAGTCGCGATTGCGACCCGATCAGGCTCGCGCAGTGTTCTCAGCATGAAGATCAATCCTGCTTATGACTTTATTCGTGACGACCCGAGATTTGTCAACATGCTGGTGCAAGTCGGGCTGGGAAACCCGTAGCAAGACTCTGCGGGCGCCGCATCTCTGATCGGCAGCAAAGCGCAGCGAGCCATGAAGATGTCCGTGTCGCGGGCGCTAATCGATGTGCAGGGCTTTCATTTTACGCGCCAGCGTGTTGCGACCCCAGCCGAGTAACTTTGCCGCTTCCTGACGGTGGCCATTGGTTTGTAACAGCGCAGCTCGGATCAGCGTTTTCTCAAACTCGGGCAGGGCCGTTTCGAGCAGCGTTGCATCGCCAGCTGCATCCAGCTGTGCTTCCGCCCAGGCCGCAAGGCCACGCGTCCATTCCTGCGTCGCCAGCCGTGCGGGCTCGCTGCCACCAAGGTCTGCCGGTATGTCCTGCGGGGATATCACGCGACCCGGGGCCGTTATGGTCAGGCGGCGAGACGCATTGACAAGCTGTCGAACGTTGCCCGGCCAGTCGTATGCTTGCAGCGCCTTGAGTGCTTCAGTGTCGATCGACTTCGCCGGCGCACCAAGCTCCATCGCCGCCTCTGACAGGTAATGATTGAGGAGCAGCGGTATGTCAGTACGACGTTGTCGCAGTGGTGGCGTGTTCACGCGAATCACATTGAGCCTATGAAACAGGTCTTCACGAAAACGCGACTCCTTGACCGCCCTGGCAAGATCCTGGTTGGTCGCAGCGATGACGCGCACATCGACCTTGATCGATGCCTGCCCGCCAACTCTGTAGAACTCGCTCTCTGCAAGGACGCGCAATAACCGCGTTTGCAAGGCTGCGGACATGTCTCCGATTTCATCGAGAAACAGCGTGCCGCCGTTCGCCTGCTCAAAGCGACCGATGCGTCGCAAGTCGGCGCCCGTAAAAGCGCCTTTCTCGTGGCCGAATAACTCTGTCTCTAGCAGCTCGGCTGCTATCGCCGATGTATTCAGCGCAACGAACGGCCTGTCGGCTCGCGGGCTGTGCTGATGCAGGGCACGTGCAACCAACTCCTTACCGGTGCCCGACTCACCCGTGATCAGAACGGTCATGCTCGACCCGGCAAGGCGACCGATCGAGCGGAAGACCTCCTGCATGGCCGGGGCTTGTCCTATTAGTGACGGAATGGTGCCGGATGTCGGGCTTTCTGCTTGTGCTGCGTTGCCGTGTTTGCGCGCGGCTTTGTGCACGAGCTCAACCGCCTCGTCGATATCAAACGGCTTTGGCAGGTATTCAAACGCGCCGCCTTTGTATGCGGCGACCGCGGTCTCAAGGTCCGAGTGTGCCGTGATGACGATGATCGGCAGGTCGGGGCAGGCCTCGCGCAGTCGCTGCAGCAACGCAATGCCGCTCATACCGGGCATGCGCACATCGGTAATCAGCACATCCGGCGCACCCCGTTCTACGGCCTCGAGCAAGTGCTCGGCACGCTCGAAGCTGGTCGCCAGCATGTCCGCCTGTCGCAGGGCTTTCTCAAGCACCCAGCGGACCGACTGGTCGTCATCGACCACCCAAACTTCGAGTTTTTGCTCCACCACGCTATTCCGGCCCCGACGGCAACAATGGTATGCGGACAAAAAACACGGTTCGGCCGGGCCTGCTCTCGAATTCGATCATCCCGTCGTGGCGACTGATGAGTTCCTGTGCCACCGGTAGCCCAAGCCCGGTTCCATCGGGCCGGCTCGTGATGAGCGGGTAAAACACCGAGTCCTGAAGGTCTTGCGGAATTCCCGGGCCATCGTCTTCGATTTCGATACTGGCGATGACCCGGTGACGCGTGTTGCCTATCGTAAAATTCGTGGCCGCCCTGCTGCGCAACGTCAGTGATCCCTGACCGTCCAATGCTGTCACGGCATTTCTGACCAGGTTAAGAATTGCCTGCACGATCTGATCACGATCGAGGGCGATTAGTGGCAACCCGGGATCATAGTCGCGCCGGATGCTCAGCTTCTTCTGGTCCTCGGCCTCTATGATGCGCGCGACATACTCAAGCAACTCATGGACATTGAGCGGCTGTTTGTCGGCCGGGCCGCCCGGTCCAAGCAAGGTGTCGACGAGCGCTGCAAGTCGGTCCACTTCGCTGATTACTACCTGCGTATATTCGTACAGCGCCTTGTCGTGAAGCTGTCGTTCTAGTAGCTGCGCAGCACCGCGAATCCCGCCCAGTGGGTTTTTGATTTCATGCGCAAGCTGCCGAATCATCTGCCGGCCAGCGCCATGCTGAATGAGTAGCGAGTTTTCGCGGCTGATTCTCGACCGCCGTGTTACGTCGGTCATCTCGACAAGCAGGGTCGCTTCCTCACACTGCAACGGCGATGCGCGGCAGTCGACAATGCGTTCC
>Ga0255052_10001473_pt1 | contig 17710 bp, 16 predicted proteins | sample JV7_2_21_MG_FD_188632 | JGI IMG/M metagenome (GOLD analysis project Ga0255052, IMG submission 188632) | Seawater microbial communities from Jervis Inlet, British Columbia, Canada - JV7_2_21 | ecosystem: Environmental > Aquatic > Marine > Inlet | place: Canada: British Columbia | collected...
GCCGCTCAGGGGAGCATAGAACTGCGCCCTCCGATGACTCTGGTTCACGCTGAAGAGGGGTTGGCCGGCCTTTACGGTCATCCCGACATTCGGGAAATCGATCGTGTCGACACTCCCGAGCAGCTTCTTGGCAAAGTCATCGATACCGATTCTTGCGGTGCCGTCTTCGGCAAGGCTCACCCAACAGTGACCGCTCGAGACAAGGACACCGCCCGGAATCGAGAATTCTCCCCCGAAACCTTGATCGGTCTCCGCTGGACCCATTACACGAACCCTCGGTTTCAGCTGCTTTTGGATCCTGTCGCGGCGCTTGATCACGGCACGTTTGACGAACGCCCTCAGCTCATCCTCGGTGAACGGCTTCTCAACGTAATCTACCGCTCCGTACTTCATGCACTCCACGGCGGACTCCACGGTTGCGAACCCAGTGATAATAATGACATCGATATCCGGACGCAGATGCTTCACGGATTTAGCCACATCCGTCCCGGACATGGCCGGCATCTTCAGGTCGGTAAATACGAAGTCGTAGTCGTGAGTTTGGATCAATCCAAGCGCCTCTTGTCCCGTCTCAACGGTGTCGATACTGTATCCGTCCAGGACGAGAACCTTACGGAAGCTGTTGAGTATGACCTCCTCATCGTCCACGCAGAGGATGCGAGCCTCCGGGTCTTTGACTTCCACGCGCTTCAGTGTTTTCGACTCTCGAGTGAAATCAAGCCGAAGACTCACGGCGAGTGCATCCTCGCGCTCCGCCCGCTTTTTTTTCTCTTGAATCCTGAGATGCCACTCCCTCGCAGCCAGATTCAAAAAGAAGAACAGGATCAGGGAAGGCACTATTACAGTTAGTAGTATTGTCTTCATTAAAATCTCCTTTAGCGTAGACGGCAGCGCCTTATCCGAAGCTTCATAAACTCAGCCACTGCAAATTACTCTCCGGATTTGACGGCAAAATCCGATACAACCACCCTTTGAAATAGGGATCCTTCTCGACCAGCGAAGGGGTCGATTGCGCGTCCGCATTGACCTCAAGGATTTTTCCACCCATCGGGCACATGATTTCGTGCGTCGATCCGTCCAGGGATGTCGCGACCGCGCAGGGGGTTCCCTGCACGAGGACTTCGCCGGGCGCTGACAGCTCGAATCCCCTGATACCCTCCGCCGCCTTCAGGAATAGATCGCTCACCCCGATCCTCGCGGTCCCTTCATCCTCCATCAAGACCCAACTGACATACCCGAGCCTGTAATAGTTTGCGGGACAGGGAACGTAACTCATGGAGTTATTTCGCGGCAGGCCGGCCGACTCAGCCTTGTCCAGGAGCATGGCGCAACGGAGGCTGCGCCGAATGACCGTGAGCAATTCATCGGCGGTGAACGGTTTCGAAATATAGTCCACAGTACCCGTCGACGACAGGCTTTTGACCGCATTTTCCATGGTGGAGTAACCGGTCATCATGACCACGGGCGTCTGGATGCCCTTGCGGGCGAGTTCTTCAAGGAACTGGAAACCGTCGCGCTCGTGCATCATGATGTCGCAGAGCACCAGGCGAAACTTGCTCTCCTCCAAACATCGAAGAGCCTCGGAAACGTGATCCGCAGCGGTGACCGTCATCCCTTCCGCACCGCAAACCTTCACCACGGCCTGAGTGACCGTCGGTTCATCGTCGATGACCAGGATATCCCGCACCAGGCTCATGATCCCACCGGAATCCGGATGATAAAGCTTGTCCCGACGCCGACCTCGCTTTCCACCGAGATCGTTCCATTGTGATTGTCCACGATCCCCCAGGTAACGGCCAAGCCCAGACCCGTTCCCTTTTGGCCCTTTGTCGTAGCGAATGGCTCGAATAGCATCGGGATCTCCGACTTGGGAATGCCGCAGCCGTCGTCTTCAACGCGGACTTCCACGAATTCGTCGCTCCAGGCGGTATCGACCTCTTCCCAGCTCTGCCAGCCGCATCCATCCCGCAAACAGCCTTGAACGAGTCCCTTCAGGGGAACTTCGAAGGCATAGATCGGAGAGCCGCACTTCGGACAGAGCTCGCCCTCGGCTATGAGCGAAGTCGAGCAATCCGGGCATAAGAGTTCGACGCCTTCCTCGAGGGCGGGCATGCCGCTCAAACGATGCTCGTCGGAACCGTACATGGGATTGATGTAGATGAGTCCGGTGTGCTCCTTCTTGCGGAAGCGCATACTGATGGCGGGTTTACCGTCGATCCGGACCTTTCTGTCGACGAGATCATGTCGCTTCGGACACAGAGCACGCTTTATCTGAAGGACTCCCGTGGGACGAACGCTTATCGCCTTGCTTGTGATTTTTATGGTTCCACTGTTTTCCCCGATGGCGTCCGACGCGTTGACTATCAGGTTGATGAAAACCTGCTGGATTTGGTTGGCGTCCACCGTCACATTGGGAAGCGCGGCGTCCAGGTCCATGACCAGCTTCACCCGTCCCAGAGCGAGTTGATTCTCGACCACGGTTACGGCGCGGCCGATGATCTCGTTGATGTCGGCCTTGCGCTTCTTCGGGACGGTCTGCCGGGCAAAATCCAAAAGACTCTTGACGATCTCGCGGCACCGGATGGTTTCGGAAACGATGACTTGCAGGTCGTCGCGCGTCTCTGGTCGTCCATGCGACCGCTTCAGCAGATAGCTGCTGTAGGTGAGTACGGCCGTCAGCGGATTGTTGATCTCGTGTGCCACTCCGGCGGCCAATCTCCCCAGAGAGGCGAGCTTGTCCGACTGAAAGAGCTGCAGCCGTGCCTGTGCCAGCTTATCGGTCATATTATTGAAGGACTTGGCCAGCATCCCCAGCTCATCCTCTCTCTTCACTGTGACTCGGTAGCCAAGATTCCCGCCGGCTACGTGCCTCATCCCCGTAAGTAGCTCCTGGATCGGAATGCCGACCCACCATCGGACCATGAAGCCGACGATAAGGCTCAGAATGAGGATGGTGCTGACGGCTAGAATGACTATCGCCACCTGGCTGCGACGAATGTTCCGATCGACGTCGGTGAGGGGTATGGTGACATCCAGCACCCCGAGCACGATCTGCGTTTTGGAGTGCGCATGACAGGCCGCCGTCCAGCACGATTGCGAATTGTAGATCGGGTTGATGATGCCCAGCAGTCGCGATGAGTCCCGATGGGGGCGAAAGACCCGCGTGCGCTCCTGCGTCTCCAGATGCTCCAGGGGTTTCCCCGCCGAATGGCATCGGTAACAGCTCTCCGCTTTCTTGTCGACCATCGTCCCTATCTCGGCCGAGTCCGACGAGTAGATGATCTCTCCCGATTTATTGAATACGCGGACGCGGTCTATGCTCTCCTGCTTGCCGATGCGGCGGATGCTCTCATGGATCCGCTCTCGATCGTTGCGCAGCATGTCGTATTCGGTGTCCGACTTGACGGCTTCGCTGAGCTGATTCGCATGCCGCTCCACTTCCGTGAGCAGGCTCTTTCTTTCGGATTGGATATTGAAGTAGGCGAAAACGCCGATCGCCAAAAGGACCGTCAGTACGACACCGAAGGTCAGCTTAAAGCCTATTTTCCTACCGACCATATATCACCTGCTACGGATTCAAGCGCCTCCTGTCCGCCTGTTTCCCGGGACCGTCTCGTGGCAACGACTTATCCGCATGGCAATCCTTGCACGAGAGTGCCGCGGCGGAGAAGCCGAAAACCATTGCAAGAGTGTTTATCAATGTAAATCCTTCCGTTTTTTCGCCGTCGGCGAAAGATATCGGATCAAATAGATAAACAGCACCCAAAAACACAACAAAATCAGGTACTCAAGACCTTTCGTTTCAAAAATATTTACATACGTAAATGAATCCATTTCAATTCCCTATTCTCATTGTCCTAATGAGCCGACTTAAACACCGGCATACGGGTGACAATCCAGCGGAATATCCAAATCTCAGCAAAAATAATCATCAGCGTTACCACAATTTCCTGCCAGGATGGGTAGTAATGTACTTCCGCATACCATTTGAAACTGATGATGGAAACGTTAAGCCGATTGAGCACTACGCCGATCAAGGCCATAACAGAGGCAATTTTGATTATATTTATACTTCTGTTCCTGAAACCAAAGGCAAACATAAAGCCTGGAACCAATACGAAACCAAGCACTTCTACCAGATACCAATAGCCCCAAACATCGTTAACCAAATCCCATTGCTTGCCATGAATGAAAACCAGTGCTTTCAAAAAATAATAGACAAACATAGTGATGGCCGCGCCTTTTGCCAATCCAAGAATGATGTCGTCAAAAGAATGATGGCTTTTAGGGTCGATGAGATCTTTAAAAATTCTATGGCTTATGGTTCCTTCGAAGATGATCATGGCCAATCCTGCATAAATGCTGGAGACAAAAAACAGGATCGGGATAAACTCCGACCACCACAGCGGATGAATTTTGGGTTTGGCCATGAGAAACAATGCCCCGAGGCCTGATTGATGCAACAGCGATAGTGTTATCCCTAAAATAACCGTAACGAGGGTAAGGCTCTTGAGAATCTTGCGTGCTTTCTCCCAGTGCGCCCATTCCGCGATGACTGGAGAGAACTCGATGAATGCCGCGACCATGTAAAGCAAGAAATGCCAGCAAATCAAAAACATAACGGAACTAAATCCGAACGAATTGCCGATGTAAGGATTGAAGGCATGCCATGGTCGCCCGATATCGAACAGCAAGGCGCCAGCATAAAAAATATAGGCCAGCAATCCGTTCAAGACAGTGACACGCACAATGGAGTAATACTTTTCCACTTTCATGACGTAAACGACAAACGTGATGACGTAGGCCCCACCCGCAAGAGCAACACCAGTTATCACATCAAAACCGAGCCAGAAGCCCCAGGGAAATTCCTGCGAGAGATTGGTCACCGAAGCGAGACCGTAGACGAAGCGGAAATACAAAATGACCAGCCCGGTTAGAATGACCGGAATTGAGATAACATTAAACGGCGTTAGCCATTTGCCGCGTGGTTTCATCTCCTGAATCAGGAATCGTATGAAGCTGCCAGATTCCCGGGCGACAGTGGCGTTGTTGCTCATCACTTGCCCCCCTCATTATCAGAATCAAAATCAATCTCGCCCTCAATACTCGGCTTGTTGTTACCTGCGAGTGCATTGAGTCCTAACAAAAAGGCCGGCACGCCGAAAAGAATCATGGGGACAGCGTAGAGGAACTCTTTTGTATACTCCGGATAGGGTGTAGTCCCAAGATCAGTTCTAAATCCTATTTGGTCAAAAGGTACAGCAGACAGATAAATGTATCCGGTTCCGCCGACTTCATGCTCGCCGTAAATCTGGTGTACATATTTGTCCGGATGGCTGTAAATACGATGTCTGGCAACTTCCAGATTTTTTATGCGTGTGCCGAACATGAGCGTGTCTGTAGGACATGCCGTGACGCAGGCCGGTTTTTGTCCTGCTTCGAGGCGTTCAAAACACATGGTGCATTTCTGGATTTTCGGGTTCCATTCATGGTACTCAAATTTTGGTATATCAAAGGGGCAGGAAGTCATGCAGTAGCGGCAACCGATGCACTTATCTCCGTCCCAGATTACCGGCCCTTTCATCGTCTGATTCATCGCTTCCGTGGGACAGGCGGAGGCACAAGCAGCCTGGTAGCAGTGCATACATTGTTTTTTGACAAACACATCGCCCTTTTCTGTCTCGTATTTATTAACGACCATCCATTGCTTGTCACTCGTATCCCTGTGCTCTTCAAGCGCCCCATCGTTAAGCACGTCGGGGACAAACAGATCATGCTCTTCACCACATGCAACTTCGCATGCCCTGCAGCCGATACAGCGGGTTGTATCCACTAGAATCCCCACAAACTCCTCTGGTTTGCGTATCTCCTGAGCACATAGTTCAGTGCCCGCTAAGGCGGCGCTACCGGCGACCAGCGTCGTTTTCAGAAAACCTCGTCTATCCATGCTGTCTCCTTAACTCTGCCAGCATCTGGAACCCTGTCAGAGTTTCACGATCTCCAACGACAACCCCAGCTATTTCTCTTCCTTCACATGACATGTACTGCACCCTTCGCTTGCCTTTACACCAGTACCTGACTTATGGCATTTCCAACAGCTTTTATGGATGACTACTTTAGAACTGAGCGTTTCATCTGCAATATTTTCCGGCTCTGAATGATGACAGTCGGAACACTTGTAATCATTCCTCGTGGTCTCTGAACCTGTGTCGTGGCAGTCCTGGCAATTTATCCAGGAAGACGTCAGATAGTCAGGATGCGGAGTATCCAGTTCCATGGCATGGATTTGATGGTGGCATGCTTTGCACCCAAATCTCATGTGTACCTTGTGTGGGAAAAGCACGTTCCCTACCGATGATTCCATCGTAATTTCATCCGGTATTTCGGGAGTGGCTGCTGGTGAATCGGACGGTACTTCTACCGGAACTGCTCCGGCTTGCTTTTCTTCCTGCGCATAAACCAACAATGAAATAGTTAAAAAAAACAGCGCTCCCATGGAAACAAAAACTTTCAGCATAAATGCCTCGCTAAATTCTCATTAAGGACAGACCCAGAAGTTAATCAGGATTCTCAAATTGTAAAAACGGTTCCGAAAATCCAACCAGAAGTTTCAAATATTCTGCATTTCTGTTTTGTTCGATTTCCTCTGCTTCATTCGATTCATACTGAGAAATATCCTCTAAAAATTTGTTTGAAAGCTCGTTATACCTATCTATTTCCTTTTGATACCAATCGACTGAATCAAGCCCAATTCTCAAACCTGGCAATTCTCTTGCCAGCATTGACGGCTCAATTCCGCACATCCAGCTCAACTCAAATGGTTTGATCGCCAACCATTCAGGATGCTCAGCATGTTCTGTATTTACAGAAGTGATTTTTCCGCTGAGTGGAGACGGTATTTTCAAACTGTAGTCACCATATTTCACCGAAAATAGCGTTTCGCCTTTTTCGATTTCCTGATCTGCTTCCGGTAGCTCAACATGATCAATTTTCTCAAAGATCTTTCTGATGAGATCATCCAGCCCGACCCGAACCGTACCGTTCAACTCGATCTGTGCCCATGCATGTTGCGGAGATACGAAAACCCCGCCCGGAACGTTCAATTCGAATTTGGATCTTGATTCACTGGTACCCGGCTTGATCAAGCGGATTTTATGGCGCATTTGCTTTTCTAATTTATCCTGCCGTTTTATCAATGCGGTTTTAACAAATTCAAGCAATTCATCTTCCGCGAATGGCTTTTGAATATAATCAATCGCTCCAAATTTGACTGTTTCCACCGCGGTTTCTATCGATGCAAAACCGGTGATGACGATGACATCGATATCAGGCCGCAGGTGTTTGACGGCTTTCGTCACCTCGACCCCATCCATCTCAGGCATTCTTAAGTCGGTGAAAACAAAGTCATAATCATTCTGGCGGATGAGCCCTAAAACCTCGGCGCCCCTTTCCACTGTGTCGATGCTATAGCCTGCGAGGACGAGTATTTTGCGAAAACTGTCTAAAATGATTTCTTCATCATCCACAGCCAATATCCGCGCTTTTGGATTTTCTAGTTCTACCCGCTTCAATGTTTTTGCTTCTTCGCTCACATCAAGCTTCAACCCGATATCCAGAGCGAGTTCTCTTTCCTTTCTTGTTCGTGTTTCACGCACCCTTTTCAGGAGCATGCGGAGCAAGAGATCGACCACAACAAACACAAGGATTGTGGTAACAACAATCAAAGCTACAACCATTTTATTGATCCTCCGGAATCACTGCGTGGTCCCGTGCCGTCGAGGCGTCAGACATATGCATGCGTGCACCGCGCTTGAACGTGACAACGCGCGCGCCCGATTCGGCGACCGACTTTGTCAAGTGGGAATTCGAGTTCTGGCGGCCGGTAGGCCAGATTGATATTGATGAGTATCAGGCTCGCCGCCAGCTCCCGGACTTGTCTGTGCAATTCGTGCCAGCTCCAGCGGATTCTCTGCAGCGGCACGAACATCGCTTCGCAGTCCGGCCAGCGCGCCACCGCTTGGTCGAGAACATCCCGTACCGACCTGCCCAGCAACGGCTGCTGTCCGCCGCCGTGTTTATAGCTTTGGAACAGTCCGCTTACACCGGGTTGCAACGCCTACTCCTGCTGTGGGCAACTATCGTCTCATCGGGACAGAAGGGCATGAATCAGTACAACTACGGATAGAGTCGCGGTCTCCGCTACACCCGGAAAGGACAGGAAATTCAGACCCGGCCACGGTGAGGTGCCGAATCGCCACTCCTGGCCGAAGACAGCTCTCAGGAGGCTCCCGTGTCATCGGAGCCTTCTTCATTTTCTTGCAGCTCTGCATCACGAATCCGGATGTCGTATTTTTTCATGAGCGCCTGGAAATTGCTGCGCTGCATTCCCGTCTCCTCGGCGCTCCGCGTCACATTCCAGCCATTCCTTTTTAGCGCGCCAAGGACGAAAAGTTTTTCGACGTTTTCTACGGATTTTTGCCGTGCAATCTTCTTAATGCGCTTGAGGTCTTCGCTGGTCCTTGGCACATCCAGAGCAACACGCGGCAACATGTCGACGATATTCACCAGGTCGCCCTGGCGTATAACATCGCTACTCGCGAGGATGACACCGCGGTGCACTACATTTTCCAGTTCTCTGACGTTGCCCGGCCAATCAAGGTTCATCAGCAGATTCATCGCGCCGGCCGAAAACTCCCTGACCTCGTGCTCCGCTTCACTGCGGAACTTCTTGAGGAAATGGAACGCCAACGGCGGAATATCATGCCGGCGTGCACGCAGAGGCGGTATCTCAATCGGAAATATATTGATCCGGTAATAGAGATCATCACGGAAGTTTCCGTCGGCAACCATGGCTTCCAGATCTTTATTGGTCGCAGTGATCATCCGGATGTTGACTGTCTGGACCCGCGTATCCCCCACCGCCTTGAATTCCCGCTCCTCGATGAAGCGCAGCAGTTTTGCCTGGGTGGACAACGAGATATTGCCTATCTCATCGAGGAACAGCGTTCCTCCGTCGGCAGTTTCGAAAAGACCTTTCTTGTTTGAGACGGCGCCCGTAAACGAACCTTTTACGTGACCGAAAAGCTCGCTTTCGAGCAGGCTCTCGCTAAGAGCCGTACAGTCTACGGTGACGAAAGGCTTATCCTTGCGCAGGCTGTTGTAATGTATGGCCCGGGCGATCAGTTCCTTACCGGTCCCGCTTTCGCCTCTGAGGATCACCGTGCTGTTGGTGGGCGCACAGCGCGCAATCAGCCGGTAGACAGCCTGCATCTGGGGACTGGAGCCAATGATATTCTCGAAGCGGTACTTGGCGCTCACCGCGCTCTTCAGGCTGATATTTTCCTGCAGCAACTGCCTGCGCTCGAATGCTCTGGCCACCACCAGTTCGAGTTCTTCGGGCTCAAAGGGCTTGGGCAGATAATCAAAAGCGCCCAGTTTCATGGCCTGAACGGCGGTTTCGATTGCATGCAGGCCGGTGATCATGATCACATCGATGTCGGGGTGTGCTTCCTTGACTCGCTGGAGGACCTCCATGCCGTTCATTTTCGGCATCTTGATGTCGAGGATGAGCACGTCGTAGCCGTTCTCATCGATCGCTCTCAAAGCCTCGAGACCGTCGCGTGCAGCATCGACCTGGAAACCCCCAGCAGAGAGAACGCGCAGGCAACTCTGGATGACGATTTCTTCGTCGTCAGCGACCAGTATTCGCCCTTTCATGCTTCGCTCCTTCGGTCAGTGGCCTCAGGGCCCCCTATCGGAAGATACACACGAAACTCGGTGCCTACACCGACGGTACTTTCAACCTCGATCAGTCCGCCGTGTGCCTTGACGGTACCGTGGTTTACCGACAACCCCAGCCCGGTGCCTTTGCCCACACCCTTGGTAGTGAAAAACGGGTCGAATATCCGTTGCAGATCTTCCTCGGGAATACCACAACCGTTATCGGCGAATATGATTTCAGCCATGGGTATGCGTTGATCACCCAGTTCAGCGCGGCGAAATTCGGGATGATATTTGGTCCGGATCGTGATGCGTCCCTCGCCTTCGATGGCATGCTGTGCATTCACCAGCATATTCATGATGACCTGCTTGATCAGGTCCTCGTCGATCCATACTGCCGGTAGCTGTTCATCGAAGTCCATGACAATATCAATATTTTCGGCATGCGCTGCCTTTTCGATCAGGTGCGTGGTTTCTTCAATCAGCTTGTTGAGATCGGCGAATGACTTTTCCGGCGTTCTTTCCCGCGCAAAGTCCAGCAGTCGCCTGATGATGGCCGCGCAGCGCTTGGTTTCCTGAATGACCACGTCGAGGTCTTCGGCTTCAGGACTGCCATCGGGAACCTGTTTCCTGACGAGATGGGCGAACGTAAGCACGCCGGTCAGGGGATTGTTCAGTTCGTGCGCGATACCCGCAGCGAGCAGCCCAACCGACGCCAGCTTCTCTCCCCGCGCAGCCTCAGCCTGTGCGATATCCAGTTCATGCATAGCTTCTTTTACTTTCTGTTGCAGCGTACGCCCCCAGTCCTGCAACTCGGCGTGAGAATCGCGCAACGCTTCAGTCATGCTGTTAAAGGATGCTGCCAGCTGACCGAATTCGTCTTCGCTGCGGACCGGGATGGTCTGGTCCAGGTCGCCCTCGGCAAGCTTGGCAGCGCCGTCTTCCAGGTCACGAAGCGGCAGGTAAACCACACGGTGCACCAGGAAACTCACCATCAGTGCCGCAGCAATGACGAATCCCAGCGCAAGACCGACGATGGTGATTGTATTTGTGCGTATGGCGCGGTCGATCTTGTCCAACGGATACACGATATCCAACACACCGAGTACCGACTGGTCTGCCGAATGCATATGGCACCCGCCATTCGAGCAGCTGGGCTCGTTACGTATCACGGCGGTGCTGCCAAGCATTCGCCGGCCTTCCGGGTCGGTGAAAATCCGCGGTCTGCCGACCATGCGACTCCGTTGCTGTGATTTTTCTTCAAGGTGACAGGCGAGGCAGGATTCGGCTTCCTGATCGATCTGGCGACCGATTTCAATCCTCTCCGAAGAGTGAATGATCGTGCCGTTTTTGCTCAGAATCCTGACTCTGTCAATATCACTCTGGGCACCCACGTCCTGGATGATCTTGTCGACGTAGGATGGATTGTTTTGCAGCATCGCGAACCGCGTGCTCTTGGTGATCACTTCCGACAGCTGGGCCACATGGCTAATGACCTGCTTCAGGAGGCCCTCCCGATTGTTGTGCACGACCAGTGAGGTGAACAGTAATACCGCGACCATCAAGGCAATGGCCAAATAGAGTCCCACCTTAACTTTGAGGCTGTTCCGAACCATCACCCCTCGGCTTCGAGTTCCGCAGCTAACGGAAGAAGCACTTCCGCCTGCCGCGATGCATTAGCTTCGAATTACGACTTCAACCGTAACTATTTACGGTTAAGCTGAGTCAGTACATCGTGGAATGCACCTAGAGTCCGACGGTCCCGACTTTGCCGATGAACATAACTGCGTCCGTCCTCGGCCAGAGGCGCTGAATCGGCGCCTCACCGACGACCACATAGGGCCTCGATTGAGCCTCATTTTGCGATGGTCGTCTCAGGGGTCGTTCAGGGGGTAGTTTTGGGAATATCCCTTGTAACTGCTTGAATTCATTTATTTTCACTGCACTGGCACGTCCATTACCAGCAACTGACAATCCTCAGTCGTTTCAACATCGACAGTCGCAGCACCTTCAACACCGATTCCGTCACGGCGCTCCAGCTGCTCGCCGGCAACAGTAACTGCGCCCTCGAGCACGAAACAATAGGCGCCGTTTCCGGATCTCTTGATGGTATAGGTATCCGACTGCCCGGCCTTAAAATCGCCCAGCCAGAACCATGCCTGCTGATTGATCCAGACGCCGCTATCGTTTTGATCAGGCGACACAATATTCTGAAGTCGGCCCTGACGCTCATCCGCAGAGAATAATTTCTGATCGTAGCGGGGCTCTATATCCCGATCTTCAGGCAATACCCAGATCTGCAGGAAATTAATAATTTCCGACTCGGAACCGTTGTACTCGGAGTGTGTTATCCCTGTCCCGGCTGACATGATCTGAACTTCACCCGCTGTGATAATTTGGGTGTTGCCCATACTGTCCTGATGGCGCAACTCACCGGCAAGCGGGATGGATATAATTTCCATATTCTCATGGGCGTGGGTACCGAACCCCATGCTGGGCTGAACCACATCGTCATTAAGCACTCGCAGCAGACCAAATCGCATTCGCTCCGGATCATGGTATTCGGCGAACGAAAATGTATGCCGGGAACTCAACCAGCCATGTTCAGCGACACCGCGCGTATCAGCTTTGTGCAACATTTTTTTCATCTTTAGCCTCGCTCATGCGGCTCATCAAAAATCCGGCAACGGTCCATTCGGAACGATCCCGAAGGGGTTTCAGCGTGAGTTCTTCAGGCCGATCATAGCGGTCGCACTACACGCGGCTGACCAATGGGGCACTCCAATGCGCTTCGATCCCACTTTGCCGTTGTGGCTGCGGCCTCATACGTACTCGTCAGAAACTCAAGCAGCGTGGCGTCCGGATCGTCGTCCGTGCGCACCGCGTCGTACGGCAGAATGAACTCACCGGCCTCCTGGCTGTAGAACGCCGCGGCCGGTCTAACTGCCTGTTCGGCAAACCCCTCAGGAACAGGGTATGTGTACGAGTAGAACGCCGCATAGTCGGTCGGCCCACCACCGGGCCAGAAGCCTGCGCTGCTGACTTCGTGTGAGTAAGCTTCCAGTGTGACACGATCAGGGAGGTTTGGTATGCCGCCCGGATGCAGGGGTGCCGGGCGGCCGGAGAACCGTGTCACCGCAAGATCAAAACTGCCCCAGAAGAAATGCACCGGACTCGACTTGCCGAGAAAACCGGTACGAAATATCTTCAAGACACGGTCGATTTGTAGCATCGCCTGCCACAATTGCTCAGCATGGTCTGCTTCGTAACTGGCATGAACCTCGTCTTCGGCAAATGGAATTGGATCCGCGACCTCGTTCGGCCGATCGTGAATGGTAACGTCGATGCCCAGCTTGTTGAGCGCACCCATTAGCTCGGCGTAGAACGCTGCCACGGATAACGCTTTCAGGCCAATGGTTCGACTGCTGCCGTCGGAAACGCTGATATTCAAAGCGTGCGCCATAAAATCAAACTCAATATCAAATATGCGGTGATCAATGACGATAGGTGACGTACTCAGGCCGCGCGCAGTCACGTACAGCGTCGCGTGCCAGGAATGCGGCTGCCACGGCGTGAGTGCCAAACGAACCTTGCCAACAATTTGCGTCCACAACTGCAGCGTGTCCCAGGTCGGTTTGGCTTGCTCAAAGGGCAACGGCGGCCAAATCTTATTTTTTCTCATTGTTCGACCCGTTGTTCACGTCTGCTGTCGCCGGGTGCCGCGAGCTTCAAAGAGCGACATCCCGTTCCCCATAATTATAGTATGGTCCTCAAATACAGAACAATCAGACAGATTGACGACATAGCGTCGCATTACGGGTCTTTAGTTATAAACATGCAAGAAGAAATCGAGTCAGTGCCTGGATGCACGATGTCGGTGCGGGTTGAAAGAACTTCCTGGTGGGGCTCTCGCGACGAAGCGTGCATTAAACGCGACGAAGCGATGCGATCGATTTCGCCGGACAATGTAAAATTACGGGTTTGAGCCGGCGATTCGAATATGCCAATGACACTTAACGATCTAATTCGCGATCGCGGTCGCTTCTTCTGGATACTCAACATTGCCGGTTGGTCCGGCTATGTGCTGACGGCCTACGTTGGCGCGCTCGCGCACGAAAAACCCGACTCCTACATTGCCGTCATCATGGCGACAGCCGCGGTCGGTTTTTTGTTGACGATTCCGATGCGCCTGCTCTACCGGCGTCTGTGGGAACGATCACCGGTTACCATTGGCGCCGGCGTCCTGGTGACGTCCTACTTTCTCGCGTTTGGCTGGCGCTGGTTCTCGAACACGCTTTACTACGACTGGGTGAAGGGCGGCTGGCAACCGAAACACTTGATGGATTACGTCGGCGGCGTCATGGGATCGTTCTACATCCTTTTGTGCTGGAGCGGCCTGTATTTCGGCATCAATTATTATCAGCAACTCCAGGATCAGACAGAGCGTACGCTGCAGGCAACGGCGGCGGCGCACCAGGCGCAGCTAAAGATGTTGCGTTATCAACTCAATCCGCATTTCCTGTTCAACACGCTGAACGCAATTTCGACTTTGATTCTGGATGGCGCGAACGAAACGGCGAACCTCGCCGTAAGCCGCCTGAGCGATTTCCTGCGTTACACGCTGGACAACGACCCGATGAAACGCGTCACCCTGGGCTCCGAACTCAGGGCGCTGGACTTGTACCTGGAAATCGAGAAAGTGCGTTTCGGCGAGCGTTTGATCATCCGCAAGGAGGTCGAATCCCGTGCGCGTGAGGCCCTGGTTCCAAGCCTGATTCTGCAGCCCCTGATCGAGAATGCGATCAAGTACGCCATTACGCCCATTGAGGACGGTGGAACGCTGACGATTTCCGCCAAAGTCCACGATAAAATGCTAATTTTGCAGCTATCCGATAATGGTCCGGGTCTTAAGAATGGTCAGAAATCAAAGAAAGGGTCCGGCGGCGTGGGGCTGAAGAACACGCGGGAGAGACTCCAGCAGTTTTATGGAGACCGGCAGGCGTTTACCCTGGCCCCGAACGATCCAAGCGGCCTGGTTATTACGATCAATATTCCTTTCGAGACCGATGAAGACACTTCGAACCCTGATAGTTGACGACGAGGAACTCGCGCGCCGGGGCCTTGAAATCCGTCTGGAAAAATATCCTGACATCCTGATCGTCGGCCAAAGCCGAAACGGCCGCGAAGCATTGGCTGCGGTTACAGATACCGCGCCAGACCTGATGTTTCTCGATGTTCAGATGCCGGGCATGGATGGCTTCGAAGTGCTGCGGAGGATGTCGGGGAGCGACATGCCGAGCGTCATTTTCGTCACGGCATTCGACGAGTATGCCATCCGCGCATTCGACGCCAATGCGCTCGATTATTTGCTCAAACCGATCAACGACGAGCGCCTCGCCGAAGCGGTCGAGCGGGCACGCAATGCGATGGATGAGCGTCAGGCCGAAACACACCGCTCCAAGCTACTGAAATTTGTTTGTGAACTCACGGGACAGGAACTCACGCTGGACATGGCCTTGAGTAAGGCAGACGGGGATGAGCCCCGATTTCCCCGACGACTCGCCATTCAGGATGGCCGGCAGACTAATTGCGTAGAAGTCGATTCGATCGCCTGGGTAGACGCCGCCGGTGATTACATGTGCGTGCACGCGAACGGCGAAACCTTTGTCCTGCGCGGAACGATGAAGCGCCTCGAGGAATTGCTGGACCCTGAAATGTTTGTGCGGATTCATCGCTCAACGATCGTCAACCGACATCGCGTAAGTTCCCTCAGATCCCACCGCAACGGCGAGTACTTTCTGCAGCTCGATTGTGATCATGAATTGAAGCTGAGCCGGAAGTACAAATCTGCCCTGAGTCGCTTCGCCGACAACCTCTAGGGCCGGCTAAACGCTTCATCGCGCCTGGCGCTCTGCTCGTCGCAAACCAGTAAACCTTTCCTCTCCCAACTTAATCATAACTCTACTCAGGTCATCGCTGAATTTAGGAGATGATGATGGCTGTCAAATTTTATTGCTTCCTGCTGATCGGCATTCTGATGCTCACCGTGTCAAGTGCGCTCGCGGTCATCGACGATTTTCACCAGATTGATCCGGGTGATGGAGTAGCGCCCACAGAGATCACAATCGTCCGCGTTTTATACGACGATGACTACCTGTATATCGCCGCCGACCTCCGCGACCGTGATCCAGACAAGATTCAGGCGACCCAGATGATCCAGGGCCGTTTGTTTTTTTCTGCTGACCGCTTCCGGGTGACGTTCGACAGCTTCAATAGCAAGCGCAACGACTGCCTATATCAGGATAACGCCAACGGCGTGAGAAGAGCGGCGCTCCGCGAAAACACTGCAAGATTTGTCGAGGAGTGGGCTGCACTCTGGCATGCCCAATCCGCGCTGAACGATAGTGGCTGGGCCACGGAGATAGCCATCCCCTTCAAGTCGATCTCATTCGACCCAAATGGTGAAACCTGGGGTGTGAATTTCGGTCACGGCATCGTTCGCAAGGAAGAGTCAATTCCCAAACCTTCGAGTCCGCTCTAATCGCCCCCGCACAAGTGCAGCCAACGACCTTCGTGGCAGTAAAGATTTGACGAACCCTTCTCCTCGATGATGTCTTCAAGACCGTCGTGGTCGAGTGGTGGGAGATCATCCACCGGACATTCCTCCGGATACTTGTCATAGTAGTGACGGATGTGGGCCGGGTCGGCGCTTGAGATCGCCCGGTAATATTCCCACTCAGCTTCCTGGTAAAGCAGCCCCCAATCCGGAGAATCATTGTCCAGATCAGGACAGCTGGCATCACCACCCCAAAAAACCTCGAAACGTGAAACGCCGTCAACAGAACAGATGACGGCGATATCCTGCTGACCCGCTGTCGCAAATTCACCGACAACCACGTTCGAGTGCCCGCTAAGCGCCTGCGGAATCAGGCAACCCGATTGCTCCAGTGACGATGCAATCTCGGCAGGCAGCTCCGGCAGCGATAACGGAGATCGGTAAATCTCTGGCAGATCTTTGGCCGCAGGAACCCGTGGTGTCCGCGGCAACTTCATAAGAGCACGCCGCTCGGCTGCTCTGCCCTGCTCCCAGGCCAGGAACTCCGCGTATATCTCAGGCGGCAATGCCTCGATACAGTCGTTACGGCCACCGCCGCGAGTCATGCATGCATCGATCAATGGCACCCAGATCGGTGTGCCAGGTACATATCCGCTTGCCTCCGGTGATGTTTGCCCGCGAGCAAACAGGCCGAAGAACAGCGCCGCCAAGATCAGTCCCAAAGAACCCGAGTAACGCCAGACTTTCCGCATGATGATTCGTTAGAGCACGAATACAGTGATTGGTTCTTTTGTTGCGTCTGTCGATACAGGAATTCTGAGGATTAACGCCGCAACCCGGCGAATATTAGACGAGAGTAAACGGCAACCGTACAATCGTCGCAACTCATCTTCGAAGAAAATAATCATGGTGATTCAGCGTCGCACATTTCTGCAAGGCGCCGGCAGTCTTGCCGCCACCGCCTCGATCAGTTCGCTAGCGTTCGGGAAAGAACGAAAAATGTCTGTCGGCGTAGTCGGCGGCGGAATCGTTGGTGCATCGATCGCGATGCACCTTTCCAGATCCGGGACGGATGTCACGTTGTTTGAGAAATCAGCGCCCGCGACGGGGGCCACCGGTAAATCATTCGCCTGGATTAACGCATTCACCAGCGACCCCCATTATCGGGCTCTGAGATTGAAAAGCATTGAGGCCTATCAGGAACTCGACAAACAACTCCAGCTCAACATTACCTGGGGCGGCGCAATTCATTGGGCCGTGGACCTGGCAGAAGCGGAGAGAATGAAAGCCAAGGCGGCGGAATTCAGTCAAGCCGGATATCCCACCCGGATGATAACTCCGGAGGACCTGGCTGAATTGGCCCCCAACCTGCGCCTCGGCCCGTTTGATGCTGCGTCGTTTAACCCGCTCGATGGCCATATGGATCCTGTTCAT
>Ga0255052_10001475_pt1 | contig 17686 bp, 17 predicted proteins | sample JV7_2_21_MG_FD_188632 | JGI IMG/M metagenome (GOLD analysis project Ga0255052, IMG submission 188632) | Seawater microbial communities from Jervis Inlet, British Columbia, Canada - JV7_2_21 | ecosystem: Environmental > Aquatic > Marine > Inlet | place: Canada: British Columbia | collected...
TTTTCGGTGTGAAAGATGAGCTCGATCCAGTTTACTGGATGCTGGGAACTGCCATGGGTTGGGGCGGTCTGCCAGCGCAGGATGCCATGTATGCAATCAGCGTCCCTGAGAAGAACGACGGGAAGACCCCGTACACACTAACCGTCAAGGACGTGCCGGTGGACGCCTTCTGGTCCGTGACCCTCTACGACGACAAGGGCTGGATGCCGGTCAACGAATATAACGCCTACTCCTTTAACAGCGTCACCAGCAAGAAGGACAAAGACGGCAGTGTCACCATCCACTTCGGCGGCGACCACAAGGCGGACAACTTCCTGCCGATCGTGCCGGGATGGAATTACATCGTCAGGATGTATAAGCCAGGACCGGAGATTCTGGACGGAAGCTGGACGTTTCCAGCTCCTAAAGCTGTTAATTGAGGCTTGCCGGCGATTAACCGTTGGAGAGACTGGATGGAAGCAGGGCACCTTCAACTGTACAGGTCGCCGAACAAGGGGCGTGGGCGAAGACTTGAGATGGCATACACAACGCGGTAGGGTGGTTTGCGAAGCGTACTGGGACAATTGCTACGCCTGCAGCGATACGACTTTGATTTCGTGGGTTAAAGACAAACGCTCCAAATAGAACTGAGGATTAATCAGATGCACAAAAAACACTTCTTTATTTTGGTAATACTTGGCTTACTGACTGGCTGCACGAGCATCTCGAAAGGTATTACCGCGGCCATTATGGAAAGTGAGGCGAAGGATGATCGTCAATGCTGGATTACCGGACGTTCATTCGAAGGTCTTGATGATTTGTTTAAAGCAGAGGTAGACGGGAATTCGAGTGGCGGCGCTCCTGCCATGCTGAAGGTGATGTTAGTGCACGGGATCGGAACTCATGTGCCCGGCTATTCCCGCCACATGCTGGATGGTCTGATTGCGGAGCTTGGTTTCAAGAACACGGATGAAACGGTAAAAACGATAGAGCTGAGCCATCCCGAGTTCCCGGACGGATTGGGCGTACTAACGGTGCATCGGTATATGAACCTGGAGCGTACGCGGGAAATCCTGTTTTACGAATTAACCTGGGATTCGATCGTCGAGGAGGAAAAGAAACTCCTCGATTTTGACAATACTATCGAGGCCTCGTCGAGGCGCGCCCCGTTCAATCACACCATGAAAACCTTTATTAACGACACCGTGCCCGACGCCCTGATTTACAACACCCGTTACCGCGATCCGATTCAGCGGTCTTTCGGTCAGTCCATGTGCTGGATGCTGAGCGAAAAGTGGAAAAACTTGCCAAATAACGAGCGGCGTCATTGCGATATCAGGCGGAAGGACCTCTGGTCGCAAATCGATGACAGTAATATTGCCATCATCAGTCATAGCCTGGGTAGTCGTATCAGTTTCGATTCGCTAGAGGAGGCAGGAGTAAACCTGAACCAGGACCCGTCTTACCATGTGGTTAGAGACAAGCTTAAAGAAAAACAGATACAATTTTACATGTTATCTAATCAGCTGCCGTTGTTGCAGACCGGGCGACGCTTGCCCGAGGTACACGACGAGGTCGGCGCCATATGTGACACGGAAAGTGATCGGTATGGGGAGCGTTTTTTCAAGAAGCTGCAGATCGTGGCTTTTAGCGATCCGAACGATCTCTTCAGCTATGTGGTTAAACCGAGTTTTATTAATCGAAACATAGACTCCCGGTTATGCCCGGCCGTTACCAATGTGGTTATAGAAGTCGCCCATGTCAGCAAGCTCTTCGGAGGCCAGGCTTTTTCCAACCCTCTAGAAGCGCACACGGGATACGAGGCGGATAGCAGGGTGCTTAAAATGCTGGTTTCTGGTTTCGGGAGGTCCCATGGGCAGGAAGAACCGAGGGCACGCTGCGACTTTATCGAAACCTTTCCTGATTACTAGTCGCGGTACTGACAAGTTAACTTTTTTATCAATACAAATTCCCTTTAGTGTTGCCCTGTTACGCTAATGCACTTTTCCAACACGCTAAAGCACGCATCCGAAATAATCGATAATGAGCTGCCGATATTAAATGGCGACTGAGATTGAATAAATTGTAAACTGCTGCATGTACATTCAAGAAACGTTGGGCTTGATGAATTGACTTAAATCTACGCATACCACGTTCTCGAACCCTGGTCGATTGATGCGAAAGCTCAGCCCGATTGTTAGCATACTGAGATGTATCGTGAATTGTATTAGGGATTAGTTCCCGATGTGCGACGCCATAACTTCTCAATTTATCAGTTACTATTTTCCTGGGTTCGCCTTGATGTTTCTTCAATAACCTTTTAAAGAATCGCTTTGCTGCTGCACCATCCCGGCGTTTCTGAAGATACACATCAACAACCTCACCATCCTGATCAACCGCCCGCCAGAGGTAATGTTGAATACCACCAATTCGGATAAATACTTCATCAATGAAAAATGTATCACCATATCCTCGGTGTTTTCTCTTCAGCTTAGTCGCATATTTCGGGCCAAATCTATTGCACCACAACCGAATCGCCTCGTAAGTGACATTTATCCCTCGCTCGGCTAATAAATCTTCAATATTTCGATGACTGAGATTGAATCGATAATAGAGCAATACCGCATGTTGGATGATTACCGATGGAAATCGATGTCGTTTGTATATATTTGATTTATTCATTCGGCAATTGTCGCCGAACTTCAGTTAACTTGTCAGTACCCCTGCCGGAAGTGTATTACAGGAAGCAGCCAGCTGAGCCTATGGATTCAGGCGACGAGGAAGAATCAGATCATTAATTGCTGAAAAAGGGAAATAAGTATACTGTCCCCGTTCATTTTCGCGAGACCCTCGAACACCGGGGGAGGTATTATGAATCGCTCACATAGGTACCCAGGTTGCATCCTGTTTTTCCTGATTGCCTTCGGGTTTGCGATCCCCTGTTCTGCGCTGGATCTGGAAGCCCGTAAATGGAACCATATTCCCCTTGGCAGCAGTTTTGTCGGTGGCGGCTACGCCTATACCGAAGCCGATATTAGTGTGAATCCCGCGCTGTTACTCGAAGATGTGGAAATGAAACTGGATACGGTCGCGGCAAAGTATATACACGCATTCGAATTTTTGGGTAAATCGGCCCGTGTCGACATCACCCAGGCCTACCAGGAAGGCAGATGGAAAGGACTGGTCGATGGCGTACCCGAGGCCATTAAACGAAGCGGCTGGTCGGATACCTTTGTCCGTTTTGCGGTTAACCTGTACGGTGCGCCACCGCTACGCGGCAAGGAGTTTGGTGCTTACCGGGCAAAGACCAGGAATGAAACCATTATCGGTGCGGGGTTGGCAATGCGTTTGCCGACAGGTGATTACATGGACGATAAACTGATTAACCTGGGGCAAAACCGGTATGCTTTCCGACCCCAGATCGGTGTCGTTCATACCCGTGACAAATGGACCACTGAAGTAACAGCCGAAGTGGCTTTCTATACCGACAATGACGATTTTTTCAACGACAAAAAACTTGAACAAAAGCCGTTGCTGTTTACCCAGGCTCATTTTATTCGCAGTTTGGGCCCTGGAGAATGGGTAAGTTTGAGCCTGGGCTATAACTACGGCGGGGAGAATACGGTCGACGGTGACGACAAAGATAACCGAAATCAGAATACTGGCTGGGCGCTTGGCTACAGTTATCCGATAACCCGTCAATCCGGCATTAAAATCTCCTATGTTAAATCTCGTACCGAAGAATCAACGGGACTTGATACAGAATCCCTGGCCCTGGGTATGGTGTTCTCGTGGTGATTAGGGATTCCGGGGACAGTATACTTATTTCCCCGAAATTCCGAAATTCACCTTCAGTGAAATAGGTATACTGTCCCCGTAATTCTTACAGGGCGGCTTCGAGTTTGCTGGCGATGTCGCGACTGAATTGCGCCAACGCCTCGTTCATCGCGGCGACCACGGCGCTGGTGCCATCGTTCGAATTGTTTCCCGGTGTTGCCTTTGATTGGTAACGATTGCGTCGCACCGGGACTGCCATCCCGCCATCGGTATCGGCGATACCCCATTGTACTTCCAGCACGATGCGGCCCTGGTGGTCAGCCTCGAAGCGATTGATGTCGCCCACCAGGCGATATTTCACCTGGTCCCGGACAAACGATTCGTATGGAAATATTACAACGACAACGCCCTCGAGCAGATTGTCGACGTCAGCCGATACGATGCGCAGCAGCGACGTCGAGAGCGGTTCACTCCAGCGACTAAACTCGTCAACTTGCATTTCGGCATTGGCCCCGCGCGTAACGATTTGCGAACGATTCAGGTAATCCGGCATGCGGAACGGGCCCAGTCCGAGTAACACTGCATCATCCGGGTCCTGCCTGAAATCGGAGTCGATCGGGTTGAGCGAAAAGTAGCGCACTGGCGATGAAGACGAGCATGCCGAGAGTACAAACATCGCAATCATGCCAAGCGTGACCAACCGAAATCCTGCCATCATTGTGCTTACTCCTTTCATTATTCTGTGTCCTTCTTGCCGCGTATCAGGGACTCGGGTTTTTGCTCCATCAAATTGAGGAACTCTCGTAGCGCTCGCGCCGCGGATTCGACTTCCTTGAGCGTCCTGCCAAGCTGATAAGCTTCGGTCGATTCACCCTGCAGCTGGAAGCGGGCGGCTGCCAGTGTGCTCTTTATTTCGCCTGGTATCTCGCGGATGCCATCATCCTCAAGGATGGTGCGCAAGGCTTCCAGAGTGCTCTGCAGTTCTGCGGGTATGGCACGGAGATTGTCATTTTCGAGCACTACCCGCAGCGCTTTCAGGGATGAATTCAACTCTGTTACCGCCAGGTTGATCGAACCCAGGGTATTTTCAATGGGCAGTTGGTTCACTTTATCCAGCAACCTGGAAATTTTCTCCTGCAGTCCGGACAGGCCAGTGACGACAGTCGGAATGGTGACATATCCTTCGAATTCTCCCAGTTCAGCGGCTGGCGCATCATCGAAATAGTCGAGCGCGACGACCTGTGCGCCTGTCAGCAGGTTACCTGTTTGGAGAGTGGCTCGCAGGCCGTTTCTGACACCTTTCTCAAAAGTCTTACTCATCAGTTCGAGAGATTCCTTGGTATCCGGTAGTGCGAAGCGCCCGGGTTCGATATAGATGAGCACCGGTATCGGTACACCACGCGGTTCCGCGTTTACGCGCATGCCTTTATCAACCAGCTCTTTCAACAGAACACTTTTGACCTCGCCAATGCGAATTCCACGATATTCCACCGGTGCCTTTGGCAACAAACCCTTGATCGACTGGTCAAAATTGACGACATAGTAGGCACGATACCCGTATGGAGATTCGAGTATGTCGTCATAATTGGGAAACAGTCGAAACTCGGTATTATTTTCAACCGGTACACCGACGCCAAAATCGGGTGGCGTAGCAAAGGTGACACCGCCTTGCAGGATTGACTTCAGCGAACCGGCTTCGACCTTGAAACCTTCGGCACTGGCGCTCAGGGAAATTCCGCTCAGATCCCAGAAGCGCACCGAACTGTTTACAAGCTCATGGTACGGGGCGTCGATAAAGATTACATGACGAAGCTGTTTCTTTTCCGGGTCAAAAGTCAGGCTTTCCACGCGGCCAACTTCAAACCCGTGAAACAGCACCGGGTCACCGGGACCCACCGAAGCTGCACGCTCGCTCAACAGAATCAGGCGTATGCCCGGTGCATCAACGGGTGTTAGCGGCGGTTCTTCGAGGCCCGTGAATTCAAGTGCTTCGGTATTCGATGAGCCTGGTGCAATCTGGATGTAGGCGCCCGAGAGGATAGTGTCGAGGCCCGATATCCCGCCACCTCCGATATGTGCAGTAACCACCCAGAAACGCGTTTCGTCGTTCAGCAGCGGTAACGCCTCGCGTTTCATTTTGATAATGGCGGTAATGCCTTCTAAATTCTCGCCCAGAACGACATCCTCTACCGTACCCATTTCGACGTCGCGAAACTTGACCACAGTCTTGCCTGCCGCCAGGCCACTTGCGGTTTTAAAGTGAATCCTGATTTCGGGCCCCTCGGTCATGTAGGTATAGGCCACCATCCAGGCACCCAGCACCAGCGCGGTCACGGGGATGATCCAGATCGCGGTAAACTTCTTGCCTTTGCTTACCTCAGGTTTCGCTGTCATTTTTATTATCCAATCGGTCCCACATTAAACGGGGATCAAAATACTCCGCGGCCACCATGGTCACCAGAACGACCCCGGCAAAACTGTAGGCCGCGATGCCGGGTCGAATGACCAGTAAACCGCCAAGATGCACTAACGCCACCAGTATCGCAACCACGAACACGTCGACCATCGACCATTTGCCAATGAATTCGGCGGCGACGTAAAGTTTGGTGCGCTGCCGATGATCTTCGCGATCGCTGTTTTCGACGCTCCACACCAGGTAAAACATGACTGCGAGCTTTGCCAGCGGCACCATCACGCTGGCGATAAAGATGACCGCGGCGACAGGTACCGATCCCAGCTTTATCAACAACACCACGCCGCCGAGTATGGTGCTGAATTCAGCGCCGGTAATCGTGTCGGTAATCATGATCGGGTAGAGGTTGGCGGGGATATACAAAATACTGGCCGTAATCAGTAGCGCCAGCGTGATCTGCAGGCTATTGGTCGTGCGCAGATGCAGGGCCGCACCGCATCGGGGACAAGTATGACCCGCAGATGGTGCCAGCTTGCAGCAGACATGGCAGGAAGCGAGGCCCCGCGAAGCTGCAGTATCGTAATTGTCGCTCATTGATTCACGTCCAGGGCTTCAATCATTTCCCAGCACTGGAAACGGTCCAGCGTCACCATGGCGAGCGCGAAACAGATGCTGAATCCGGCGTAAGCCCAGAACGATATGCCAAGCACTACCGTAGCCATGGCCGCGATTTTCACCAGGCTGACGATGACGCCGATGATAAACACTTCGACCATGGCCCAGTTTTTCATAGTGAACACACCGCGCGCCGCAATGCGTAACCATGGTGCCTTCTTGCCGAACATCAGCGGGGCACTGATCATGACCAGTAGCAACAGGATCAGCGCCGGAATGTAAATTATGAAAGCCGCCACCATGATCGCCAACTCCGGCATGCCGTAGCGCCACAGGGAGCCCGGGGCCGAACGCAAGGTCATCACGCTTTCCAGGCCGCTGGCCGAGAATGACAGGAAGGAGAAACTGCAGGCGAGAACGAGCAGTATGATGGCGGCGATGGCGTATGCCAGCACTCGGTTCATGGCATCGCGCCGATAACGGGTCAGAAAATGCCCGCAGCGGGGGCAGCTTGCCTGACTACCGTTTTCCAGATCACCGACATCCACCAGTAAATCACAACCGTGACAGGCGATTAAGTCACTCATAAAAATCGATGATATCCGTAATTCAGAGGCAAGTGCAACAAGGGTCAGAACATGTAGCGTAAATATAAATTAATACGCTCCGACTTGAGTTAAGTCAATTTATTACGCTGTAAAACAGTACTATGGTTACGATAATTCAATCAATTCGAATTATTTGCGCTAATCCGATATTTTCCTGGCAGTTTTTGGAATAAGACCTTAATCGGCCAGGCAATATCAGTGATGTAAAATTATTTAGTTGGAAAGTTGGTTATAAAATTTAAGTAATCATAGTATGCTCGGTATAATTAACGCTTGCCAACACCAGTTTATACGCCAGCAGATGGGCTTATGCGCGCGCCGAACTATATACTTCGCGTCTGGCCTGTGCACACTAAAAAGCAAACCAAGAGGGAAATAACAAATGAAACCAATTAACAAGATTGCAGTTGCGACACTGCTGGCCTCGACCAGTACCTTTGCCTTTGCAGGGGTTGATTCCGATATCGGCTCGGTGCCGGATATAGATGCTGCGAATGCCGAAAAAGACTGGTCCGGGATGCTTGGCCTGGCGGTACTTTCGGCACCGGAATACTGGGGTAGTGAAGATACCGAGGGCACCGGGGTCCCGGTTATCATCGTGGATTACAAGGACACTGCCTATTTCAAGGTAAATAGGGCCGGATACTGGTTCTGGAAGCCGAATGATAACTTCCGTGTTGGTGCGCTGCTTAAAATTCGTCCGGCTGCCTGGGAAGACGATGACGATAGCATCGAAGATCTGGGACCGCTTCCCGCCGGGTTCGATGAGCCTGACGCACAGGGTGAAGCCGGTGTTAATTTTCTCTATAAGAAAGATCGGTTTTCGACCGAGGCTCAGCTGACCTCGGGCGAAGACGTAAACCTGGCTTTAAACTTCCAGTACAACCTGGTCCAGTCCGCGGATCTGGTGTTGATGGCGCGCCTCGGAATTGAACAACTGGGTGAAGATACCGTGCTCTATAACTGGTACGGCGATGATGACGATTCATTCGATCCCGATTCAGCCAGCAATACCACGCTAGGACTGGTTGGCATATATACTCTGTCGAAAGAATGGAAGCTCTTTTTCGGCGCGACTTCAACGACGCTGGACGACGAAATAGAGGACAGCCCGATTGGAGACGACGATACGTACACGGCCGGATTTATCGGGGCTGGCTGGACCTTCTAAACCGTGTTAACGTCTCGAGTACCGGGAATTCGGGGACAGTATACCTAATTTCCTGTAATCTGGGGTGGCCGGTAAATTAACGCATACTGTCCCCAGATTTTCCGGAAACTAAAAACCGGTGGTTATTGAAACATAAAAAAAATCAAGGGGGCTAAGGGCTACAATCATGAATACACACTTGTACAAGAATCTCAAATCCGTGCTGGTCGCGTCGCTGGTACTATGTTGCGTCACCGGCACCAATCTGGCGCAGGCCGAGGCCGACTGGTATTCGTTCACGCTGGATAACGACACCTTTATCGGTAATGATAACGGTTACACCAATGGTATGTTCTTCACCTGGATTGACACGGCGGACAACAACAAGCCCGAACCCGGATTCCTCGCGCGCGCGATGTCGTGGAGCCTGCCAGATGGCGATGCGACCACACGCGAGGTCTCGTTAGGAACGATCGGGCAATTGATGATCACACCGGACGATATCGAGGTAGATCCTCCGATATTGCCGCCCGACGACCTGCCTTACGGCGGCCTGCTATTCTACAGCGATACCTTTGTAAGGATTTCTAAAAAGCACGCTGACAGTATTGCAGTCACGATTGGCGTGGTCGGCGAGAACTCCTTCGCGGAGGAATCCCAGGAGTTCGTGCATGACGTTATCAGTTCCGACGAACCCTGCTGCTGGGATGAACAGCTCGACGACGAAGTCGTGTTCCAGGTCAGCCGCGGGCGGACCTGGAGAAGCTGGGTTTCCGACGGCGGTAACGCGGATCTGCTGCTCACCGGCAGTGTAGCACTGGGTACGATATCGAGTTCCGTAGACGCCGGATTCATGGTCCGCTACGGCAACCAGATTGAGCGAACTTACGCCAGCGCGCTACTGGTCAGTAGCAGAACCTCGAATCCCCTTGCAGCGGAAACCGGCTGGTACGTGTTTGCCGGGCTGAGGGCAAGGTACACGGGCAACCAGATATTTCTGGACGGGAGTAAGTCCTACGACGATGACTTCGAGGAGATCGATTACCAGGAGGACACGATCGCGACCACCGCAGGCGTGGCCTACTCGTGGAAGAATTGGTCATTCACCTTCGCAATTACCGATCTGAACGCGGACGCAGATGACGATGCGGAAGAATACACCGAGTTCGGCACCTTCACGCTGGCCTGGCGGGCCGACTGAAGGTTGAGGTCATTAGGAGGGTCGGTGATAAATCAGGAACCGTTATTATTTGTCGCCGGCTCCCTTTTAGTACTTATTTCTGGAAAGACTCTTCATTAACATTCGCGGTCAATGATCTTGATGTTATTACGGATGACGATGAAGACGAATTTGAGGAATTGACCCGGCACGGTACCCTCACTTTTACCTGGCGGGGTGACTGACTACGATTGTTGCGTTCGCGCGCGGCACGCGAATATGGCCCATCAGGCCCCAGTTCAGTTTAATTTTATTTCGGCAACTGCTTGAACATCGAGCTCACCGCGTAGTCGAGGCGTTTCTTGATCACGTCCTGCTCCGGGTTATGCTGGATTTCGGCCGTAGCCACGCCGCCCCAGATGGCCAGGCCGGTACCGGCGTCTATGAGGATGACAGTAAGCGCACCCATGGGCACGTTTTCCAGTTTTTCCAGCTCGCTTTCCGGATCAATCTTGATTCCCATGGTGGCCATGTCGATGCCGGCGGCATAAGCGACGATCAGGTCCGGGTTGGCCGTCGATTCGGTCAGGCCATGCTCGCGCAATTCACGGTCGATGAGGAACTTGATTTCGGCATCGGCGTCGAACTGTGGCGGCTCCCACTTGCCCTCGGGGTCGTAGACGATAGCGGCCGAGCCCAGCCAGGTATAGGTAGAGTAACCCTTCAGGTTGGCCTTGGGATCGACGTCGGTATCGACCATGATGTCCCTGGTGACGCTGCTGGCGCAGCCTGCGACGAGCAGCATTACAGCGAATATCGGAAACAGGTATTTGTTCATAGGAGATGCTCTGTTATATGGTTCAGATGTGATTCAAACAATGTACAGTTTTACCAACACAGGGTTAAGTTACTATCGGAATAATGCAGACATTAAGGTACCAGTTAATTGAATCTGGGGCCAGAGCCTGCGCTCACGGAGTATGACCATCGTCCGATGCGGCTATTGTTACTTTACGAATTTCCCGCGGCGCCGTATTTATTCATCCAGGTCTTGACCTGCGGATTTTGCGAGGCAACGGACGCCAGCAGCGCCAGGTAGCGGTGGATGCCATCGGTTTTTCCGGTTTTCTCCATGTACGCTACCTGCAGGAATGACAGGTCGATGTTATTTGGCCAGCGTTTGCTCGCCGCTTCGATGGTTTTCATCGCCTTGTCGGTCTCACCGCGTGAGTCGAGCGCGACGGCGTAAACATAAACATGCCGGGGATTCGAATCTTCCTGTTCGATTGCGGTTTCAAAATACTCAAGCGCTTCATTTTGTTGACCGGAACGAACCAGGAACAAGCCATAAGCGTGATGGGTATTGGCGCTGTCGGGGGCCACCTGCAGGGCTTGCAGCAACAGTTTGCGGGATTCATGATCCCGGCCGGTAGAGCGGTATAGATCCGCCAGGTTGATCAGGGTCGGCACGTAGTTCGATTCAATTTCGAGTGACTTCAGGTAAGCGTTTTCTGCGAGGATGCTGAAACCGAGGCTTGCCTCGAGATTGCCGATCGAAAGTTGCCCGGCGGGGGTATCGGCATTGTAATTCAGTGCTCCACGGTATTCTGCAATCAGCGCGTCGAGCCGCGCTGCATCCTTGCCCGCGAGCTGCGGTTGCGCCTCGGCGAGCGCACTCGCGACCTCGAGCCGAATCACCCTGACCGGATCTTCGATCAACGGATTCAGCAATTGCCAGCGTAGTTGCCCCGGCATTGCGCGTAACGCGCTGACCGCCGCTCGACGTATCAGCGGATTCGCATTAGACAGTTGCCGTGAAGCGTTATCAACCGCCAGTTGCGACGGGAAACCGGCGAGTTTGCTGACCAGCGAAGCCTCGCGGATGGGCGCCAGGTTAAACCTCGAGGAATGGCGCGCGAAATCCTTGAACATCAACGCATCCTGTCGATCCAGCCCCTGGTTGATTAGCACCCAGGCGTTTTGCTGCTGGCTTACGCCCCATCCGGCCAGCGAATTCGCGGCCCACTTATCGGTTTTACCCCGATGGCAGGTGGTACAGGCGTTAGGCGTATCAGTGTGCGACGACAAGCCGGGGTCGGGGATCCCGAAACGATGATCTCGCCTTGGATCGACAGTCATGTAAAGTCGCTCAGGCATATGGCAGTTGACACATTGTGCGCCGTCAGACCCTGCCTGATGGCGATGGTGCTCGGCGGTATCGAAGCGGGCGGGTTTGTGGCACTGCGCGCAGAGCGCGTTGCCTTGCGCAATCAACTTTCCGGAATGCGCATCGTGGCAGTTGGCACAGGTCACGCCTTTGAGATGCATTTTGCTTTGCAGGAACGAACCCAGCACAAACACTTCGTCGTCGATCTGGCCGTCGGCAAAGTAGAGCCCCTGGTCGAGCAGGGCCAGGCGGTATTGATCATGGTAGGCGGCGAACGGGTTGGGGTCGCCATTAATGGCGCGCCGCGAATGGCAATCGCCACAGGTATCGATGTGGGCATCGTTGCCGACACCGGTCGGCGAGGCAATATCGTCTTCACCTTTAAACGCCCAGCTAAGCGCGGGCATCGGCCGACGTTTGAATCCGGTGTTTTCAGGGCTCAGTTGACTGGCGGTTGCCAATGCCAGGTGTTCTGAGGCCGGGCCATGGCAGGATTCGCAGCCAACACCGACCTCGGACCAGGCAGTAGCGTAACTTTGATCTTCGGGATCGAAGTTCTTGAAAAAGTTGGTGCTGTGACACGCGATACAGCGACTGTTTGCATTCTGGAAGTGTCGTGTCCAGAAAAAAGGATGCTCCGGGTCGATATCCTCGTTGGCCCGTAGGTGGTACCAGCGTTGTCCGCCTTGCTCTTTGCTGCGACTATCCCAGGCCACATTCAGAGCCTGTAAATGACCCTTGTCGATATGGATCAGGTATTGCTGCACTGGATAATGTCCAAAGGTGTACTGGACCGTGAACACGCCGGGCTTGCCGTCTTTGGCCGCGGTTGCTACCTTGAACGCATCGTCCTCCCGGTACAGCCTCGTCTCAATGCCGTGAAACGATACCGTTATGTTGTCGAAATCTCCCAGCACCGTATTTTTATTGGCCGGTTGCATCGCCTGGTGATGATCTGACAGTTGCCATTCAGTGTATATCGCCGCATGACATTGAATACATTGATCGGAACCAACAAATTCAGTTGATGGCTCGATGGTCTCGAGCGACGCTGCATTTACCCCGGAAAGGGCGCTCGACAGTAAAAAAAATGCGAAAATAATTCTTAGGCTATCGCTTGATAATATGATGCGTTGCATGTTTACGGGAGTGCCTCTTTTGATGCAGGCGAGATTATCAGGTTTTTAACCATGAAGAAAAATTGACCATTCTGATTGCCTGAGAGACAGTTTTAGCTCATCGAAAACCTGAACAGGAAACGATGATGAACAAGAAACGAAGCGCAAGCTGGTGGCGGTCAACGGCTAGTTGCCAGGCTCCGTTATTGCCTGTATCTCGCTGAGATCGGCGTGCAGGCGCGCCGCTTCAGTGGTGGCTATAACGGCGAGTGACGCGATGACGCCGAAAAGAATTAATCCATTGAATGCAATGATGACCGCGAGGAAGCGACCGATGCGGCTGGCGGGACGAATATCGCCGTAACCCACCGTGGTCGCGGTAATGAACGACCAGTACAGCGTCGACAGCGGTTCCCATTGTTCGAATCGCCCCGCAATCTGGCCCAGCAAGACGATTCCCATGACTAAAAACAAGATGATCGGTGATGCGATCTTCAGGACTATCCAGAACAGCTGTAAGAAGGAAAACGCGAAATCCACGGTGGTTACCTGTAATCGTTTAATTGGCCAATGCTAACGCAAATCGCGCGGTTTCGGGAGTGCTGCGATCAACAGGAATTCCGTTTTGGAGATAGGTACTTCGGTTCTGCTCTCCGTTAGCGGATGCGATAAGCCGTATTCCTGCAGGTTCATCATGAAGGACGCAAAGACATCATCACCCTCGAACCGGTTTTCGGCATCGTACTGGTTGAGCCATTTCGCCACAAATTGCGTGGTGAAAGCTAATGCTCCGCATCAGTGGCGCGGCTTTGCCACGTCAGACTGCATTCGCTTATAGTTGTTATGCTGCATGATGGATATCCCAACCAGGGAAAACTAAAACGGCGGGATGGCATTTTAGCGCTACGGCTAGTTGCTTGGCCCTTTCTACGCCCAAGTTAATACGACCATTTTCTATGGCGGAAATGGTGGATTGAGGAATACCGGTTATCCGGGCAAGCTCATTTTGACTCATCTCCTGCAATTCACGAATTATGCGGACTGACTCGCCAACGCTAACTTCAATATGTCTTTTTGCAATTTTGTAATCTTTCATGTCATTTTTTCCGATAATCGTGAGCTGTAACATTTACGGCTTTAACGAGAACCTGGTCTTTCTCTACTCGATATATGACTCGATACTGTCTCCCAAGTCTGGACGAGCGATGACCTTTCCACTCACCACGTAAGGATTCATCATGAAACCCTTTTATTAATCTAAGGCCAGTAGGGCCTGAGATGGCGACGACGTCCTTCCATTTCTCATATCGTTTTAATATATCTTGCGGCAAACCACGAATTTGGCGAGGAACTCTCCGGTGTTCATAAATGTGACACATACTATAAATAGTATATATACCAAATTCGGTATGTCAATATTGCTGTAGCGGGTAGTAGCCGAAAGTGTATTTGACCGGAAAATCGCCTGGCTTGCCGTCGAGCGCGGTTGTGGACACCCTGTAACTGCCGCCTTGTCGGTAAAGCCGGGTTTCAATGCCGTGGAAACTCACCTTGACGTTGTCAAAATTTCCGAGCACTGTATCCGGGTTCGCCGGCTGCATCGCCTTGCTGTGATCCGACTGACGCAAGGTCGCATATATTTCCTGGTGACACTGCGTGCAGCGGTCGGAACCGACAAATCCGGGGGATTCCGGGGAATCGATCGCGACGGCTGCGGTTGCAGTAATCGCCATGGCCAGTAGCAGGGCCGGGCCAGCAAGGTTTCTGAATTCTGCCGCGTTGATAACGTGTTTAATATTAATCAACTCGTCTCGTTCGCTTGGGGCGAGCGTAACAGGTTTGTACAATCATGAAAAAGTACCTTGTCATCGGAATTGTTTTAGTGGTTTCGGCATGCTCGACATCCTACAAGCCGCTGTACATGTATAACGAAATTCTCGTGGTCAACAATTCGCGTGAATTGCTGCAGGAAGTCACGATCACCGTTCCAGGTACCGGGCGTACGTTCAGTTGCGGCAATATTGCGCCGCTCGGCATTTGCTCGAACCGGTTCGGTAAGCGCCGCTATGAGTACAACTCGATCCGGATCGCTTGGGTATTCGGCAATACCGCGCGGCAAACGGAGGAATTCGTGGTTCCGGTGCCGGCCACTTTTGCCACGGGGCTGTCGTTGAGAGGCGTGCTGGCAATCAGCCCTGAAGGGCAGCTGTCGGCTTATTTCCAGCAGGAAACGCCGTTCAGGTAAAGGTCCGAGCCCGACCCTACGACTCAGTGCAGGCGCATCGACGACAATTTCGCCTGTATCGCCATTTCATCCTGCATGCGCTCGGCGCGGTGCAGGATTTCGTCGTAGCTGTGCCTGCTCCATGACTGCCGGTTAGCGAACAGTTCGCGCAACAGGGCATGATTAAGCCGGTGATTCGGCTGGTGTACGTACAGGTGTCCGAAAAGCGGCCCGCCGGCGAGCGCGAGATCGCCGAAACACTCCAGCATTGCATGACGCGCGAATTCATCTTGATAACGCAGGTGTGAACAGCCAGGGTCGATGAGGTTGTGCATCATTACCATTGACTGGAATCGTTTGTGGAAACGGCTGTCGTTGGTTTCGGGCATTGTGGTGGCGGGATCAAAGCCGAGCGACCGGGCAGGGGCAAATTCTCGGGCAATCACGTGATCGACCATTTCCAGCGAGATGCATTGCGGGTTGATTGCCGCGTGGCGGAACTCGACGTTCACCGTCATTCGCGGCACGCCGGCGGGACTCAAAATGGCATAGGATTCTCCGAGTCTGACTTGCAGCGGACGTTCGATCCAGTAGCCAAACCGCGACAGGCGCTGCGGCACGAGTCCCGCGCGATTGATCAACGCTATCAACGGCGCCGAACTGCCGTCGAACAACGGTGTTTCGGGACCGCTGATTTCGATGATGACATTGTCGATGCCGCATGCGCGCAGCGCGGCGAGTACCAGATCGACCCCGCTGACGGTAACGCCGCTGTGATTGCCGATCGTCGTATTCGGGCCGTTTACCACCAGGTTGCGCCAGCTCGCCTTTATCGATGCGTGTTCTGTTTCAATATCCGTGCGCAAAAACCAGGTGCCAGTATCAGGTTGCGCCGGCATTAGCGTCAACGACACTGGATTACCGCTGTAAACACCACTGCCTTCGTAATATATGGGTTCGCCAAGCGTACACAGGTAGCGCGCGGTAGTGGGGTGCGAAAAAACCAAGCCGGTTTGCCTCGAGTAAAAAAATAGGTTGCGCTACTATTACCTTGATTGGGAAAATGACGCTAATCTGTGGGCGCCAAACGATTATCCCAGCGAGAAAACCTGATCAGCGATGCCAATAAACAACCATTTTTCCGTTATTTCTTCGGGAGTTTTGATGATCGCGAAAGCGATCGACTCCTACGGTAACGACAGCCGCGAACTGTTTCACCGGGCAGGACTCGACTATGACCGCCTGCACCAGCCGCTGGCGCGGTATTCCTATGCGTCGATTCAACGCCTGTGGGCGCTTGCGGTAGATGCCACGGGTGATGCCTGTTTTGGCCTCAGGGTGTCCAGTTTCTGGCATCCGACCACGTTTCACGCGCTCGGTTATTCCTGGCTTGCAAGCCGCAACCTCGCGGAGGGATTCGATCGCCTGGTGCGTTATTCGAGCGTCGCCAACACCGCGTCCAAAGGCATGATGCGGATCGAACAGTCAGCTGACGCCTTCTGTTTTGCGGTCGATAGCAATTCCGTGTTCCCACCCCCGCAGCCGGCGGCGATGGATGCCGGTATGGCGACCATTCTGAGGATGTGCCGCGCGGCTTACGGCAACAAATTCAGGCCACTGAAGGTTTCGTTGTGCCATTCCGACCCGGGCTGTTCCGACCAGTTTACCGAACTGTTCGCGGCGCCGGTGCTGTTTTCGCAGCAACGCTACGCGCTGCACATCGATCCCGCTGTCGCCCACGAATCACTGTCTACCGCAAATCCGGAGCTGGTCAGGGTTAATGACCAGATCGTCACCGATTACCTCGCCAATCTCGATCGTGACGATGTCATCATGCGCGTCCGCTCGAAGCTGATCGAGCGCTTGCCCAATGGGCGGGTGGACGAGGGCGACATCGCCGCGTCGATTAATCTGAGCCAGCGTAGCCTGCAACGCAAGCTGCAGCAGCAGGGTGTGTCGTTCACCGGCCTGCTGGACAGTTCGCGGCGCGAACTGGGGCTGCAGTACGTGCGCGACTCGCAGTATTCGCTGAACGAAGTTGCTTACCTGTTGGGATTCTCCGAACCAGGCAATTTCTCGCGCGCATTCAAACGCTGGTACGGAAAGCCGCCGAGCCAGTATCGTGAGCAGGCCTGAAACCACCCCGTCATCCCGGGTCGGGGCCCGGCATGACGGTATTGTTGAGTCGTTTATCACCGCCGGCTTTTACGCTTTCTGAATCCTGACCGGGATCTCGCGTATTCGTCTTGATGCCCCTTCTCTTTGCTGTTAGTTTTCCGCGGGATGCGGCGACCCTGACTTTTATCTTTGTCATCCCGGCCCCCGAGCCGGGATCTATGTTTTTTATCCGACAAGCCTGACCGAAAAGCCCTTCGAGCTTTCCGCTATAATTTTCGGCGCGTTGCAATGGATGCCGGGTCGGGGCCCGGCATGACGGTATTGTTGAGTTGTTTATCACCGCCGGCTTTTACGCTTT
>Ga0255052_10001476_pt1 | contig 17686 bp, 11 predicted proteins | sample JV7_2_21_MG_FD_188632 | JGI IMG/M metagenome (GOLD analysis project Ga0255052, IMG submission 188632) | Seawater microbial communities from Jervis Inlet, British Columbia, Canada - JV7_2_21 | ecosystem: Environmental > Aquatic > Marine > Inlet | place: Canada: British Columbia | collected...
CCTCAAGTAGGTTTTATTGCATTGGTGACCGTATTGGTGGCTTCAGCAGATTGGAAGATAGCCCCAATGGTCTCTTGTTCGAAGAGCTTCTTGTTAGAGGCCCTACTAATTATGGTAGTGCAGATGGTAGAGCACTGGCTATCCGTAATTTCCTTCTCGTTGACCCAGATCGCTCCTTTTCAGACCCGGAAGGTACGTTAGCTATTCTTGAAGCAGCTCTTGCAGCGCACAGGCTAAACGAACCACAGGCGGATGGCGATCTTGTTGCGAACATTTCATCTGATCAGAATCAGCACTATGACATTAGTGAAGAAACCAACGCTTTATATGGGCAATTAAACTTTGAGTCCGGAATTTTTCGCGGTAACTTGGGTGTGCGTTATGTAGATACTAAAATTGATTCGACCGCGTTTGGCCCTGAGGACGCTAGTGGAAATAGATCACTACAGACAACAAGTGGTGATTATAGTTTCCTGCTGCCACGTTTTAACTTGGTTGCTCTACCGACTGACGACTTGCTTGTTCGTTTTGGCTGGGGCAAAGATATCAGACGTCCTGATTTTGACGATCTAAATACCGGATTTGAATTTGATCCAAGCGAAAATGCTGTTGTTGAATTCGGTAACCCCGGCCTGGGCCCTGAAGAAGTTGTCTCATGGGATCTATCGATTGAATGGTATTTTGCACCTGCAGCGGTAGCGAGTATCGGTTACTTCGAAAAGGATCGCACAGACATATTTGGTATAGATTTCGAGGGTGCTTTGCTGATTGCAGATCCAAATAGTGTAAGTGGTTTCAGCCGTGAGACAGATCCATCATGTCCAGGCGGCGGTGTCTTCAACCCAGACGTTGTACCTAATGTTTTGGGCGATCCCAATACTTTGGGACTATGTGTTGACTTCACCAGACCCGGAAATGATCCTGCAACTACTACGCAGTCAGGTTTAGAGCTTGCCTTCCAGTATGACCTTTCAAGTTTTGAAGATAGACTCGGCTGGGCATCCGGCTTTGGTTTTCTTGCTAACTACACGACGCAAGACTTCAGTGGTGGTTCAATTGAGGATTGCACTTCGGGTCGAGGACTTGCTGTCCTTGGCGATGTCTGCCAACTTCGAGGTCTACTTGATTTCTCTGAAGATGCTTACAACTTCACGCTGTACTACGAGAAGTATGATTTGTCTGCAAGAATGCGTTACACATGGCGTGAAACGTTCCGGACAAATGACTTCGCTGGCGGTGCTAACACGAGCGGCAGTAGTACATTCAGTTTCCCTGTGAATACAATAGACAGAGGCCAGCTAAATGCCAGTATAAGTTATGCTGTGCCTGCGATTGAGGGTTTGACCGTTGCTGTCGAAGCTGTGAACCTTACCGAAGAGGAAATTTATCAACATTGTGTTAGTGATAGGGGACCCCTATGTTTCGTGGGATATCCTGATCGTAGAGTCGTTTTCGGTGCTAGCTACCGCTTCTAGAAAACGAACGCCATCCATGATGGCATCTAAGTTCAATAAGAAGCCCCAGCAACTGCTGGGGCTTTTTTTGTCGGACTATCTATGGTTCATTCGTGCGACAAATTCTGTGACACGAAAAACTTATGAATCTCATCCAGGCTTGCGAATACTTTGTGCGCTGCGACTACCGATTTATCCTCTACCACCGCACTCAATGCAAGAACTGTCATGTTCGCCGCTACTCCAGCGCTAACGCCGGCGAAACTATCTTCAACAACGATACAATCTTTTGGAGCGACTCCGAAATGTCTAGCTGCAGACAGAAAAAGACCCGGGTCAGGCTTCCACGAATTGAATTCGTACGCGCTGAATATTTTGCCAACGAAGTGCGGGTACAAATTTGTGGTTTGCAAGTTTTCCTCAATCTTCTTTCTTGGACCACTGGACGCTACACAAAAGGGGATTCGCAACGACTCGACAAGCCGCAACGCCCCCTCGACAGGTCGAAGCTGCGCCTGAAATACCAATGACATGCGCTGCCTGAGGTCGGTTTCAAAAGATTCGGGTAGCTCTATTCCGGTCTCGCGCTCCAGAATTTCGAGGCATACGCCAAGTTTCATTCCTCGGAAACGACCTTCTGATTCGTCACCGGAAATCTGATGTCCATAAATAGCCAGCATCTCTGCAAAGATGTCGTTGCCTAACTTTTCGCTATCAACTAACACCCCATCACAATCAAATATTACTAACTTAGAAGCCAAATCGTGTCGAATCCTTCAGGGCGAGTGAAAAGCTACAGCTTGGTCGATTCAGGATGCGATGATTTGCCAAACACCCCGGATGCCCATCGACGTGGTGACGAGGGAAAACAGCAGGATCGCGGTGAGCACGACGTTGGTTGTTGTCGTGTTTCGATGCTCTCCCATAAGATCCCTGCGATTGCCAAGGTAAAAAATACAAGCGACCGTCACCGGCAAGATGACCGCGTTAAAGGCCTGCGAGATAATCATTACAAATATGGGTCGCGCCTCGAAGATCGGCACGACCAGACCCAGCAATGAGATTATGAGGACCATCACGCGATACCGCGGCAAGGTCATTTTCCGCTCTGTTCCATTGTAGTCACACAACAACCACGGCAGCATCAGGACGTTGGGGAATTGCGACGAAACACCGGCGGCGACAATACCCATAGCAAATATTGCCGCCGCGAACGAGCCGGCCAGGGGTTCCAGCAAACCGATCATTTGCGACGCCCTCTCGAGGCCCAGTCCTTCCACGTGCAACGTACCGGCTGCTGCCGCCATAACCGACCCGCTGATGACAAACATCATCGCAACGGCGACGATTGCGTCATTTCGTTGCTTCGGAATATCGGCAATCGTCCAGCCCGCTTCTTTCACCAGCGTGGTTCGGATGATGAACAAGCCAGAAAATACCGTGGTGCCCACCATCGATGCAATGACCAGGAACGGACCCTTTCCCTGATCCAGTGGCACTTCCGGTAGGGACGGCACCAGACCCTTCAAAATATCGATGGGCGGCGGCATCAAGATGAAAAAGTTGAGAACGAAGCAGGCCGCCATGATGGCAACCATGACCGCCAGGCTTCGTTCGAAGAACTGCGTATTGCCGTTCCAGAAAATGAAGTAGACCAGCGAGACAAAGAGCGCGGCAAACCAGACAGGGCCGATTCCGCCATCAACAACCGTCTTCGACCATTCGGAACTTATCTCGGCGACGATGCCCATCACACCCATGACGCTGCCGCTTACGCCGGCGGTCAGAGCGACGATGAAAAAGATGCCGACTGAAGGATGGATGTGCCGGCGAAAGGCCTGCAAGGCTGTTTCCCCGGTAACCAGCGTAAACCGACCATAGACGTTGATCATGAAATAGGTTGCCAGGCAAGAAGCCACGATAGTCCACAGAAGGGACATGCCGTAGGTTGCCCCGGCCTTGGCCATGGCAGTGACGCTTCCGGTGCCGATGTTAAATCCGAGCAGAAAAATCCCGGGAAGAAACAGTGCCAGTGTTCTGGATAATTGGGCGCGCATAGCACATCACGATACCAGACTTGGTAAGCTGACGTGATTACCCTACCAGACGACGCGTAGGGTCGAGGACTCATTGCAATGGAAGAAACATGGCGCTGGTTCGGGCCCAATGACACCGTCACACTTGAACAAATCCGACAAGCCGGTGCCACCGGCATCGTCACCGCACTCGATCACGTGCCAACCGGCGAAGCGTGGCCCGCCGCCGACATTGAGGAGCGCAAGCGTCTGATCGAGGCTGCCGGCCTTATCTGGTCGGTCGTCGAGTCGCTACCTCTGCATAACGACGTCAAGACACGTTCGGGCGAGTATCGCCGTTATGTCGATAACTACAAACAAAGCATCCGAAATCTCAGTGCTGCCGGCATCCATCGGATTTGCTACAACTTCATGCCGGTCGTCGATTGGACACGCACGAACCTGACCTACGAGCTGCCGAACAAGACACAGGCGTTGCGTTTCGAGATGACTGACTTCGCGGCCTACGACCTGTTCGTTCTAGAGCGTGACGGCGCGAAAGACAGCTATAGCGATGTCATTGTTGCGCGCGCCACCGAACGATTCGACGCAATGTCTCCGGAGGCGCGGGCGGAACTCGAAAGAAACATCATCGCCGGGTTGCCGGGTGGCGAAGGAAGTTACGACCGTGACGGCATCCATGCCGCCATCGACAGGTTTTCGAGGCTCGGTAATGACGGCTATCGTGCCAACCTGATCTCGTTTCTCGAGGAAATCATTCCGGTGGCCGAAGACGCCGGCGTTGTCATGGCAATCCATCCGGACGACCCGCCGTTTTCCCTGTTTGGCCTGCCGCGCGTCGTATCGACCGCCGACGATGCGCGCGCGTTGCTCAACGCCGTGCCGAGCACGGCGAACGGACTGACGATGTGCGCCGGTTCGTATGGCGCACGCGGCGACAATGATCTCGTCGCAATGATTCGCGAGTTCCAAGACCGCATCCACTTCGTGCACTTGCGCAATATCAAGCGTGAAGGCGACGGCTCGTTCTGCGAATCCAATCATCTCGACGGCGACAATGACATCGTCGGCATCGTCAACGCCCTGCTTGATGCGGAACAGCAGCGACAGGGTCTGCCGCCCGGACATCGCAGGATTCCGATGCGTCCGGACCATGGCCTTGCGCTGCGCGAGGAAAGGTTCGACAAGCGCGTGCGGCCGGGCTATTCGTACACCGGTCGTATGAAGGGCCTGGCCGAATTGCGTGGCGTCATTCACGCGCTCACTTCCATCCGCCAATAATTGAGTTGATTGGGTAAGATAATGATCAAAATACCAAAGACACTTTTCTAGAAAGGCAGCGCGACGAATGATCTTCAGAAACAGAATCGTAATACTCTTGATAGCGTTTTGGCAGGTGGTATCGATGCCAGCGCTGGCCGGCGAACACCCTAGCCTGATCATGACGAAGGCCGGTGCTGAAAAAATCCGGGCAGAATTGGGTACGGTCCCGCTCTTTGATGCCACTCTTGCAAACGTCAAAGCGGAAGTGGATGCCGAAATCGAATTGGGAATTGATACGCCGATCCCGAAGGATTTTTCGGGAGGCTACACACACCAAAGGCACAAGCAGAATTTCCTGATTCTTCAGAAAGCGGGCGTACTGTTTCAAATCCTGGACGACGAGAAATACGCTAACTACGTCCGCGATATGCTATTTCAGTATGAGGCGATGTACAAAGATTTGCCGCTTCATCCTCAAACAAGATCCTACGCGAGAGGAAAACTGTTCTGGCAATGCTTGAACGACGCCAATTGGTTGCTTTTTGTGAGTCAGGCATACGATTCTATTTACAACTGGTTGTCTGCAGAGGAGCGCAAGACACTGGAAGAAAATCTCTTTCGACCGTTCGCCGATCACATATCTGTCGATAGCCCGCAGTTTTTCAACCGCGTGCACAACCACAGCACCTGGGGCAATGCCGCTGTCGGCATGATCGGCCTTGTCATGGGCGATGACGAGCTGGTCCAGCGAGCGTTGTACGGACTGCAAGACGACGGCCTTGACGTAGGTGCGAAAGACAACGACGGCGGCTTCATCAAGGTGGAAGGGCAAAAGGTCGGGTTCCTGGCGAACATCGATGAGCCGTTTTCGCCGGATGGCTATTACACCGAGGGGCCTTACTACCAAAGGTACGCAATGTACCCGTTCCTGGCCTTTGCACAGGGTCTCCACAACGTTAAACCTGATTTGAGAATCCTCGACTACAAGGACGGTGTACTACTAAACGCTGTCGATACGCTATTGGCTTTGTCGGATGCGGACGGCGAGTTTTTCCCCCTCAATGACGGGCAAAAAGGTATGTCCTACCATTCCCGGGAGTTGGTTACGGCCGTTGACATTGCTTACCACGTCGGCGGGCAGGACCCGCGACTTTTGAGTATTGCCGAAGAGCAAGGTCAGGTCCTGCTGGATGACTCAGGATTTTCCGTTGCTTCAGCTATTCGCGATGGTAAGGCGAAAATGTTCGAGAAAAAATCCGTCAACCTCTCAGACGGAGCGGATGGAAAACAGGGCGGTGTCGCGCTCCTGCGTTACGGCAACGAAGATCTGACGCTCGTATTCAAATACGCGGCGCAGGGACTGAGTCATGGCCACTATGACAAGCTCTCATTTTCACTCTATGAAAAGGGCGATGAAGTTCTCCAGGATTACGGGCTGGCACGATTCGTCAATATTGAGCAGAAAGGTGGTGGAAACTACCTGAAGGAAAATACCACCTGGGCTAAACAAACCATTGCCCACAACACTGTCGTTCAGAATGAAACGTCTCACTTCATGGGGCAGTACGAAATTGGCAGCAAGCACCATTCCGAACTGTATTTTTTCGATGCTTCGAGAAACGACCTGCAAGTGGTCAGTGCGAAGGATAAGAATGCTTATCCCGGAACGGAAATGCATCGAACCATGGCAATGATCAAGGATGACAATTTCGAAAAACCCTTCGTATTGGACATTATGAAGGTTGTATCCGCCACCAAAAATCAATACGACCTTCCTTTCTATTTTATGGGGCAACTCATGCAGGTGAACTTTGACTACGCTTCACCATCGACATTGAAGCCATTGGGAGAAGAGAATGGCTATCAGCATTTGTGGCTCGAAGGCCAGGGCAATCCAGCGTCGGATAACACTAAATCTCTATGGATGAACGAAGGAAAGTTTTATTCCTTGACGTCGGCAACGAATCCTTCTGATGAATTGATGTTCACAAGATTGGGCGCCAACGATCCCGAGTTCAACTTGCGCAGAGATGCGGCTCTAATAGTTCGCCGCAAAAATTCGAGAAATACTGTTTTTGCGTCGGTAATTGAACCTCATGGCAATTACAGCCCGGTATCAGAGTTCTCAGTGAACTCTAAAAGCAATGTCGTCGATTTGAAAATCGTGCATGACGATGACGAATATACCGCGGTAACCCTAGACGACAAACAAGGTAAACGGCGATTTATGATCTTAAGCAATTTGAATGCTTCTGACACGACGAAACATCAACTAGAAATCGGAGATGAGGAGTATCAGTGGATGGGGCCTTACTATTATGGAAACGTCAATTTCGAATAGTGACCTATACGCCTACGGGCGCACCAATCACTTCCTTATGCCTAAATCGCGGGCATATTCTTGGTCAGTAGTTCCACATAGTACCGTCTTCTAATCGTACTATCGGATGATAACGACGCTCGAAGGAATAGCGTTTCGCTTCTTTTTCATCGAAGTCCACACCAAGCCCAGGTGCATCGCTGATGTGGAACATTCCATCTTCGTAGAAGTGCTCCGACGGAAACAGCGCGTCGCACTCAACTGTGCCCAACACCAGGTATTCCTGAATTCCAAAGTTTGGCGCCCACAAATTTATATGGCCTTGTGCAGCCATTGATATCGGGGAATGACTTGGAGCACCGTGAAAACCGGTTCTAACATTGTGTAACGCTGCGAGTTCGATTATCCGTCTAACGTGCGTAACTCCACCTGCATAGGTCGCTGAAACGCGAATGAAGTCGATCAACTCCTCTTCTATCAGTTGCTTGCAGTCCCAGATTGAATTAAAAACTTCCCCGATGGCGATGGGAACTGTTGTGTGCTGCCTGATTAACCTAAGCGCTGACTGGTCATCAGCCGGAGTCGGATCTTCCATCCAATACAAATCGTATTTTTCTATTTCTTTGCCGAATGCCGCCGCTTCTCTCGGCAACAAACGATGATGTACGTCATGCAGTACCTTTAGATCTGCGCCAAATCGTTCACGAATTTTCTCAAATACGGTTGGCATGTAGCGCAGGTATTTTCCGGTACTCCAGATTTCTGTGTCGGGGAGCGTGCCAAACTGCGTAATATAATGTTCGCGGTCATCACCCTTTGCTGCGATCCCGTAGCCTCCCGCAGGCATTCCCGGAATGCCACACTGCACTCGTACGGCCTTGTAACCCAGGGATTGGTAATGCGCGATCGATTCCAGCAGATCGTCCAGGTCATGGCCGGTTGCATGTGCATAGACCAAGGCCCCGTCACGGCTCTTGCCACCGAGTAACTGGTAAACAGGTAGACCCGCGATTTTGCCCTTTATGTCCCACAGCGCCATATCGATAGCACCAATGGCTGCCATCGCGACCGGTCCACGTCTAAAATAGGCACCTCGGTAAAAATACTGCCAAATGTCCTCACTGTCGCGTGGATCTTTGCCTATCAAGCAGGGAATCAAATAGTCCGTCAGAAACTTCGCCGGCAACGTCTCCCTATTATTCAGGGTTGCGTCTCCCAGGCCGTAAATTCCCTCGTCGGTCATTATTTTCAATGTGACGTAGTTCTTTCCTGGACCTCCGACAAAGACTTCAGCGCTTGTGATCTTCAAATTCATTGCTCCATTTGACTGTAGCTAGCTAGAGAAATTCGTTCGCATCTATGTTTGATAGGATCCGTCATAAAGGCGTGACAAGCCCAAGCTGTTTTGGGATTGCAATTCGACGGGTAGCAATGACGCAGGTAAACCCTGATAACAGACCGGGCGCAAAAAGCGCTGAATAGCAGCGCTACCTACCGATGTCGTCCGGCTATCAGACGTTGCAGGAAAAGGTCCGCCGTGAACCATTGCGTGGCAAACCTCGACTCCTGTTGGATAAGCATTGCAAAGAATGCGACCTGCCTTTCGCTCAAGAACGCGTATTAAACGGCTAGCAAACTCTACATCATCATCGTTTAACTGCATCGTCGCCGTCAGCTGGCCTTCCAGATTTTCGGCGACCGCAATAAATTCATCGGTTGATTCGCATTGGACAATCAATGCTGCCGCACCGAATACTTCATTGCTTAAGTTGTCGTCAGTCAAAAACTGAGCGGCCGTTGTGCTGAATATCTTTGCTTGACAACGATTCGGCTCTGTTGACGCTAAACCGGTCGCTACCTCAACGACTGCACCATTGGCCGACAATTTACTAACACCCATGTTGTATGCACTATGAATGTTCGTGCTCAGCATGGTCTGAGCCGGACTTTCTGAAAGAGCAGCACTCGCTTTGTCAATGAAATTAGTCAGGTCATCGCCCGCTAATCCAATCACAACCCCTGGATTTGTACAAAACTGGCCAGCGCCCATCGTCAATGAACCGACAAATCCTGTAGCTAGCGCAGATGCGTTCTCTGCAAGTTCGTTTGGCAATAGAAACACGGGATTGATGCTGCTCATTTCCGCGTAAACAGGAATCGGCTCAGGGCGATTTGCCGCAACGTTCATCAGTGCCAGGCCACCCGCGCGTGAACCCGTAAACCCGACGGCCTTTACAGCTGCATTCGCCACCAGGTCTACCCCTAGTTCGTTACTGCCACCAAAAATCAGGGAGAATGTTCCTTCTGGCATGCTGCATTCATTCGCCGCGGTAATGATCGCCTTTCCAATCAACTCACTTGTACCGGGGTGAGCTGGATGCGCTTTGGCAATCACCGGGCAACCAGCGGCCAAAGCGGAAGCTGTGTCACCCCCGGCGACAGAAAACGCCAGGGGAAAGTTGCTCGCACCGAACACCGCAACGGGTCCGAGCGGTATGTGGCGTAGACGCAGATCCGGTCTCGGCAACGGCGTGCGGTCGGGCAAAGCTGGGTCTATTCTTGCGTCGAGCCAGTTTCCTGAACGCACAACGCTAGCGAACAGCTTCAACTGACCCATAGTTCTGCCGCGCTCACCTTCTATGCGCATTTGCGGTAAACCACTTTCAGCGACGGCACGCTTTACTAAGGTATCGCCCAACACAAGTAATTCGTCAGCAATGGTTTCCAGGAACGACGCTCGCTGCTGCAGGGGAATATTCCTGTAGGCATCGAATGCGTTCTCTGCAAGGTAACACGCGAGTTGAACGTCGCCCTTGCTGGCGGCCAGAAAAGCGGGCTCCATGCTCTCACCCGTTGCCGGGTTCTGAGCGTACTCTGGAGAACCTGAACCTGTTACTGCGCGATTACCCAACAACATCTCGCCTTTGACGGAAATCTTCATGACTGGATCCTTGGCGGATTCTCAATGTCAGCAACGTCGTCGACATCGTCATCATCGGAATCGTGACCGGCGGGAACGTCTGTAACCGCAGAGAACAGCATAAAACCCACGACAAACACAACGGCACCACAACTTAGAAATACGAGTCGGCCCCACAATGGATTGGGCAAAGCCATCATCGCCATGATCAGAATTCCGGCGATGGCAACCATTCGTCCAAGCAGCATGCGTTGGCGATTGTCCAGGTGCACATGATCGCCCTCTGCCTTCTGCAAAGGCGTATTGATGTTCGTAAAAAAGCGGTCAACGGCCGATTCACGATCCTGCGGTAAGCGTTTATAGAAGACGGTCGTCAGGCAGAAGAATCCCCCCGTTATGACGACATGACTGATCAGGCTGATCGAGACAACCAAATCGACCCACTCTCGCTTGGTTAATTCTGACGTCAGACCGAACCATTGTTCGATGTACTCTGGCTGCAGGACTACGGCGATCACATAAGACACTACAGCACCGACCAGCATCGTTGCCCATGCCGCCCAATCTGGCGTTTTTCGCACGAAAAAGCCCAGGAAACTGGGAATCATCTGCGGGAAACCCAGCAGCGCGCTCATGTACAGCATGGCGTCGAACAGGCTCAATTCCTTGAGGGAGTTCATGAACAAGGCCAGGGATACGATCAGTACGCCGAAACAAACCGACGCCACCCGCGATACAATCATCAAACTTTTTTCGGAAATATCCGGAAACAATACGGGCTGAATGAAATTCTTGACGACTATTCCAGCATTTCGATTCAGACCCGAATCAATGGAACTCATCGTCGCCGCAAACATGGCCGCTACCAGCAGACCAACCATGCCTGCAGGCATGTACAAATTGACAAAGGCCACGTACGAAGCTTCAGAATAATTGCTACCTTGCTCCGGGTACATACTTGCCAGATCAACGCCGGAGCCCGCCATAAACCAGGCTGGTATGAACCAGATAATCGGCCCCAGGGTCATCAGTACGCAGGCAAGTAGTGCTCCTTTGCGTGCGTGACTCGAATCTTTAGCAACCAGGTATCGATAGGAGTAGATGATGTTATTAGTCAGGCCGATTTGTTTAAGAAAAATACTAAAAGCCCAAATATAGAAAATACTCATATAGTTGAGGTTGGTACCCGCCACAAAATCGCTTGGGAAATTATCGATAATCGGAGTTATGCCGCCAGCATGATAGATCCCGACTGCTGCGCAGGAAATCGTTACGGCCATGATGACGATCATCTGCATGAAATCGGATGCGATTACAGCCCAGGCCCCGCCGGTTACCGACATAACTATCACGACCAGACCAGTGGCGATAATGGTCGCTTCCATACTGAAGTCGAATAGAGAAGAGGTAACGATTGCTAACCCGTTCAATCCTATACCAGCAGTAATTGACGTAGTAAACATGCTTACCCAAGCGAAGACCTGTTCGTTCGTGTTGCCGAACCTGAGGCGCAATGCTTCGATGACGGTCACCACGCGCATTTGGCGGAATCGCGGCGCGAAATAGAGATAGTTGAAAAAGAACCCCATGGCATTGCCGACGAATATGAATGCCACGGCGAGCCCGTCTGTATAAGCCTTTCCTGCGGCGCCTGTGAATGTCCAGGACGAGAACTGCGTCATGAATGCGGAAGCGCCTACCATCCACCAGAGAACATTGCCCCCGCCCCTAAAGTAGTCACTGGTGTTCGATGTCAGGTTTCTAAATGCCCAACCGATCACTATCAGGAAGACGAAATAGATCAAGACAACCGATACGTTCAGATCCATAGCTACGCCTTCGCGATCTTCTTGCTACCGCGGGACCTTCGATCCAGCGCGACAATTTTGTTCAGGTCTTCGATCGTTCGCAAAAGTAACGGATTTTTTGAAATCGAAGTCACCTCGTCGTCTACGGCGCCGATATTGTTCAGCAACGCCTGTTCGGCTCGCGCAGGATCGCGGTCCACAATGGCGTCTATGATTGCGGTGTGTTCCTCGATGACCAACTTGCGTTGTCGAATACCGAATGCGCGTTTCAGGTGACGCACTCTGTCCATTTCTGCCTTGGCGACATTCATCACCTGCCAGACACCGGACAATCCAGCGACATTGAACAAACATCGGTGCAGCGACTCATCAAGTTGAAAGAAACCGGCATCGTCATTTTTTCGCAGCGCTTCTTCTTGCTCAGTGATGAGTGTCCTCAGCCGGACCTGGTCTGCCATACTGACGCCCTGTCCTGCCAGACGCCTTACACACCCGACCTCCAATTGACTGCGAACAAAACAAGCCTCGAAATATCGGTCAAGACTTATGGGCGTCACAAAACTTCCACTTTTGGGAGCGACGTGCACGAGCCCCTCACGCGCAAGCCTAATGATCGCTTCGCGAATCGGCGTCTTACTGACCTTGAGCACTCCCGCGACTTCTTGTTCTACGAGGGCCGAATCCGGCGGCAAGGACAAGTTGATAATGGACTCGCGCAACAAGCCATAGACTTGCTCGACCAGACTGCCCTGCCCATTGAGATCACTTGCATCGAGGACCTCGGTCAATGGGCGTACGTCAAAAGTGAGTTCTTTCATGAGAACTAGTGTAATATATTAGTTCGTCATTTGATATATTTCATTCTCATAACGATTGCGCCGTAGGATCAACAGCAATGACGCCAGAAACCAAATTAATATTGGAAAACACAAGTACCGCCAGCATCGCAACGCTCCTGTTCAAGCGAGGACTTCGAAACCAGTTTGTGCAAGATGTTAGTCGCTTGAACCCTCCCGGAAAGCAAATGGTCGGCCCCGTTTACACTTTGCGTTACATTCCGGCGCGCGAAGACCTGAATCCTATTGAAGTATTTCGCGACCCTGAACATCCACAACGACGTGCCGTCGAGGAAATCCCCGAAGGCCATGTTTTGGTCATGGACTGCCGGCTTGATGCAAGCGCCGCTTCTGCCGGATCCATATTGGTCACGCGGTTGCAGGTCCGCGGTTGCGCCGGTGTCGTGACCGACGGCGGCCTGCGCGATGCGGAAGAGATCGCCAACCTGGATATGCCGTCGTTCTGCGCCAAGCCCTCCGCTCCCACGAACCTGACCAAGCACCAGGCCTTGGATCTGAATGTTCCCATCGGCTGCGGGGGAGTTGCCGTGTTTCCGGACGACATTGCGGTGGGCGACGGGGATGGCGTGATCATCATTCCGGCCGAAATGGCAGATGACATTGCGGCCGAAGCAAAAGAAATGGAACCGTATGAGGCCTGGGTCGTGGATCAAGTAAAGGCCGGTGCGTCAATTATTGGCCTTTACCCAATGAATGACGAATCTCGCGCCCGTTACGAATCTTGGCTCGCCGAACAGGACTAGACAAAATTCCTGAAGGGAAACGAATTGGAGAAAATGTGAATCAGAAGCCAAGGGTATTGATTTGCGGAACAGGCTTCGCGGGTCAGGGACACACAAAAGCGTTCCGGGATGCATCGGCGGAAGTCGTCGGCATTGTGGGCCGGTCCGAAGAAGTCGTCCGCGACGTTGCGGAAAAACTCGGTATTCCCTATGCAGGGCTAGACTGGGAACAAGCTCTTCGTGACTGCCAGCCCGACATCGTTTCGATAGGAACGCCAGGCGGCGCCCATGTCGAGCCGATTAAAAAGGCCATTGAATTTGGATGCCATGTTTTCTGTGACAAACCGCTGACCGAAAGTGGCGAAAGCGCCAGGGAGCTTTATGAATTGGCTGTCGCCAGGGGGGTAAAAACAGCTTTCGCGTCGAGCTTTCGTTATATGCCTGAAGTTCTGCATGCGAGGCAACTGGTAGCAGATGGAGCCATAGGCGAACCACTCGAGGTTGAAAGCATTTCCCATTTCAACCTGGAACGTTACATCCCGTTTGGCTGGTCGCATCGAAAAGACGCAGGCGGAGGACGCCTTAACAACAACTTCACACACGTGCTGTCGATCGTAACGTCCGTCATCGGCGAAAGGATTCTTGCCGTCAGCGGTGAAGTACGAAATGACATGCGGGTAGCTCCCATCGTTGAAGGTGTACACAATTTCAAAACGCGACGGGACTTCATACCGGAAGACATCGATGACCCGGATCTTGAGTGGGGCGAAACCGATGTCGAGTGGTCCTATACCGTATTGGCTCAGTTGGAAAGCCGCTACCCTGCGAAATCTCCGGTATCAGTATTGTGCAAACATGGTGGCATGCATCCCCGATTCAACGAAGATCATATTGCATTCTACGGCAGCGAAGGAGCCATCTATATCAAAGGGCATTACGGGAGCGGCCCGTTGTACCTGAACGACGACGGCCAGACATGGCGTGAAGTACCACTGCCAGATGAAATCGCATTGTCGGTACCCGATATGGCGGACGATACCCAGCGCAACTGGACCTATCTTGTTCGTGAGTTTGTCAAGGACATAAAGGGTATCCCGGTTTCTCCGTACCAGACGTTTAAAGAAGGCAGTCTTTACCAGCAGATTATCGATGTGATTCGCAAAAACGATCGCTGGGTTGATGTGCGCCACCTTCAGTAAGAATGCGATAGCGTGATCTACGAATACATCGTTATCGTCGGCTACTTCTTGCTGATTGTGGGCATTGGTTTTGTCTTCAAAAAAATGGCAAAAAATTCCACCAGCGACTACTTTCGCGGCGGCGGAAGAATGCTGTGGTGGATGGTGGGCTCTGCGGCTTTCATGGCCCAGTTTTCAGCCTGGACCTTCACCGGGGCTGCGGGCAAAGCTTTCAACGATGGATTTGCAATAAGCCTGGTCTTTTTTGGCAATACGTTTGCCTACTTTTGCGGCTGGGCTTACTTTTCTCAGCGTTTTCGACAGATGCGTGTGGATACTCCGACGGAGGGAATCAAGCGGCGTTTCGGTACGCAGAATGAGCAGTTTTTTTCCTGGGCGATTATCGTCTTTAGCATTATCAACGCCGGGGTCTGGCTAAACGCCCTCGGTGTATTCACGAGCGCCTTCTTCGAGGCGGACATCAGCGTGACGATCATCGCGACCGGACTCACCGTGCTGTTTGTCTCGGTCATTTCCGGCGCCTGGGGCGTCGTGGCATCAGATTTTATCCAGACACTGGTTGTAGTTCTGGTTTCTGTCGCTTGCGCAATCGTAGCGCTCGTCGCAGTTGGCGGGCCGGTGGAACTGGTCAAGAACTTCCCATCAGGATTTGTCATGGGTCCAAACATGAATTATGGCCTGTTACTTTTCTGCACGTTCCTGTTCTTCCTGCCCAAACAGCTGATCACCGTAATGAATCTGAACGACTCGTATCGATTCCTGACCGCCAGAGATTCAGCTAATGCGAAAAAGGCGGCGCTCTTAACCACAGTGCTGATGGGCGTAGGCAGTATTGTGTTTTTCATACCGCCTTGGGCGACAGCGGTCTTGTACCCGGAAGCCGCCGACGCTTACGCCGATCTGGGTGGCAAGGCCGCGGACTCGGTGTACCTGGTTTTCACAAAGACCATGATGCCGACAGGTACCGTCGGTCTACTGGTCGCTGGGCTTTTCGCCGCCACAATGTCGTCCATGGATTCGGCGCTTAACAAGACCGCCGGCATCTTCGTGCGCAGCGTCTATCAGCCCTTGGTTGCAAAAAAAGGCGGCGCGTCAAACGACAACCGACAGCTCCAGATCGGCAAACTCGTCAGTCTCGTTAACGGCGTCCTCGTCATTTTCACGGGCCTGTTCTTCCGCTCTTTAAAGGACCTCAGTCTTTTCGACCTGATGATGTCGGTAACGACGATGATTCAGATGCCACTTCTGATTCCATTGATGTTCGGAATGATTGTCAGGAAAACACCATCCTGGGCACCTTGGGTTACCGTCGCTCTGGGCTTTAGCGTTTCGTGGCTGGTCGCGAACGTGATCACGGCCGATGTATTCGCCGCTTGGATCGGTATTGAAGAGCTTACCCGGCGTGAGGCCAGCGAGTTAAACCTGGTTCTGACGATAGGCGCGCACTTGTTTATCACCGCAGCGTTTTTCTGCGCGACAACTCTCGTCTACAGGGAAGATATGGATCCGCACCGACAGGAAACAAAAAAGTTCTTCGTCGATTTCGAAACTCCCGTTGTTTCCGACGACAAGCAAAGTGCGTATGACCGGCAACAAAGGGAAAAACTGGGGACAATGGTAATCATTATGGGAGCCGGCATGTCCCTAATGACACTGATCCCGAATCCAGGCTGGGGCCGCCTGCTCTTCGCTGTTTGTTCCCTGTCGATATTGATCATCGGCATGGGGCTGAGAAAGAGCGCCAGAGCTTAGGTCCGAGCGACGCGCCCGGAGAGATGGATTCAGATCGCCTTTGGGCGATCTTCACCCCTTCGGGGCGCACCCCAAGGGCACTTCCTTCGGGGCGCACCCCAAGGGCACTTCCTTCGGGGCGCACCCCAAGGGCACTTCCTTCGGGGCGCACCCCAAGGGCACTTCCTTCGGGGCGCCTGCGGCGTCTAAAACGCTGACGCGTTTTATCGAACAGCAGTTCTCGTCTTCATCCAGAACACCCGACCACCTGGTTCGAAGGCAAATGTTCGCAATGGCGTAAACACTTAACATCAAACGCATTTTTGGTTGCTTGCTGTGCAATAAAAATCATACTTAGCGGCTGTAAACCCCTCATTTTTCATACTTACGTAATGTTTTTTTCGACGCACCGCAGGCGGCTACGTCTAATGACTCAAGCCCCATCGTGCAGGCACTGTCTGATCAGATTGAATTCGACAGGCAGCTTTCGCCGAGACCGGTCATTCAACCGAGTAGAAAAACGTTGCCGTGACAGGCAGAAAACGGCCGAGGCTGTGTGAAAACGCTGCATTCATTATAATGCAAAGGTCTCAGTATCAGGGCCAGATGGATGAAGCGATTCATTGAAGGTGAGAACCGATCCCAGAGTACGTTATTCCCAGAGAGCCTTGACGATTACATTGCACAAGACAATGCGGTCCGGGTAGTTGATGCGTTCGTCAACAAGCTGGATCTGAAGCAGCTGGGTTTTGATCGGGCGGAACCGAGCGCCACGGGCCGACCGGGCTATCAGCCGGCGACGCTGCTAAAGATCTACGTGTACGGTTATTTGAACCGGCTGCAGTCAAGCCGTCGCCTGGAGCGCGAGTCACATCGCAACGTTGAGTTGATTTGGCTGACCGGACGGCTGATGCCGGACTTCAAAACCATAGCCGACTTTCGCAAAGACAACCGCATGGCCATTCGGCGTGTGTGCCTGGAGTTTGTCGGCGTGTGCCGGGAGCTGAGGTTGTTTTCCACCACGCTGGTGGCGATTGATGGCAGCAAGTTCAAGGCCGTCAACAGCCGCGACAAGAACTTTACACGCAAGAGCGTGAAGCGACGGATAAAGAAGACACAGGTCAACATCGACCGCTATCTGGCAAAGCTCGATGCAGTGGATGCCGAAGAGCCTGAGATCCGTGAGGTCAGCGCTAAGGAACTCAAACAAAAGATCGCCTCGATGGAGGCGAAGATGGAAGAGCTGAAGCAGCACCAGGCCGAGGTAGAGGCCCATCCGGACAAACAGGTCTCACTGACCGATCCCGATGCTCGCTCAATGATGAAAGCCGGCGGCGGCAGTACGGTGAGCTATAACGTACAAACGGCGGTGGACA
>Ga0255052_10001477_pt1 | contig 17676 bp, 14 predicted proteins | sample JV7_2_21_MG_FD_188632 | JGI IMG/M metagenome (GOLD analysis project Ga0255052, IMG submission 188632) | Seawater microbial communities from Jervis Inlet, British Columbia, Canada - JV7_2_21 | ecosystem: Environmental > Aquatic > Marine > Inlet | place: Canada: British Columbia | collected...
GGGCTCGGTCGTCATTCAGGCGGACAAAAAATCGACCAATGAAATGCTGGTCGTGGTGATGGATGCATCGCGCCAGGCAGGGGTGTATAACGTATCCATCGCTGCCACTGCAGATTAGGAACCGACCGCCGTATCCGGTGTCAGACATATAAGCAGTTCTGGATGCTCGGCATCGGATTTTATTGGCCTTTCTTGCGGCAATCGTACAGGAGAGTTAATCCATGATAGGCAGATACGTATTCGCCATCGTTGCGGGAACCCTGGTCACTCTGAGCCTGCTATTCATAATGCATTTGCTGATCGAATTCGGCGAAAGCGCTCTCAGCTCGCCCCGTGACCGACACACGCTCGAGTTCGTGCGCGTCAAGCGGAATGAAAACCTCAATACCGAAGACATAACGCCCGAGAAGCCGCCGAAGCCGCCCGAGGTGCCGCCTGAGATTCCGCCACAGGACATGGATAATGTTGATCCGAACGCACCGACGATTAACATCGCGCCGCCGACCGTCGCCACAAACGTAGACATTGGTGGCCCCGGCGGAATGAATATCGCCGAAGGCGATTACCTGCCGATTGTTCGCGTCGCGCCGGTTTATCCCGCCCGGGCGCTGTCTCGAGGCATCGAAGGTTATGTCGATATGTCCTTCACGGTCACGACAACCGGTACCGTGAAGGATCCTATCATCATGTTCTCCACCAGCAGTCTCTTTGACCGGGCTGCAACGCGAGCTGTGCTGAAGTTCAAATACAAGCCACGTGTCGTGGATGGCCAGCCGGTCGAGGTCGCCGGCGTCAAGACCCGAATCACCTTCAAGATCGAGGAGTAGCCGAGGAGCGGCCTGACGATTCAGGAGTGTGCGACTCAACAGGGAATATTTCGAGATGAAAAGTAAATTTGGTGTTTCAGTGAAACTATGTCTCATCTTGCTTGCAGGAGTTCTTGCAGCGGGCGGTGCGTACGCTCAAAAGACCGAGCGGGAACAGCGGGACCAGCAGAAAACCAAGCAGGCGCAGGCAGTCAGCAAGGAAGTGTATGACAAGATCTTGCAGGCGCAGGAAAAGGTAGACGAGGAAGACTACAAAGGCGCACTGCGCATTCTTCAAACTCTGAACCAAAGCGATAAGTTGACCGAGTATGAGAGGTCAAACGTTCTCAATTACATAGGCTTTGTCCATTACAACGTCGGAAACGCGATTGCCGCGATTGCGACTTATGAGGAAATGCTTCGCATCCCCAGCCTGGAGGAACAGATCAGGAAGCAGACAGTTTATACACTTGCGCAGCTCAACACGATGGAGGAGCGATACGACCAGGCGATTCGACTCCTCGAGCAGTGGTTTGCGCTGGAGCTGAATCCCGCACCGGATCCGTACATCCTGTACGCCCAGAATCTGTACCAGCTTAACCGCTTCCGGGACATGATCAAGCCGATCGAAACGGCGATGGATATCGCGAGAAAACGCGAGAAGCCGGTCAAGGAAGACTGGTACGTTCTTTTGAATTTCGCGTATTTTCAGCAGGAGGACTATCGTAAAGTACGTGACATCCAGAAAATCATGCTGGTCAATTGGCCGAAGAAACGATATTGGTTTTCGCTTGCCGGGGCTTATACCGAGCTGGGCGAGGAAAACAACCTGTTCGCGTCCTACGACGCCGCGCACACCCAGAAAATGCTGGAAAGAGAATCCGAGCTCGTGACGATGGCGCAGCTCTATATGCAGCATGAGGTTCCCTACAAGGCAGCGACATTGCTCGACTACGAAATGGAAAATGGCAGAGTCTCGCGAAATGCCAAGAATTACAGGCTGCTGTCGCAGGCCTGGTCTCTTGCGCAGGAAGACGAAAAGTCCATTCCCGCACTCAAGGAAGCTGCGAGGCTGAGTGATGAAGGCGAGCTGGACCTGAGGCTCGGCAACGCGTATTTGAACCTCGGCCGTTACGCGGAGTGCGTATCCGCGGTCCAGGCCGGTTTGAGGAAGGGCGGCATCAAGAGCCCCGACAATGCCCAGATTTCTTTGGGCATGTGCCTCTATAGCCAGCAGAAATATAGTGCAGCGATCAATGCGTTTCGTCAGGCGCGGAAGACGCGACGTTCGAGCAGAATCTCTAATCAGTGGATCAACGTGATTAACAGCGACATCAAGCGGAACGAGCAAATCGCACTCGCCGAAGCGGCAGCGCGAAAACAGCTTCGAGAGCTGGCGAAGCGTCGCGAAGCCAGCGGCAGGAGCTGATCCGGGGACATCGCGGACCGACACGCCTACCGGGCAGGCGGAGCAAGAATTACTCACTTGATTAACCTGCAGGGACGTTGACCGGACTCGGTCAACCTCCCTACAATGGCGCCCTTTTACCCGGAACACCTAATGCCGAAGGTCACGTACATCATGCCAGCGGGCGAGCGCCTTGAAGTTGAAGTCGACAGCGGCTACTCGGTAATGGAAGGGGCGATCAACAACAACGTCGAGGGTATCGTTGCCGAATGTGGCGGCGCGTGTGCATGTGCGACCTGCCACAGTTACATCGATGAGAGCTGGCTCGACCGCTTGCCCGAAATGGATGACATGGAAGACAGCATGCTCGACGCCGCTTATGAGAGAAAGGACAACAGCCGGCTGACATGCCAGATCGAAATGAATGATGATCTGGATGGTCTGATCGTCCATGTCGCAGACAACGAAGCATAAGTAGAGAAACCTTACAAGATAGTAGAATACGATTAATGCAGGGGAAAAGCGGCGTTACTCCGCCGTCTCAGGAGGAAAGTCATGTCAATACAAGCAGGAGAAAAAATGCCGTCCGGTGTGTTCGGAGTGATGACCGATGCAGGACCCGGCGCGGTTTCGACGGAGGATTTATTTGGCGGCAAGAAAGTGGTTCTGTTTTCGGTTCCGGGCGCGTTTACGCCGACCTGTTCGATGAATCACATGCCGGGTTTCGTCGATCACGCCGACGAAATTCTTGCCAAAGGCGTCGACACGATTGCCTGCATGGCCGTTAACGATATCTTTGTGATGGATGCCTGGGGTAAAGACAGGGCCGTTGGCGACAAGATATCGATGCTCGCCGACGGCAATGGCGAATACGCAAGTGCACTCGGTCTCGAGATGGACGCCACTGGTTTCGGTATGGGCATGCGTGGCCAGCGATTTGCAATTATCGTCGACGACGGTGTTGCAACTCACGTAGCTGTAGAGGAGGCGGGTAAGTTCGAAGTGAGTTCCGCCGAATCTGTTCTGGCGAATCTCTGACTGCACGAACTACTGATTTTGGGTGAACATGGAGCTGTCCAGGCTCCGCGGTCGCTCGTCTCCGCGATCAGGAGCCGATGGCTTTCTCGAGTTCCGGAACGATCTGGAAAAGATCGCCGACGATGCCGAGGTCGGACACCTCAAATATCGGTGCATCCTCGTCTTTGTTAATTGCAACGATCGTGCCTGCATCTTTGATGCCGGTGAGATGCTGAATCGCGCCCGAAATCCCAATGGCGATGTAGAGCTCCGGCGCAATAATTTTGCCGGTTTGGCCAACCTGCAATTCGTTGGCGACATAGCCGGCATCGACAGCCGCGCGCGATGCGCCTACACCGGCACCCAGCGTATCGGCCAGTTTGAAAATGAGGTCGAAATCCTCGCTGCTGCCGAGGGCGCGACCGCCCGAGACGACTTTTGCCGCCGTCTGTAAATCCGGCCGATCGGATTGTCCTGCCTGCAACTCGACAAACCGCGTGTGATCGGGAATATCGGCATTCAGAGATACCTGCTCAACGGCTGCGGAATCGCCGGAGCCGACGCCACTGAACGAAGCCGTCCTGACGGTTGCGACCACCGGTCTGTCATCAGGTGCCTCGACCGTGAGTATTACATTGCCCGCGTAAATTGGGCGTTTGAACTTGTGGCTGCCCAGTACCGTCATCACGTCGCTGATCTGATTCACGCCAAGCAAAGCTGCCACCCTGGGCATCAGGTCCTTACCGAAAGTCGTTGAGGGGCCCAGCAGATGCGAATAGCCGTCTGCCATCGCGACAAGCTGCGGCGCTATGACCGCTGCCAATGGATACCGGTTGGCTTGACTGTCGACTAGCAGGACCTTGCTTACCGTATCCAGTTGAGCTGCCTCATTGGCGATATCAGCGCCGCCGTCGGCGAATACTGCCACATCGATTTCGGCATCGGCGAGCTTGCCGGCACATGCCATGCACTTCGCGGTGCTCAGGTTGAGGGATGATCCGTCGTGTTCCGCAATTACGAGTATTTTCGACATTAAACCAGGCCTTTATCTTTCAGTGCGGCGACAAGTTCTGCGACGTCTTTTACGATGATGCCTTTCTGACGTTGTTCCGGTGGTTCGAAGGCGGTTGCCGTTATTGATGCCGCCGAATCAACACCAAGATCGGCGACGGGTATCTGATCGAGGGGTTTTTTCTTCGCTTTCATGATGTCTGGAAGCTTCACGTAACGCGGCTCATTCAGACGAAGGTCCGTCGTGATAACCGCGGGTAAGTCAACGTCAATCATCTCGAGGCCGACGTCCACTTCACGCGTAACCTTGGCAGTCGATCCAGTCAGTTCAATCCCCGATGCAAAGGTAGCCTGGGGCCGTCCCCATAGTGCGGCAAGCATCTGACCCGTTTGGTTATTGTCGTCGTCAATCGCCTGCTTACCGAGAAGCACCAGCTCCGCCGCCTCTCGTTTGATCAGTTCCAGGAATATTCTTGCGCCGGTCAGGGGGTCAACGGGCTCCGCAGTCTCGACCAGAATGGCTCTATCAGCGCCCATTGCCAACCCTGTACGCAGCTGTTGTTGACACTCACTTCCACCAATCGAGACGACGACGACCTCGTTGGTTTCGCCACGTTCCTTTATGCGCAATGCTTCTTCGAGTGCGATTTCGTCGAAAGGGTTGATGCTCATTTTGACGCCGTCTGTTTCGACACCAGAACCGTCCGATCGGACCCGGACCCGCACGTTGTAATCAACCACGCGTTTCAGACCCACAAGTATTCTTTCCACGAATCGATCTCCCGGTTTCGAATAGAATTGAAATTGTCGCTGACAGTCGCTGGACCGCGCATCGCATATTGTCTCCGAGGACAAACCGCTGTACAAGGCTGATATGACATTTCGCCACGGTTCGGCTTTATTTGACAGGACTTCCGCCGGAAATGACCAGTTACAATTATTTGATCAGCGTTGACGAGCTAAGACAACAACTGAGCGAGCCTCACTGGCGGGTGGTGGATTGCCGTTTTGACCTGATGCAGCCGGAAAAAGGATTCGAAGAATATCGGCAGGGCCACATTCCGGGCGCTCAATATGCCAATCTGGACCAGGACCTCGCCGCGCCAGTCACTGCTGCGACGGGTCGGCATCCATTGCCTGCGGTCGACGAATTTGCGCTGACATTGTCCGCGTGGGGCATTGGCAACGACTCACAGGTCGTTGCTTACGATCACTCGAGCGGCGCGATAGCGGCCCGACTATGGTGGATGCTGAGATGGCTTGGCCACGAGCACGTTGCCGTGTTGGATGGCGGCTATGGCGCCTGGCAGAAAGCAGGATATCCCGTGTCTCACAGAGACGAAACTGTTGTCCGGGCGCAATTCCAGCCGCTGCCTGACGCAGGACTTACCATTTCGACTGACGAGCTCCTGGCGTCGCTGGAATCCGGCGGGGGGCCACCAATCGTCGATGCCCGCGCCAGTTTGCGGTACGCCGGTAACAGCGAACCGATTGATCCGGTGGCGGGTCATATTCCGGGCGCAGTAAATCATCCATGCTCGGAAAGCATCGCCGCTGACGGCACCTGGAAAAGCCGGGACGAGCTGAAAGCAGGCTGGGCCGGGGTTTTCGGAGACACCAGGGGCGGGTCCTGGGTCAGCATGTGCGGCTCGGGCGTGACCGCCTGTCACCTGGCCTTGTCGGCAGGGCTGGCCGGCTATCCGGAGCCACGCGTTTATGTCGGCTCCTGGAGCGAATGGATACTGGATCCTGATCGCCCGGTTGCCACCGATCCGGCCTGAGCCGACCGGCGATGCAGGATCGGGCAAGCTTTCGGCTCGATCGGCTGCGGATTTGCGATGAACTTAACGTCAAATCGGGCAGTCCAAACAATGAAAATCACTGATCTGACGGGGCGTCATGTGACACATTGCTGGGTTGCAGCATGAGCAATAAAGGTATTTTAAAACAACTAATTATTGTACTTTTCTTAGGTATATTCTCACCATTGATCCTGGCCCAGGCCGATGATTTGGACGCCACAGTCGACCTCGATTATCGAGGATCGGATTGCATCTCGATCCGGACTATCCGAGACTATACGGCCCTGGATGACAGGAACCTGCTGATTTGGGCTTCACCGAAGCGGCCATATTTTGTCAGGCTATCCAGTCCAGCCTGGGGACTCAGGGGCTCGTTCCAGATAGGAACCATGTCCAGAGACGACCGGCTTTGTCCATACGGCGGTGACGCGCTTGTTTTTGACTCCGCAGGTCGGGATACAGCAAGAATTGCTTCGATTCGACGTATTAGTGAGGATGAAGCAGATTGGTTACTCGTGCGGTTCGGCAAGAAAGAGTCGGCCGACGACCAGACCCCGGTGCCTAAACCTGTAGAAGGTGCTGAGGTCGAAGAGCTAGATTGAGTCGATTCGGCAGCTGATCGGTCGATTCAATCGCGCAATCCGCAATCTCCGTGCGGACCCGCCCGGCCAACTCTTTGGGTTGGCCGGGTTTTTTGTGGCGTATTCAAACAAAAAATCACTTGCGGTCTTCACTGGTCGCCTCGACAATCCCGTGCTCTGAATGCTAATGAGCGATCGCAGGAGACCGTCCTGACGGGCGAATCGTCCATGCCCGGACCATTAAATAGTTTGAAAGTTATCGATATGAGCCGTGTGCTTGCTGGTCCATGGGCGGGCCAGCTGCTTGCGGACTACGGTGCCGAAGTCATCAAGATCGAGCGTCCCGGCGTCGGTGACGACACCAGGAGCTGGGGGCCGCCGTGGCTGCGCGATTCGGCTGGCAATGACACGACAGAAGCAGGTTACTTCCAGTCAACCAATCGCAACAAGCGTTCAATAACAGTCAACCTGGCGCACCCTCTGGGGCAGGAGCTGGTCCGAAAGCTTGTCACCAAGAGCGATATTTTGCTGGAGAATTACAAAGTCGGATCACTGCAGCGGTACGGTCTGGATGCGACCACTCTTTGCGAATTGAATCCGGCGCTTATTTACTGTTCGATCTCGGCGTACGGGCAGTCAGGTTCGAAATCTGCTGAGCCGGGCTATGACGCGATGATCCAGGCTGCCGGTGGGCTGATGAGCATAACCGGCGAGAGCGATGCTGAAGGCGGACGCCCGACCAAGGTTGGCGTTGCCATTGCCGACATCATGGCGGGGATGTATGCCACGACCGCGATTCTTGCGGCCCTGGTCGCACGGGAGCAAAGCGGCCGCGGTCAGCACATAGACGTTCCTCTGTTTGACAGCCAGGTCGCCTGGCTGGCAAATCAGAACATGAACTACCTGCTGACCGGTATACCGCCCGACCGACGTGGAACAGCTCATCCGAACATCGTCCCGTACCAGGCATTTCAGACTGCCGACGGATACCTGATGCTGGCCGTTGGCAACGACAGCCAGTTTGCGAATTGCTGCGCGTCACTCGGTTGTCCGGAAATCGCGGAGGATCCGAGGTACTCGGCAAACTCCGCGCGAATCGAGAATCGGGATGAGCTGATTCAGATCATTGCGGAACGGCTCACGAAGGAAACAACGGCATACTGGCTGGATCAATTTGCATCCCTGCATATTCCTGCCGGCCCGATCAATAATCTTGCCCAGGTATTTTCGGACCCGGTAGTGGCAGAGCGACGGATCGTAAGAAGCTTAAACCATTCGCTGGCTGGCGAAGTGCCGACTGTCGCGAATCCTGTTCGATTCTCGGACACGCCGGTCGAATACAAGCTCGCAGCACCGGTCCTGGGGCAGCACACAGCCGAGGTACTCAAAGATGATCTCGGCTATTCCGACAAAGAGATCGCGAGGCTGTATGATTCTGGTGCCATATGATCGTCGGGTTTACGGTTCTGACGCGGATTCGGGCACTGTTCATGAGGTGTTCTCAAAAATCGACTCTTTGCTCAGCCAGTACTTTAGAAGCGCAGAATTGCGATAAAAGCCGCAGCAGGAAAGCGAGTCGAAGATTCGATGTATCAGTGGTTATCTGAGGCAGTCGAAAACAACAGCATTGTCATTACTGCGAGCCGCCGGCTCGCGCGCGTTCTGAATTCGGAATACGGAAAAGAGCAACTGGCGCTTGGCAATAAAGCCTGGCGATCGCCCGATATCAGATTCCTGGATGACTGGCTTGCATCGACCGTTAATGCCGCAGCCGATTCCTTACCTATCGTCCTCGCCAGCCACGCGAGCGGGATTATCTGGGAGCGATGTCTGAAAGAGCAGGCAGGCGCTTCACTTCTCAATATCGGCGGGCTCGTTCGACAAGCCAGACAATCCTGGCAACGCCTACACGACTGGCGAGTGCCGCTCAGCGAAGTCTCGACCGAGGCCCGGAGTCAGGACGAACAACTCTTCGCTGCGGCCGCGCGAAAGTATCAGGCAATTCTTGCCGATAACAGCTGGATCGACGATGCACAGGTCCCGGGCATAGTAACCGGGCTTATCGAAAGCCGGGCAGTCCCAGTGCCCGAAAGTCTGGTCTATGCAGGTTTCGACCGACTGGTGCCGGCAGTTGAACATTTGTTCGCGGCCATGGGGAATATCGGATGCGTAGTGACTGCAGCACAAGTCGATGCAGCTGCACAGGATGTTCTGGTTGCCGCATTCGACAATGCAGACGCAGAGCTGCGCGCGGCAGGCGCCTGGGCAAGACGGCAGTTAGCGGAGCAAACCTCCGCGACTGTCGGCATCGTTTCCTCGTCGCTGGACAGAAACGCCGCAGCAACCGAAAGACTGATAAGAGAAGGCATTGCGCCCGGCTGGCAGTACGGGGGCACAGATCTGCGGACAGCCGTAAACACGTCCTATGGCCGGCGGCTCTCGGACTACCCGGTCATAAGCATTGCATTGCTTTTGCTGCAATGGGTACATCGAGGTTTGACCTTTAGCGAGATCAGTCTGTTGCTGCGCACACAATTCATGTCCGCTCAGGAAACATCGGGTCGATGCAAACTCGAGATGTATCTGCGTCGACATCCGGATCAGCCGTGGACGCCGTCAGCCCTGCATCGTCTGCTCAAACAACGGGCCGACGGTTCAGACGCTGCGGCATGGCTTGAGGGCGTTGAACGCCTTAAATCATTCCAGTCGGGCGCTGACAACAAAGCCAACCCGGCCGCGTGGGCGGACGAGATTGACAAGCTGTTGGCGGACCTCGGGTGGCCGGGCTCGCGAACGCTGGCCAGCGATGAGTTTCAGTTGCTGAATCGCTGGCGCGAATTGCTGAACGACCTGGCAAGGCTGGAAATCGTCTGTCCAAAGGTGACTTTTGCCGAGGCGAGCAGCCGTCTTGCTGCGCTAGCCAGTGACACGATTTATCAGCCGCAGACACAGCCCGGCGTCATCCGTCTGCTCGGGCCCCTTGAAGCCGCCGGCATGAGTTTCGATAGCCTATGGGTGTCGGGTCTCGACGCGGACAACTGGCCGCCGGCGACCCATCCACTGACGCTCGTATCCAGGCAACTACAGCGACAATACTCGATGCCTGACTCGACGCCAGACGACACCCTGGAATATTCACGAAGAGTCCTGGACCGTTTGGTGAAAAGCGCCGACCGCGTGAGCTTGAGCTGGCCACAGTCAAGCGAGGAATTCGAAAATTCGGCCAGCCCCCTGATCGCCCGATACCCGGCTGTGATCGAGGAGAGGGCTAAGGATCCCGGGTGGCACGCAGTCGAACTCGTTGGCAGTCATGACACGGAAATACCTGCAGATGACCCGGTTCCCGCCGTACAGCAGGACGAGATCGTTGCAGGGGGTGCATATACCGTGCAGCGCCACGTAACAGAGCCATTTTCGGCGTTTGCACACGGCCGGCTGCGCGTATCCGAACTCGACACGGTGGCCACCGGATTGTCGCCGCAACAACGGGGCAATCTGATTCACAAAGTACTGCACACATTGTTTGCTGAAAGGCCATCGCAGAATGCGATCCGGCAGTGGACCGGGTCGGATATTCAGGAACGCATACTGAAGGCAATTGATTCATCGCTCAAAGAATACTTGTGGCATGCGGACCCGGTTCTTCGAAGGGTGCTGGCACTTGAGCGCGATCGGCTCCTTACGCTTGTCGGGACGTTCATCGATGAAGAACTGACACGGTCGACGTTTACCATCGATGACGTCGAACAGGAAATCGAATTTGAACATTTTGGCGTTCGGCTCACACTGCGAATCGATCGGATCGATCGTCTGTCCGATGAGTCGCTATTGGTTACCGACTACAAGACCGGCCAGCCAAAGAATCTCCTGAATCGACACGGCGACCCGGCTGATCTTCAGCTCGTTGTCTATGCATGTGCCCTCGAAGAGAATATCGGCGGCCTGTTACTGATCAATATTGACAGTCGATCAATCAAGTACAGCGGTGCAGCTGCCAGCGGTGAGTGGGATGCGAAACGTGCCGATCAGTGGGCAAAGCGGCTGACCGCCTGGCAAGAACGTGTTGCGACGGCGATGCAGCAGATCGCGAAAGGCGATGCCCGCATCAACTTGAATTTGCCGAGCGACAAGACCAGGCCGCTGAACATCCTGAGCCGTTTTACGGAGCGACTACGTGCTGAGCGATAATCAACTGATAGCAGTGGATCGGACTGCACGTCTGAATGCGCTGGACGTGACGCGCTCATATATCGTTCAGGCGCCGGCGGGTTCCGGAAAGACGGAACTCCTCATTCAGCGTTATCTGAAGCTCCTGGCCATCGTGAATAATCCGGAAGAAGTCGTTGCTATTACTTTTACGCGAAAAGCGGCGGCAGAAATGCGGCTACGTGTACTTGAGGCCTTGACGATCGCGAAAACCGGTGCGCAGCCGGCCAAAGCGCATGAGCGACTCACTTTTGATACGGCGAAGGCAGTGCTCGAACGCGATGCGGAACTTGTATGGAAATTAAACGAGTTTCCAAGGCGTATGCGCATCCAGACTCTCGATGCGCTCAGCGCGGGAATAGCGAGGTCGCTGCCCCTGAGCTCCACACTGGGAGGCGCGCCGATAACACTCGCGGATTCTGAGATGCAGGCGATTTATCGAACTGCAGCAGCAGCAACATTCGACTGGCTGGCGACCTCCGATCGCATGAGAGACGCCGTTGAACGGACGCTCGTACATCTCGACAATAACACCGGCATCTATATCGAATACGTCGCCCGCATGCTGGAAACGCGGGATCAATGGTTAGGCTTTGTCGGAGCCGGCACCTCGGGAGGCGAGTGCATCGAAGCCATCCGAGACAAGCTCGAAATTCGTATTAGCGAAATCGTCGTGGAGCGACTTGAGCTCGTCAGGGGCCTGATGCCCGCCGGACTGACAGGGGCATTGTTGAGCCTGGCAGATTACGCGGCGGAGAACTTGCGCCAAATTGATCCGGATCATCCACTGGCCTTGCTGGCCGGCCTGGCGGACTTACCGGGAACGGATGCGGATGCAACGCCGGGCTGGTGCAGTATTGCCGAACTCTTGCTGACGAGGACAGGAACCTGGCGGAAGACCGTCACCAAGAAGGATGGTTTCCCGACTGAGGACAACGGGGAGAAAAAGGAGATTCTCGCGCTACTCGAAGAGTTCCGCGACCAGGACGAGTTGCGGCAGAGCTTGCACAGAGTTCGTGAACTGCCGCCGCATCGCTACAGCGATGAGCAATGGGATGTCTTGCTTGCACTGTTGAACCTGTTGCCGCTCGCGGTGACCGAGCTTCGCCGAATCTTCGGCGAACGCGGCGTCGTCGACCACATCGAGGTAGCTCTTGCCGCGAACCTGGCGCTCGGCAGTACCGACGACCCGGGTGATATGGCGCTCCTGCTCGACTATCAGATCAGCCATCTGTTGATAGATGAAATGCAGGACACCTCCATATCCCAGTACTATTTTCTGGAAAAACTCGTCGCCGGTTGGATAGATGGCGATGGTCGAACACTCTTTTGCGTCGGTGATCCGATGCAGTCGATTTATCGGTTTCGAAATGCAGAAGTCGGTCAGTTTCTTATCGCAAGAGATCAGGGCATTGCCGATCTATCGCTGGCACCGCTGGTGCTGCGACGGAACTTTCGCTCCGGCGAAAACCTGGTGCACTGGTTCAACGACACGTTCAGGGACACGCTGCCTGCCCAGGACGACCTTTCCGCTGGCGCGATTGCATACGCTGAGGCCGTGTCGGTAGAGGAACATGCCGGAAAAGGCGAGTGCAGAATTCATCCCGTGTTCGGGAGCAGTTCGGCAGTCGAAGCGGAGGAGGGCGTCGATATCCTGAGGGACTGTTTGGACATGGGTGAGGACGACACTATCGCCGTACTCGTCCGCAGTCGGACCGTTTTGCCGCCTTTACTTGCCGCGCTACGCAACGCGGACATCGCGTATCAAGCTGTAGAGATCGACAGGCTGACCGATTTGCCCGAAATCATCGATATCCTGGCCCTGACTCGGGCAATGTGTCACCTGGGCGACCGAATCGCGTGGCTGGCATTGCTGCGTGGTCCCTGGGTCGGACTGACCTGGGACGACTTGCACCGGATCTTGAAAAACGATTCGCAAAGCATTGTCTGGGATCTTTTACGAAGCGAGGATCTGAGCTCCCGGCTCAGTACGGAGTCGACGAAGCGAGTCCAGGCATTCGTTCAGACGATGCAGCAACAGTTGGATAGAAATGCCGGCGATTCCCTAAGGGAACGGCTTGAGGTGGCATGGTTCTCACTCGGCGGTCCGGCATTCCTGAACGGCGAAGAGGAACTGGAAAACATATATCGGTTCCTGGCTGTCGTCGATAAATTCGAGACGGCAGGGACGCTCGCAGACGTTGCCAAACTGGAAAGCTTGCTCGACGATGAGCGCGTATCGAGTACCGCGAGCATTGACTGCCGGCTACAGGTAATGACCATGCACAGGGCCAAAGGACTGCAATTCGATCATGTCTTGCTGTACGGACTCGGCCGGGCGGCCGGAAGAAGTGAGAAATCAGTACTGAGTTGGCTGAATTTTCCAGGCCAGCACGGTAGCAGCGACATGATCATCAGTCCGGTCGGCTCCCGATCGGAGCTCGAGCACGATCCGTTGCATCGCTTTATCGAAATCTCCGAACGCGACAAAGATGAACTCGAGCAGGACCGGCTGCTTTACGTCGCATGCACAAGGGCTAAAAATTCCTTACACATTCTGGGCCATGTTCCGCTTGCGAGCGATGGTCAGGGTTTTCGTCCGCCACTTGCCGGAAGTTTGTTGCGCCGGATATGGCCATCACTTGAGTCGGCATTCGAAAATGCGTTCAACCCTGACAACTTGCCTGGCGAATCCGTTGACGAAAGCAAACTGGTCGAACCCTTGCTGCGACGGTTTGCAAGTCAGTGGAAATTGCCGCACGCACCGGCGTTGCCAACACCGGACACGACAGCGATAAATAAGGAAATGTCTGCGGAGACCGTGGTTGAATATTACTGGGTCGGCAGTAGCGCTCGACATGCGGGGACGATCGTTCATCGATGGCTGCAAAAGGCCGCTGACGGCACCGTGCAACTGGAGGCAGACACGTTGCCGAAGCTGCGGCCGGTCAACGAGCGGTGGTCGGAGAGACTCGGTGTGCCTGCGAAAGAGGTCGCGGAGATCTGCGATCGTGTCGATACAGCCATTCGTGGCATCCTCAGCGACCCGAAAGGCCGGTGGACCCTTTATGGTGAGGGGCAGGCCGAACTTGCCGTGACGGGCCTTTGGAATGGCAAGGTCGAGTCCGTCATCATAGACAGGGTGCGCATCGATGAAGATGGCGTGCACTGGATTATCGATTACAAAACCAGCACGCACGAAGGAGGCGACGTCGAAGGGTTTCTTGATCAGGAGTCGGAGCGATACCGGGCACAGCTTGCAAAATATGCCTCGCTCTACGCGAATCTGGCACACGCGCCGGTGCGAGTGGCATTGTATTTCCCCTTGCTGCAGAAATTCCGTGAGGTCTCGGTCGACTGAATTTTATAATCGGCCTGGAAACATAAAGTCACGGAAGCCGCGCGCATCCGGTGTGCCGAGAAACCGCAGCTGTTGCTCGATGGCTGCCGGCGCAGCCGGTTTGGCCAGCACCTTGCCGGCGAATTCATATTCTCCGTCCGCGGTCAGCTTGATCGTGCTGCCTTCCAGTTCCAGTACGCCGCTGAGCGACTGTACGGATCCCAGAACGCCATCCCCGGCTGTCTGAAACTCTGCCCGGTAGTCGCCGAGCGGCGATGGAGAGATATATCGCGAGACGAGATTTGCGATGTTGGCAGTGCCGACGGCCTCGATCGGTACGCCGTCCTTGATCACGAGTTCCTCGAATTGCAGGCTGACATCGCCCTCGATGCCGTTCAGTGGCAACGCGTCTGCCATTGAGGCAAGTGACACCGCAGCGGTGACATCCGACATCGTCAGGCTACCGCCTGCGCCAATCGCGATATCGGCATCAAGAAACCCCGACGCTGGATTGCTGCTGGTCGCGAATCGGAGCTTTCCTGTCAACAGGCCGAGCGGCCGGAAACTCCACTCTACGTTTGTCAGATAGACACCGCCGGCAGCGCCCTGTGCTGCCGCACCGTGCCAGATGGATCCACTGATACCGCTTAGCTTAAGTTCCGCCGGTGCGAACCACTGATAGGCTACCCTGGCTGGAAATGTGATGATAAGTCCGATGGCGAGGGTTGCGATTCCGGCGAGAATCAGGCGTTTGGGACTTGCCATTCTTAGCTTCTTTCCAGTATCAACGTGGAGTCGATGCGCCCCTCGATATCCCCCGGATTGGAGAAGCTCCCTGACTCCAGCTGCAGGCCGTATGTCGTACTCAGGTCGCCGAGCCAGAGCACCAGGTCGTCGAACGCGACGCTCTTGAATTCAACACGGATTCCGCTGCTGGTCGTTGGCTGGCTTCGTTGCAAGGAGTTGTATAAGCCACGCTCCCTGAGCGTGTTGTCGATGATCACAACAAGCGATTGGTTGCGGCCCGTTTGCTGTACTTGTCCCGATCCCGAATTTTGCAACTGACCTTTCATCGGTCGAAGTTCGGCCAGAGCAATTTTCCAGTTCTCGACACTGAGCGAGAGGCTCTTTTGTTCGCGATCCAGCGGCATCCAGATACCGACATACAAGACAGCGAACACCAGAGCCACTGCGGCCGTTAGTACGAATACCCGTTCGCGCGCTTCCAGAGATTCGAACCAGTCTCTCATACGCCACTCGCCTTTATCTGAATTCGGCTGCTGACGCTGTCGCCATCCTGGTCGGTCGATTTGATGGCAGCATCGAATTGTCCGCTTTCGCTGACACCACGCTGAATTTTATCCAGAGTCGATACGTTTGGTGCGCTCAATCGGATGTCGACCACACCAGCCCGATAACTTATCGCTTCGATACGCGCTTCTTTGTTCTGTTGCAAGGCGCGGCTGAGTTGCTCGAGTGACTGAAGGAACAGGGGTGGTGTTCCGGATGTGCCGAGCCTTGATCTTAGTGAAGCGACGAGTCGGACAGGGTCTTCCACCGAAGATGCACCCGGGGCAATCTGCCGGTACTCTGCTTCAAACTGCTGCTTCAATTCCGCTTCCTGCCGCTTCAGCATAAAGAAGTCAGTCGCCTTCGCAGCGATCCCGACGAGACCCAGGGCGAGCAACAGGATGGCAGCATAGCGCCATGGCCTGAGTAATCCCGAGTACTCTGTTTTTGCTCCGAAATCGCCCTGCAGCAGGTTGACGCCGGTGCCGCTCGCGACGGTAACGGCCAACCGGGGCATCACACCGTCCGACAGCAGATTGACATCGACGCTCTCCATTTCGTTTCGGATTGCCAGCCAGTCGTGCTGATATTTTTCCTCGTCTTGCGGTTCACAATAAACAAGTACATGCTTGGGCATTGCCGGCGACGCAGCTTGATTCGACTCGCGATCATCACCGTCCGCAGTGTCATCGAGAGCACCGATGGCCGCGAGGGCATCTGTCGGGCTGACGCCCTGCATGACGAGTTCAACATCTGCACCGTCATTGATCATCACCTGACCTTCGGCAACGAGCAGGCTGATCGTTCCCGGTATGCGGGCGAGTCCATAGTTATCGGAAATCATGGCAGAAGGTTTGATGCCGGACTCGGTCAGCCAGTCAACCCATTCAGCAAGTCGCTTTCGGCTGACGATGGCCGCCGGTATTCTGCCGCTGCTTCTCCGTGTGCCGGCCGCAAAATGCAAGCGGTCAATATCTTCGGCAAGCTGGTCTTCGAGCGCGTAGGGCAGGGCCGCGTGGAGGCGCGATCCGCCTTTCACCGGTATGTCGACAGTGGTCGTCAGAACCTCCGTGCTGGGCACCAGGACAATGACCTGACGATTACCGATATCGGCGCCGGCTTCGCTCAAGGTGCCTGTCAGCGGCTGGCTGCGGCGCGCACCGGTGCTGTCAACCGCGATCCATTGAGCCAGATGGTCAGCCCTCTCGCCAATTCGTATTACCAGGAATTCCGCCATACTCAGGTCGTTCCGAGGCTTCGCAGGATCGGGGCAACACTGCCCTGAGATCCGCGCTGAAGCACGCTGTATAAAGTGACCCGAACCGTATCAATCCGTACCACCACCTTCAATTGAAAATAGTTCGTCGATTCGTCAAGCGTATTTAACACATCCGGGGTGACAAGAGATGAGAACGTGCTCTGAATATCGGCAAAACCGGCAATTTCGCGTTCCGCAAGAAGCCTTTCGACATCCGCCGCAGACAAGTTTTCGTCGAGTGACTGCAACACTGGCCCGGTTGCCGTATTGATATTGATGTTCGTTCGTCCGGGCAAGGCTGTGATGTGCGGGCGAAGGACATTGAAGCTCTCTCTTGCCATTCCCTCCAAAGCCGCGAACTCACTGGCGCTGGTGAGGCTCTGATTGGCGCTCCGATACGGCGGGATTATTCCCGTATATATCGGATCTTCCGCGCCGTCCGGAAACGACGCCTCGATGTTGCTGTCGATCCAGTCGGCGGCAACGCCGGCAATGCGCGGATCAAGCTCGAGTGCAATGAGCAATCGCCGAAAGCGCTCCAGGGATTCCGGTACGACATTGCCATTGTCATCTATCAGGTTATTGACGTTGAAACGTCCCTGCAGGTCCTCGATGTTCCCGGTTACTTCTCCGCCGTCAATTGGCAGCCCAGGCAATTCGATCGCCCAGATTTCTCCGAGATGATCGGTCTCACTGTCCTCGAGGTCCTGGTGCAGGATGCCGATCACCCAGCTTTCGGCGCCAAGTGCGACCTGCACGGCTTGTTCCTGGTTCAGGAGAACCGTCGTGCGCCTCACGTCCAGTGCGTTGTCCCAGGCGAGGTTTGCGGCAACCATGCTGGCGAGCGCTGTGATGAGTATTGCCGTTATCAGCGCGACGCCGCGGCTTGCGGTGCATGTTTTCATGGCGCAATCTCGATGATCCGCCGGATCTCGCCTTCATCCTGAAGCGTCAGCA
>Ga0255052_10001478_pt1 | contig 17674 bp, 16 predicted proteins | sample JV7_2_21_MG_FD_188632 | JGI IMG/M metagenome (GOLD analysis project Ga0255052, IMG submission 188632) | Seawater microbial communities from Jervis Inlet, British Columbia, Canada - JV7_2_21 | ecosystem: Environmental > Aquatic > Marine > Inlet | place: Canada: British Columbia | collected...
AGCAAACTCGACTGGATCGGCCCCGGCGCGCCAGCACGCCTCGGCCTGGCGCAATGAGGTCGCACCCGCAGCCGGCCCGTCAATGTGGCCATAGGATCCACCGCCGGCGGTCAGGATCAGGTTGGAATGTCCCAGGTTTTCAAAAAAGCCGGGTATCCTGAGCGCGTTCATGCCACCGGAAATAATTGGTGTCGTTGCCTGCATGCCTTGCCACTCCTGGTGGAAATAAGGCCCATCGGCACGGTCGCGTTCGATCATGTAGGCGATCCCCCGGTCATCGGCTTCACCTTCCATTTTGCCATATCCCATGGTGCCGACGTGGATTCCGGAAGCTCCTTGCAGACGCGCCATCTTGGCCAGCACAAAGGCCGTATAACCGCGTTTTGCCGAAGGTGAGGTCACGGCCCCGTGACCGGCACGGTGATAGTGCAGGTACTGGTTCGGGAACTGGCGGCGGGCCGTGGTCACGGCGGTGGGGCCGGCAACATAACCGTCTACGAGGAAGGCTACGTGGTCGGCGTTCTCTGCAAAGGTCTCGAGGATAAATTCTCCGCGTGCGATCATCTCGCGGTAATCATCGGCGGTGATGTTGGCCGAGAACAGCTTTGCCGCCCCGGTATCATCCTGGGCGCGGCGCATCGCGTCGGCGACCGCGATGATGGTCTCTTTGAGCGGTGCGAAAACCTGGTTGCCCTGGGGTTCGTCGTTCTTGATGAAGTCACCACCCAGCCAGAAGTCATACGCCGCCTTGGCGAAGGGCAGGGGCCGCAGACCCAGTTTTGGTTTGATGATGGTGCCGACGATAAACCCGCCGTCTTTTACTGGCCGTCCCAGAACGCGCCACAGGTCGGAAATGTTGGTGGCCGGGCCGTCAAACAATTTCAGGTACGCAGGCGGCACCCAGAAGTCATGCATCTTGGCGTATTCGACATCACCCATGCCCTGGTTATTGCCGATGGCCAGGGTCAGGAATGAAGCGAGCATGGCACGGCCGTCGATGATGTTGCGGTCGAATAAATCGGTCGGGTAGGCGATCTTCATCAACTCGCTGGCCGTGTCGATCTCGTAGACCAGGGCATCCACACCGCGGGTGAAATCATCGGTGGTTGAAACACTTACATTGGTACCGGTCGAGGATTCAGCGGCGAAATGAGCTGCTGTTTCCAGGTAGCCGCCGTAACCGGCTTTGGGTTTCATTTTATAGGCGACCAGTACGTGCTTGCCTTCATTTATCAGGTCCTGCTCTTGCAGATCCAGGTCTGCGTAGCGCTTGGATTGGTCCATGTTTATCCTCCTGCAGGACCTCCCGGTCCCGGCTTGATTCAGTTCAATCAGGTTCTTTGAGTTCAGTTCAGCGGGTGCGCCGTCGCCGTTCCATCAGTCGCAGGATCATCGGTGTCAGTATCAGTTGCATGGCGATATCCAGCTTGCCCCCCGGGATCACGATGGTGTTGGCGCGCGACATGAAACTGTCATGGATCATCGAGACCAGGTAGGGAAAGTCGATACCGCGCGGTTTGCCAAAGCGGATCACGACCATGGATTCATCCGCGGTCGGGATATAACGGGCAACAAACGCGTTTGATGTGTCCACCGTCGGGACGCGCTGGAAATTGATATCGGTTTCGGTGAACTGTGGGCAGATATAGCTGATGTAGTCCGGCATCCGGCGCAGGATGGTGTCACGGATGGCTTCGGTCGAGTAACCGCGGTCAGCCTTGTCACGGTGGATTTTCTGTATCCACTCCAGATTGATAACCGGGACCACGCCTATTTTGAGATCGCAATACTGGGCAACGTTGACCTCTTCTGTCACCACCGCGCCATGCAGTCCCTCGTAGAACAGCACTTCGGTATTTTCCGGGATCGCACGCCAGTCGGTGAATGTCCCCGGCGGCGTGTCGTAAACCTCAGCCTCGGTCTCGTCATGCACGTAGATGCGAATGCGCCCGCTACCGTCCTCGCTGAATTGCCTGAAGACGCTTTCCAGGTCTTCCAGGCGGTTTGATTCGGGGCCGAAATGGCTGAAGTGGTTATTGCCTTTTTCAGCTTCTTCCTGCATGACACTTTTCATGTCGGCACGGTCGTAGCGGTGGAATGCATCACCCTCGATGGCGGTGGCAATGATACCCTCACGTTGAAAAATCCGGTCAAAAGTGTGCTTGACGGAAGTCGTTCCGGCGCCTGATGAGCCCGTGACGGAAATAATGGGGTACTTGGCGGACATGTCTTTCTCCCTATCTCAGTTACGCAGCAAGCTGCGGTCTTTGAACAACTGCGGCCGCTCGTGGTAAGGGTTCAGGTCGGCATAATATTGTCCGACCAGTTCCACCTCGTGTTGCGATCCAAAAATCATCGGTACACGCTCGTGTATCTCCCGTGGCGGAATCTCGAGTATGCGCTGGGTGCCCGTCGACGCTGCCCCGCCGGCCTGTTCGATCAGAAAAGCGATCGGGTTACATTCGTACACCAGGCGCAGACGGCCTGCGGCATAGCCCTTGCGCATGTCTGCCGGGTAAAGAAAAATGCCACCACGCGAAATGATGCGATGACATTCCGCCACCAGCGACGCAATCCAGCGCATATTGTAATTACTGCCGTGTGGTCCTTCTTCCCCCCTCAGGCAATCGTCCACATATGCCCGGATGTGGCCGTCCCACTGACGGGAGTTGGCACTGTTGATGGCGAATTCAGTGGTCTGTGGAGGAATCGCTATAACCTGTGACGTGAGGCGGAATTCCCCGCTGAGCGGGTCCAGTGTAAAGACCATCGTGCCATCCCCAAGGCTTAACACCAGCGCCGTCTGGGGTCCGTAAATGACATATCCCGCCGCCAGTTGGGTGGTACCGGGTTGGTTCAGACAGCAACTGCCATCCTGACCCTCAACGGCTGGCAAAATTGAGAATATCGTGCCGACCGATACGTTGGTGTCAATGTTTGAAGAGCCGTCCAGCGGATCGGTAGCCACCAATAGCGGCGCACCGCCGCGGATCGGTAGGGGATCGGTCAGTTCCTCGGAAACAAGACAGGCAACCGGCGCTTCGTGTATGGCCTCGATGATCAGGTCGTTTGCGATCAGGTCCAGGGCCTTTTGCGTGTCACCATCCGCATTGTTACTTTGTTCGGCACCCAGTTCGCCGGCCAGCGGTCCGCGAGCGACCAGCGACGAAATTTCAATACAGGCCTCGGCGATGGCATCAATTGTCTGGGCGATGGCGGGGCGGTTGGCCGATTTTCCTGACCAGTCTTCCAGGTAACGCCTCAGCCCGGGATGTTTGCCCATTGTTCTCTCCGTTAAAGGTGGTGTCGAAAAGCCTGGAGAACAGTATAGAAAGGTTATGGCCCGTCCAAAATACGCATTTGGGGGGTGGAACAGGATTTTTTGGGTAGGATAAAACCCACCCATAAGTAAGGGTGCCCGAAGGCGAGATCAGCTTTTAAGGTACAAGGCTATGGCCTGGCCACGATTGCTGACGCCGAGTTTTTCGAACAGGTTCCTGACATGGTATTTCACGGTATTGGTGGATACGTCCTTCTCTGCGGCAATTTCCTTGTTGGTTCGCCCGGCTGCCAGCGATGACAGGATTTCCAGTTCCCGCTTGGTCAAAGTGGACAGCGGGCTGGCGTTGAGTTTACTGACATCAAGGTAGGGGAAAACCATCCGGCCCCGGGCCACCTCGGCCACGGTGTCGAGCAGGTAATCCGGTTCCTCGTTTTTTGAAACAAAGGCCGCGCCGCCATGGGCCATGACCTGCATCGGCACGGTATCACTCTCGAAACCCGTATAGACCACCACCCGGGGCGCATCGGGGCGGGGTTGCAGGTGGTCAAGAATAAACCGCGCGTCGCCCGGTCGTATCACCCAGCCAACGATCGCCACGTCCATGGGTGTGGTGTCTAGCCTGGCCAGGAATGACCCGGAATCCTTACTGGAACTGCACACCCGGAAACGCCCGTCTTCGCTGAGCAGTGTCCGCAGCGCTGTACGCATCAGCGGGCTTTTGTCGGCGATGCCAACAATGACTTTGTTGTGAAGGTCTGATTGTGGTCTAGCCATGCTTGAGTATACGGGCTTTTTGCCGTTGCCAGTCACGCTCTTTCTGGTCTTTGCGTTTGTCGTATTGCCGCTTGCCCCTGGCGATGCCGATTTCTACCTTTACCCTGCCTCTTGACCAGTACATGGCGGTGGGTATGACAGTGAAGCCTTTACGTTCGACCAGGCCGGTCAGTCGGTTGATCTCCCGGCGGTTCAATAACAGTTTGCGGGTGCGTAGCGGGTCCGGGCTGATATGGGTAGACGCGGTTGGCAACGGATCGATACGGCAACCGAACAAGAAGGCTTCATTGTCTTTCAGCAAGACATAGCTGTCGCTGAACTGGACACGTGAATCCCGCAGGGATTTAACTTCCCAGCCCTGCAGGCTCAACCCGGCCTCGAGCCGTTCCTCGATATGGAATTCAAAGCGGGCGCGTTTGTTGAGCGCTATGGTCTTGGTGTCTTTGCCGGTCTTTTTGTTCATGACAGCCTTCCAGGTAGCTCACCATTTTACTGCGTGTGTTGCTTATCGTGTAAAATTTTCCGCATGAAAATCGAACGTTCAGCGCTGATCACCCATAATGCGATCGACATCTACAGTCTGGTCCAGGATGTTCCATCCTATCCGCAGTTCCTGAGTTGGTGTACCGCTGCCACGGTTTTTGAACAGACGGATGATATGCAAAGGGCAGAGCTGGAGGTGGCCGTGGCCGGTCTGAAACAGCAATTCACGACGATCAACACGCTGATCACGGGTGAGCGGGTCGGAATGCAGTTGTTGAAGGGTCCGTTCAGGGAACTCCAGGGGGAATGGTGTTTTACCCAGTTGGGCGATGACGGCTCCAGGGTTAGCCTGGTGCTGAATTTTGAAATGGCAAACGGGCTGGCCGCGAGGATGTTTGGCGAGGGTTTTGGCCGTGTTGCGAACCGCCTGGTGAATGATTTCTGCAAACGTGCCGACGAGGTTTACGGTTAGATGACTGCGAGTGACGCACAGGGCAGGATCCGGGTCGAAGTCGTGCTGGCCATGCCCGGGCAGCAGGAATTGGTGACGCTGGAGATCGCCAGCGGTTCTTCACTTGCCGATGCCGTGGAGCAGTCCGGCATCCTGGAGATGTTCGAAAACGCGGAGTTGGATCCGGACAGGGTGGGTATATTTGGTCAAAAGGCAAGCATGGATCACATATTGCGCGAGGGTGACCGGGTTGAAATCTACCGGCCGCTGATCGCTGATCCGAAAGAGGTCAGACGCCAGCGGGCGTTGCGGCAGTCCGGGGCCTGACCAGATTGGAGATGGATGCCGTATCGGGGTCCGGCATGACGTCATTCATCGCTTAGCGGTATATCCACCGGTACGGTGATTCCCACGACCTTCAGGTCCTTCTCCATGCGTTGCAGCGCCGCCCGGGCTTCGTTGTAGGTATCGAAAAGTCCTGAGCGTACCTGGTGGCGGGTACCGAGGCCGGGAACGATCTGCTCAGCCAACCTGCTTTCGTAGCCTTTTGACCTGACTTTCCCGGCGAATTCGAGCGCTTCCTCGTGGGTGTTGAATGCACCCAGCTGAATGGTCCAGTTGATGACGCCGTCGTCCGTAACCAGCCGTGTCCGCCTGGCCGTTGCCACATCGTCAATACCGGCGACAGCCGCCTTGGTATCTTCGAGCGCCTTGATATCACCACCCGCTGAATCGCCGATACCGTCGGTGGCAATCAGGGCATCGTCCTCAAAAGTCAGTGTAACCAATCGGCGCACCGGGTCATTGCCCCGGCGGCTCAACATTGAAATGTAATCCCAGCGGTCCTGGTGGAACGGGTCGTGAATGGCCGGTGTGCCCAACAGGTAAGCCACCTGTTTTTTGCTCATGCCAATTTCTACCTGGTCCAGGTCATCCTGCTCAATTGCGTTGCCCTGTTGAACATTCTGTTTGTAGATCAACTTGCAACCCGTATTCAAGGCGACTACGGCCAACAGGGCAATGAACAAGTACCTGGTCATGTAATTCCTTCAGCGATTGCTGATACTTAAGATCAAGGCGGTGAATGATACAATAGTACGGAGTCCTGAAAAACAGGACAATTGAAAATTATTTAATACAGGACAAAACAGTGAGCACCGGAAATCTTCGAAAAGTTGGTCTAAAGGTCACCCAGCCGAGAATACGTGTACTTCAATTGTTGCAGGAAAGGGGCAACAAACACGTAACCGCAGACGATATCTACCGCGTGTTAATGCAGGCGGGAGAGGATATCGGCCTGGCGACCGTTTATCGCGTGTTAAACCAGTTTGAGGCTGCCGGCCTGGTCGTCAAACATAATTTTGAAGGTGGCCAGGCCTACTATGAGCTGGATTCAGGTGACCACCATGACCACATGGTGTGTGTGGAAACCGGCAAGGTCACCGAGTTTTCCAACGAAAAAATTGAAAAACTGCAGGCTAAGATCGCGGCTGAACATGGTTATGATATCGAAGACCACAGCCTGGTGATTTATGTAAGGCCCGTAAAAAAGGGTTAGCCCGGACATTTCACCAAGGATCCGGGATTTGCGCTGTAGCTGGCGAAACAGTTGGGTCGATCGTTTGCAGAATCATAGCGCTAGCTATGGTTCAAGAAGGATCGGCCGAAATGTGAAGCCAGATGCTGTGCAAAACCGGATAGGACAAACTGTAACTGCCAGAAATACCCAAGAACACTCTCACACGCTTGATGATTCGACAGATTTGTCATTTTGCGGTCCGCCTTGGTGAAATGTCCGGGTTAGATCATGAACAATCGGCCCCGGCTGCGCTGAGCAACTCAAGCGCGTGGGCACGGCTTTGTTCGGAGAGCCGCCCGCTTAACATTCGTGCAATTTCTTCGACCCTGCCGTTGTTGTCCAGCAAGCTTGTATCAACCGTGGCAGAGGACTGCCCCGCTGCCTTGCGGACCTGTAGTTGGTGGCTGGCGCACACGGCAACCTGTGCCAGGTGCGTGACACACAATGCCTGCCCCCCGAGGGCAAGCCGCCGTAGCAGTTGACCCACGGCATTGGCTGTTTCCCCGCCGATACCCGCATCGACTTCATCAAATATCTGCGTGATGGATTCATTCTTGCTGCTGCCGGCCACCTTGATGGCCAGGCTGATCCTGGATAACTCGCCCCCGGACGCAATTTTCTGCAGCGGGCCGGGTGGTATCCCGGGGTTTGCACTGATGATGATGCTCACCATATCATCACCACGGGTGGAGGGCTGAGCCTGTTTGTCCAGTGTCACCGCGAGTTCGAATACACCACCGGCCATCCCCAACTCGGCCATCAGCCCACTGACCTGCCTCGATAGTCTGCCGGCGTGCGCCAAACGTCGCTGGTGCAGACCCATCGCGGCCTCACGGTAGGTCTGTAGCCGTCCCGCCAGTTCGGTCTCCAGTTCGTTGCGCAGTTGCGCGGAACGCCCGCTGCGGCGGATATCCTCGACCAGCCTGTCCCTGAGGTCGCCCAGTCCGTCCATGCGTACGCGGTGTTTTCGTGACAGGTCGTTCAATTGGCTGAGTGTGACGCTGAGGTGTTCGAGGCGGGCCGGATCCAGGTCAAGCCGTTCCCTGGCCGTGCGCAACGAGTTGAGCGCCTCACCGCAATTGAGCGCTGCTTCGTCCAGCATCTGGCAGGCATCACCTATATCGGCATCCAGCGGCACGTATTGCCGCAAACGCTCCAACGTGACATTCAGATTGGAATTGATACCCGTGTTTAAAGTGTTGGTTTCGGGCTCCATCAAACCAATGCCGGTATTGAGGGCTTCGAGCAGGGCATCACCGGCAGCCAGGCGGTCATGTTCGGTCTGCAGTGCGTGGATGGCGTCAATGGACAGGTCGTGCTGTTCCAGTTCAGCCAGCTGGAATTTCAGAAACTCCAGATCGGTTATCGAAACCGATGATTCCTGTTCCAGCGTCTGCAACGCAGATACTGTCTCTTTCCAGGCGCTGTGGGCGGACTTGACCACGGTCAATTGGCGTTGGTAGCCGCCGCTTTCATCCAGTAGCCGGAGTTGCGCGGAAGGTTTTGCCAGCCGCAGGTGCTGATTCTGTCCGTGGACCTCCACCAGTAACTGACCCAATGCCTGTATTTGCGCCACGGTGACCGGCGAGCCATTGATAAAGGCGCGTGAACGTCCGCCGGCATCGATGGTGCGGCGCAACAGACAACAGCCATTGGCGCCAAGGTCTGATCGGGTCAGCCATTCCCGGGCGAGCACGTTACCGGGTATTGAAAATTCGGCGCTCAACTCGGCGCGTTCTGCGCCCGGGCGTACCCAGGAGGCGTCGGAACGGTCACCAAGCAGCAGACCCAGTGCTCCGACCAGGATGGACTTGCCTGCGCCGGTCTCACCCGTGATGGCGGTAAAGCCATCATGGAAATCCAGATCCAGTGTTGGCACGATGGCAAAATTACTGATATGGAGATGTTTGAGCATATCGGTTGAGCATATTGCAAGGGCTGATTAATCAAAGTGCAAACTAGCATGACGGAAGGATTGCGGCAATCGAACAATTTCAAATGCTTGAATCAGCGGTGCCAATCCCCATATCAGGGCGTGAAAGCAAGCGCGGGAAACCAGGCTACCGCAATTCAGGAGCAAAGACAGTGACTGCAAAAAACGGTGACACAGAACAGAACAACGGCAGTATCGATGAAGCGGCTGAACATGAGCCCGTTGCAGACGACCCGATAACCGTGCTCGAGACCGCGCTGAGCGAGGCGCACCAGCAGGCGGCAGACAGCAAGGATACGATGCTGCGCATGCACGCAGAAATGGAAAACCTGCGCAAGCGGTTGCTACGCGAACACGAAAAATCCCGGCGTTTGACCCTGGAGCGATTCATGAATGATCTGTTGCCGGTGCGTGACAGCCTTGAACGGGGACTGGAAGCGGCTGACCAGGCTGCCACGGTAGAGGCATTGAAGGAAGGCAAACAGCTGATCATGAAGATGCTGACCAAGGTCATGGGTGACCACGGTCTGGAAACCATCGACCCGGCCGGCGAGGCGTTTGACCCGCAAAAACACGAAGCGATGACGATGATGCCGTCGGAAGAACACGACGAAAATACCGTTATCGATGTGCTCGAGAAAGGCTACCAGTTACATGACCGGCTGATCAGACCGGCCAAGGTGGTGGTGTCGCGCAAGCCCTGATAGCGAACATTGAAATACATGGGCAAACCCCCATGTTTGAAGCAATCATTATTTAGCATATTTTTTTGGAGAATTTAAAATGGGCAAGATCATTGGAATCGATCTGGGCACCACCAACAGCTGCGTAGCAGTGATGGAGGGTGGTAAACCCCGGATCATTGAAAATGCCGAGGGTGACCGTACCACGCCATCCATCGTTGCATTCACAAAGGATGACGAGGTACTGGTGGGCCAGCCGGCCAAGCGCCAGGCCGTCACCAACCCGACCAACACGCTGTTTGCGGTCAAACGTCTTATTGGGCGTAAATATGATGAGGACGTGGTCCAGAAAGACCGTGACCTGGTACCGTACGAGATCGTCAAAGCCGACAATGGTGACGCATGGGTGGAAGCCGGTGGCAAGAAAATGGCGCCGCCGGAGGTTTCCGCACGTGTGTTGATGAAGATGAAGAAGACGGCTGAAGACTATCTCGGCGAAGAGGTGACCGAGGCAGTCATCACGGTACCGGCGTACTTTAACAACCACCAGCGCCAGGCCACCGAGGATGCCGGTAAGATCGCCGGTCTGAAGGTTCGCCGGGTGATTTCGGAGCCAACGGCTGCGGCCCTGGCGTTCGGCGTAGACAAGAAAGTCGGTGAGATGAAAGTCGCGGTATACGACCTCGGAGGTGGTACCTTCGATGTGTCCATCATCGAAATCGCAGACGTTGATGGCGAGCACCAGATCGAAGTGTTGTCGACCTCGGGCGACACCTTCCTGGGTGGTGAGGATTTTGACAAGCGCGTTATCGATTACCTGGTTTCCGAGTTCAAGAAGGACCAGGGCGTTGACCTGCGCAATGATCCACTGGCACTGCAACGTCTTAAAGAAGCAGCCGAACGCGCCAAGATTGAGCTGTCAACCAGCCAGCAAACCGAAGTGAATCTGCCGTACATCACGGCCGATGCCAGTGGTCCCAAGCACCTGAATATCAAGCTGACCCGCGCCAAGCTGGAATCACTGGTCGAAGACCTGGTCAAGAAAACCGTGGGTCCCTGCCGCACCGCGCTGGACGACGCCGGTCTGAAGATCAATGAGATCGATGACGTGATCCTGGTCGGTGGCCAGACCCGTATGCCAATGGTGCAGGAAGCAGTTTCCGGGTTTTTTGACAAGTCGCCACGAAAGGACGTTAATCCCGATGAGGCCGTTGCCCTCGGTGCGGCGGTACAGGGTGGTGTACTTGCCGGTGACGTCAAGGACGTATTGCTGCTGGATGTCACACCGTTGTCACTCGGTATCGAAACCCTTGGTGGCGTGATGACCAAGCTGATTGAGAAAAACACCACGATTCCGACCAAGGCATCGCAGATTTTCTCGACTGCCGAAGACAACCAGACCGCGGTCACCGTGCATGTGCTCCAGGGTGAGCGTGACATGGCCAGCGCGAACAAGTCCCTGGCCCGGTTTGACCTGGCAGGCATTGCGCCCGCGATGCGTGGGATGCCGCAGATCGAGGTGACCTTTGATATTGATGCCAATGCCATCATGCATGTCAGCGCCAAGGACAGCGCTACCGGCAAGGAACAGCGGATCGAAATCAAGTCCGGTTCGGGTCTATCTGATGAAGAGATCGACAAGATGGTCCAGGATGCCGAATTACACGCCGAAGAGGACCGCAAGTTCCACGAGACGGTCACGGCACGTAATAGCGCAGATGCCATGGTCCACGCCACCCGTTCGAGCCTGAAGGAGATGGGCGACAAGATCGGGGAGGAAGACAGAAAGAATATTGAAACCGCGATCGGGGGCGTTGAAGAGGCGATGAAGTCGGACGACAAGGAGGCGATTGACGCCGCCGTTACCAAGCTGACCGAGGCCGCCCAGGTGATCTACCAGCAGGCAGCCGCTGAAGCACAGGCCGGTGCGGAAGACTCTGAATCGGCGGCCCAGGCGGCCACCGACGACGTTGTCGATGCCGAGTTCGAAGAAGTGGATGAAGACAAGGAGGCCGATAAATAATCGTTTGTCAGTTCCCGTGTCATTTGAACCCCGGTTTTCGCCGGGGTTTTTTTGTTTGAACAAGGAAGGTTGACAACTGCGGCCCTTAGGCTAAACTGCAGGCTACTCATTGAGACCGGCTGAGGGACAGGCCCTTTGACGCCGGGGCAACCTTCGGGACTAACCATCCCCCAAAGGTGCTAACTCCTGCGGAGTCCACCGGACTACCGAAAAATGAGCGAGCGGGTAGCACTGAAATGTGATGGACCGGTTCCCTGCCAACGGCTTCGCCGGAGTTTCCAATGAGGTAAATACCACCTCGTACTGGAAACAAGGCGAAGATCATGAAAAACCACGCAACCCTGGCATACGCCGGCGTCAACACGCCGGAACCTCGCTGTCCGCAGACGGGGGTACTGATATGAAACGGCATAAAATCACCGCCGCCGTGCGGGCTGGAATTGATACCGAGCAGCAATACGGATCGGTGATGCCGCCGGTCTACCTGTCTTCCAACTACAACTTCGAGGGGCTGGGTGGCAAGCGGGAATATGATTACTCCCGCAGCGGCAACCCCACCCGCGACTTGCTCGGTAAAGCGATTGCCGAACTTGAAGGCGGCCATGGCGCGGTGGTCACCAACACCGGTATGTCAGCCGTGGTGCTGGTCACGTTCCTGCTCAAGGCACAGGACAGTGTCATTGTTCCGCATAATTGTTATGGGGGTTGTTACCGGGCATTTTCCTCCCTGTCACAGGCAGGCCGATTCAAGACACGGTTCGTCGATTTTACCGTTCCCGGCGAGGTCCGCCGTGCGTGCCTGCAACAACGTCCAAAGATCATTTGGGTGGAAACCCCGAGTAATCCCTTGCTGCGTATCACCGATATTCGTGCAATGGCTGACATCGCAGCTGAGTTTGGTGCGCTGCTGGTGGTGGACAACACCTTCCTGACGCCGCTGTTGCAACAACCGCTGGAACACGGTGCGGATATCGTCGTGCATTCTACGACCAAGTACATCAACGGTCACAGCGACGTGGTCGGTGGTGCGGTGGTCGCCCGTGACCCGCAGTTGCTTGAGGAACTGTCCTGGTGGGCGAATTGCGTCGGCTCCAGCGCATCGCCCTGGGACTGCAACCAGACCCTGCGGGGGCTGCGTACATTGCATGCGCGGATGCGTTGTCATGAAGAAAACACCCGTGCGGTCATTGAGGTATTGGCCAACCATGCAGCGGTACACAGGGTCCATTACCCGGGTCTGCGCAGCCATCCAGACCACCTGCTGGCGCAGGCTCAGCAGACCGGTTTCGGTGCGGTCATCAGTTTCGAATTGTTGGGCGGTGAAACGGGCTTGTGTGCATTCCTCGATGGCCTGCGCCATTTTACGCTGGCCGAATCCCTGGGAGGCGTGGAAAGCCTGGTTTGCCATCCCGCCAGCATGACCCATGCGGCCATGGCGGAGGACGCGCAACGTGATGCGGGTATCGGGCCGGATTTACTCAGGCTGTCGGTGGGTATTGAACACGCCGCCGATCTCGCCGCGGATATTTCAGCCGGGCTGGAGCGGACCCGAATGGTGGCCGAGCCCGGATTGAGAATAGCCCGTTACGCTTGAATTAGTCATAGTTTGGCCGCAAATCTGCTGCAGACAAAATTAAAGCAATCAGATCTGAAAATATGGCCAAACGTGATTACTACGAAGTGCTCGGCGTACAGCGCAGCGCAGACGCCGCTGAACTGAAAAAAGCCTATCGCAAACTGGCGATGAAGTACCATCCGGACCGCAACCTGGATGACGCGGCTACGCAGGAACATTTTAAAGAGGCCCAGGAAGCCTATGCCATTTTAAAGGATGAAAAAAAACGGGCAGCCTATGACCAGTTTGGTCATGCGGCGGTTAGTGGTGGTGCACGGGGACCTTCAGGGTTCGATGGCGATGTCGGCGATATTTTCGGCGATATTTTCGGCGATATATTTGGCGGCAGAGGCCGTGCCGGCACCAGGCAGCAGCAACGTGGTTCTGATTTGCGTTTTTCGATGGATCTGGATCTTGAAGAAGCAGTGTCCGGTATCACCCGCGAGATACGCATCCCGACGCTCGGGCAATGTAAATCGTGTCATGGCAGCGGCGCGGAAGACGGCGAAAAAGCATCCTGTACCACCTGTGGCGGCGTCGGCCAGGTTCGGATGCAGCAGGGCATATTCTCAGTTCAGCAGACCTGTCCTGCCTGTAAAGGAGTAGGCCAGGTTATCAAGAACCCGTGCCCCTCATGCCACGGCCAGGGCCGTGTGCGGGAAACGAAAACGCTGTCGGTCAAAATCCCGGCCGGCGTGGACACCGGCGACCGGATCCGGCTGGCCGGAGAGGGCGAGGCGGGTATGGCCGGGGCGACGCCCGGGGATCTGTACGTGGAAGTCCGCGTCAGGCAACACCGTCTGTTTGAACGTGATGGCGATGATTTGTATTGTGAGGTCCCGATACATTTCACCACGGCCGCATTGGGTGGCGAACTGGAAATCCCAACGCTGAACGGCCAGGTAAAACTCAAAATACCGACCGAAACGCAGACCGGACGCATGTTCCGACTGCGGGGCAAAGGGGTAAAATCCGTCCGCAGCCGCCGCCAGGGCGACCTGATGTGTAAAGTGGTCATAGAGACACCCGTCAGCCTTTCGAGGGAACAGAAAGAGTTACTCGACCAGTTCCAGAAGTCCTATGAATCCAGCAATACCGAGCACAATCCAAAATCCAGCTCCTGGCTGGATGGTGTACGGGATTTCTTTGACCGGATGACCTCATGATCAGGACGCTGGTGTTTGGCGCTGGCCGCATGGCCCGCGGGGTGCTGGCAAAAATCAATGACGCCGCTGATTATCAGCTCAAAGCCGTGGTTGCCCGATCCCCGCAAGAAGGGCTACCGAAAAGTGGTGTATATGCTTCGCTCGATGCAGTGGACACGAATCTTGATCTGGTGATTGATTTCACCCTGCCCGGTGGCACACGCTCCGTTGCGCAGTGGTGTGAACACAACGGTGTAGCCCTGCTCAGCGGTACCACCGGGTTGGCGGAGGAGGATATCTCAGCATTGAAAAAAGCCGCCTTGAAAGTTCCGGTCCTGTGGGCGCCCAATATGAGCTACGGGGTTGCGCTGGTGACCTCGCTGGTGCGCCAGACCGCCAATGCCGTGGGGGTGGTTTCAAATATCACCATTACCGATGTCCACCATCAACACAAGATCGATGCACCGTCGGGAACGGCCCTGGCACTGGCGGCCGCCGCGATGGAAGGCCGCTCGGAGTTTTTACGCGACATCCTGAAACAGGATCAGCTTGACAGCCCCGCTGATGGCGGCAAGGGTGAACTGGCATTTACCAGTGTTCGCCAAGGTGAGGTTATCGGGGAGCATACCGTCAGCTTTGCCTTGCCGGGGGAAGTCATCGAAATTACCCACAAGGCCCTTGAACGCGATGTGTTCGCCAACGGCGCGTTAAAAGCAGGCAAGTGGCTGGTCGGTCAACAGCCGGGTTATTATTCCACCGTGGATTGGCTTGACTCAAAAGACTAGCCCGGACATTTCACCAAGGCGGACCGTAAAATGATAAATTTTTTGTATCATCAAGAGAGTGAGAGTGTTTTTGAGTATTTCTGGCAGTTACAGTTTGTCCTATCCGGTTTTGCACAGCATCTGGCTTCACATTTCGCCCGATCCTTCTTGAACCATAGCTACGGCTATGATTCTGCAAACGATCGAGCCAACTGTTTCGCCAGCTACAGCGCAAATCCCGGATCCTTGGTGAAATGTCCGGGCTAGAGTTTAAATAAGAAATCAGTTATTTGCTTTTATGTTAGACACCTGTATACCGTTCCAGTAAAATCCTGTCGCTTGGAGCAGCATTTGAAATTTATCAATTCTAAGCGGGAATAGTCGTTACCGGCATTCCCGTTTTGTCTATTCGGAGGCGGGGATTTGACGCAGCAGGCAGTGCTGGCACTTGAAGAAGGCAGTGTGTTTTACGGTCGGGGCGTCGGTGCTGTGGGCGACACGACCGGCGAGGTGGTATTCAATACCGCGATGACCGGTTACCAGGAAATCCTTACCGATCCGTCCTACGCAAAGCAACTGGTCACCCTGACGTTCCCCCATATTGGTAACACCGCCTGCAACGCTGTCGATGAAGAATCAGCCCGGCCGATGGCGGGCGGTTTGATCGTTCGCGACGTTGCCCTGGTGCACAGCAATTGGCGCAGCAATGAATCACTGCATGACTACCTGCAGCGCCATGGCATCGTTGCCATCGCCGGTATTGATACACGCCGGCTGACGCGGATACTGAGAGAAAAAGGTGCCCAGGGCGGGTGCATCATGGCCGGTGCCCATGTGGATGCGGAATTGGCCCTGTCAAAGGCCGGCAGCTTCCCCGGTATGCAGGGACAGGATCTCGCCCGGGTCGTGACCACCACCAGCACCTACCAGTGGACCCAGGGCAGTTTTGACCTTGATTCGGGCCATTGGGACACCGGCGAACGGAATACGACGGCCCCGGCGCTGCACGTGGTCGCCTACGATTTTGGAATCAAGCGTAATATCCTGCGTATGCTGTGTGACCGTGGTTGCCGCGTGACCGTGGTGCCGGCCACCACCTCTGCGGAGGAGGTCCTGGAGATGGCGCCCGACGGTGTGTTTTTATCCAACGGCCCCGGCGATCCCGAACCCTGCGTTTATGCGATCACGGCGATCCGGAAAATCCTGTCCACCCGCGTGCCGGTATTTGGTATCTGCCTGGGTGTGCAACTGCTGGGCCTGGCCGCGGGTGCCAGCACCATCAAGATGAAATTTGGCCACCACGGCGCCAACCACCCGGTACAGGACCTTGCCACCGGGGGGGTGATGATCACCAGTCAAAACCATGGGTTTGCGCTTGACGGGGATGGTCTGCCGGACACGGTCCGGGTCACGCACCGATCCTTGTTCGACGGTAGCGTACAGGGGATAGAACTGGACGACGCCCCGGCCTTCGGTTTCCAGGGGCACCCTGAGGCCAGCCCCGGTCCCCACGATGTCGCACCGTTGTTCGACCGCTTTGTAGAGATGATGAATACCTCACTGGCACGGTCCGGATGATGCATGCCAAAAAGAACTGACATCAAGACCATATTGATCATCGGTGCCGGTCCGATCGTTATCGGCCAGGCCTGCGAATTCGACTACTCCGGTGCCCAGGCCTGTAAAGCGCTACGCGAGGAGGGCTACCGGGTGGTCCTGGTGAATTCCAATCCGGCCACGATCATGACCGACCCGGAGACCGCAGATTCGGTCTATATCGAACCGATCGAATGGCGCACGGTTGCGAAAATTATCGAAAAAGAGCGTCCCGAGGCATTGCTGCCCACCATGGGTGGACAGACCGCGCTGAATTGCGCCCTCGACCTGAACCGTGTGGGTGTGCTGGACAAATTCAAGGTAGAAATGATCGGTGCCTCGCGTGAGGCCATCGACATGGCGGAGGACCGCGAGTTGTTTCGCCAGGCAATGCACGATATCGGACTGGATACACCGGTTTCGGAACTCGCCCACAGCCTGGATGACGCGCTAGCGAAACTCGACAAGATCGGTTTCCCAACCATCATCCGCCCGTCCTTTACGATGGGCGGTTCCGGCGGCGGTATCGCCTACAACCGCGAAGAATTCATAGAGATTGTCAGCCATGGCCTGGAACAATCGCCGACTACTGAAGTGCTGCTGGAGGTTTCGGTGCTGGGCTGGAAAGAATACGAAATGGAAGTGGTGCGGGATCACCGGGACAACTGCATTATTGTCTGCTCGATTGAAAACCTGGACCCGATGGGTATCCACACCGGTGATTCGATCACTGTTGCGCCGGCCCTGACCCTGACCGACAAGGAATACCAGCGTCTGCGGGATGCATCGATCGCCGTGCTCCGGAAAATCGGTGTCGATACGGGTGGTTCCAACGTGCAGTTCGCGATCAACCCGGAAGATGGCAAGGTCATCATTATCGAAATGAACCCGAGGGTTTCACGCTCATCCGCGCTGGCTTCAAAGGCGACCGGGTTTCCGATCGCCAAGGTCGCCGCCAAGCTCGCGGTTGGTTTCACGCTCGATGAGTTACGCAATGAAATTACCGGCGGTGCGACCCCGGCCTCGTTTGAACCTTCCATCGATTACGTGGTGACCAAGATACCACGCTTCGCTTTTGAGAAATTTCCAGCGGCCAACGACCGCTTGACGACGCAGATGAAGTCGGTGGGTGAAGCCATGGCGATCGGCCGCACCTTCCAGGAGTCCCTGCAAAAAGCCCTACGGAGCCTCGAGACCGGGCGGGATGGTTTTGACCCGGTTTTGCAGGCGGTCGAGGCGGATGAACGGACGGCGGAGTTGAAGCGCGAACTGCGCGAGGCCGGTGCCGAACGCCTCTGGTACGTGGCTGAAGCCTTTCGGGAAGGGATGAGCGTTGCACAGGTGC
>Ga0255052_10001479_pt1 | contig 17669 bp, 25 predicted proteins | sample JV7_2_21_MG_FD_188632 | JGI IMG/M metagenome (GOLD analysis project Ga0255052, IMG submission 188632) | Seawater microbial communities from Jervis Inlet, British Columbia, Canada - JV7_2_21 | ecosystem: Environmental > Aquatic > Marine > Inlet | place: Canada: British Columbia | collected...
AATCCCCCTTTAATTTTAACGATCGGAAGCGTGGGCGTACCAAAATACCCCAAAATCAACAGGGGGCACTTCTGTGCGTCTGGAGGGCAATTAGCATTAATTTTGGCTTTAAATTGCACTATTATTAATTGAAACTTGTATGTAAAAGTGAGTAAAAAGTGTGTTAACTCTTTAATTAAAAGGGGTTTAAACGGTGTGTTGGTTTTCATCTAAAATCACCTAACTAAGCCCTAAACGTTCATCAATCTTTGCCCAGGTCTCATCAGATAGTTCATCTGGTTTTTCATCTTCACTTCTTTTCTCATCAGTAAATTCAAAAGTTGAAGATGATTTTAATGCAGCAATTATTTTTCCCATACTAAAGATAAGCTTCGGGTCTAAAGTTACATCCAGTTCATCAAGCAGCCGGTCAACAATAGCTTCGAGCCGTTCTGTTCTCGTTCTATTTTTTGTAACACGGCTTTTCCTTTGTTCAGCCCATTCATCTTCATCACGCCAGTTGTATAAAGTTTTACGGGATACTTCCGGCATCAAAGTATCGATAGTATCCATACTAAACCCGTTAACGACGAACATCTCTCTTGCTTTTTCTTTTAACGCAGCATCGTGCATACCGCTACTCCGTAAAGTTGTAGGTTTCTTTCAGTTCATTAAATTTTTGTGCCTTCTCAGCATAATCAACCTGCAGTTTCTTTACTTCGTTAGAAAGAGTAATGACTTTATCAAAGTCCATTGTAGAGAAGTCCTTCTCGGAAAGAAAGGTTTCCGTTTCTTCCTGGATGTCGTTTACAAGTGCCTGGGCTTTAATGCCCAGCTCGTACAGTTGTTTTTTTAGGACAATATACTTACCAAGTGCCTGGTCACGTTCCATGTTCACACCTAAATTGTAGATAATTTATTTTTGATTTCCGTAAGCACCCCCGTCAATATCTCTTTGTACTCACCATCTTTATGTATCACTTCGAACAACCTATCATTAACCCGGCGCTGCTCAGCCAAGTTATCATCATGCTGCTTTTCAATCTGCTGAAGAGCTTTATCAAACTGATCCTGGTTTTGTTTAAGAGCAAATTGAAATTGTTTTTGAGTGTATTTAAAAGTGATGAACCAGATAACAAAGGTAATAGCGCCTATACCCCCGTTAGCAATAGCTGTTTGTATTAAATAGCTGTCCCCTCCGGTTGGAGGAGTTGTCTGTGCAATCAAAATTATAGAACCGAATAAAAACGATAATAACATTTGAATGAGCTCCTTAAAGAATATTTTGTTTGCGAAGCTAATACATCCAAAGTGTATTCTCAATTGAACGATTCAAAAAAGAAGGTCTCCATACATTTTTTTGAACGGTTCAATTGAGAGTAGGTCCACCGATTATTATGTTCGCATAAAAAAATAGGAAAACAGTGTTAAAGAGATTTATAATACTATTACTCGGATTAGGATTCTTCCCTGTCATTATATCGCCCATAACTGCGCAATCAAAAGTTGACATTTCAGATGCACCGCTTGTTATAAGAGCAAAGATGCATGCCTGTGGTCTGAGAGCAAAGGATATTTCGAGACCTCTTGGTTTATCAGAATCATATATAAATAGAGTGGTCAATAAACAACAAACAAAAAGATTGGATGAAGTAATCAAGTTTATAAATGACTATAAAGCGAAAGCGAGCAAATGAGCAAATTCAATTGGATGCCTATACTTAGAACGGGAACGTTCACAGATAAAAATGATCAGACAGTTACAATTGATGAAGCTGCTCTTGACAAAGTTATTGCTGCAACCGATTTAAGTAAAGAACCGCAGCTTGTAGTCGAGCATCCCAGGTTCGATGATATTGGATTCGGCACGATTGATAAATTAAAAAGAGTCGGCGGCTATCTTTTTGCGCTGCCTAAAACCGTACAAGAAAAATTTAAGAATGCAGTTAACAGCGGAAAACTTCCCGGCAGAAGTGTTACACTCGGCAGGAATAATTTTTCATTAAATAATATTTCATTTCTCCCTCCTGATATACCCCCGGCCGTGAGCGGGCTGGGGGCATACTCTTTTGAGGCGAAGGCAAAGGATAAGGCGGAGGTACTTGAAATGCAGTTGGTGCTTCCCGGGGTTGAATCTCACTTCGCAGATCTGGAGACCAGCAACTTTGAATTTGCAACGTATGAAGTTTCTGCTTACCCGTTCAGATTGTTAAAAGATGTAATGGGAAACTTAAGAGATTTTTTTATTGATAAGTTCAACCTGGAAACAGCTGATAAGGTGCTGCCTAAGTATCAGATTGATAGTTTAGGAAACCGGCCAAGAGTTTTTATTCCTGATGAACCAAAAGCAACAAACGAATTTTCTAAAAACATTAATAATGGAGATAATAAAATGTTTGATATTTCAAAAATCGATTTAACAAAAGTTGATCCGAACATTCGCACAGCACTTGAAGGGTTGGCTGAAGAGAATAAAACTCTTACCAAAAACCTTGCGGATAAAGATGTGGAGCTGCAGGCAGCAACATCAAAATTAACCGTTGCAGAAACGGAAACGCTGCGCAATGAAATTTTACAATTCTGTGCTGGCGACGATGTGAAGCTTAAAATAATGCCTGCCGTTAAAGATAAAGTTGTAAACTTTTTGATGGCGCAGAAGGAAAAGGGTGTGATAGAATTTTCTGCTGCGAACAACACAACCGTTAAAATGGATGCATTCGATTTTGGTAAAGAGCTTGTAAAGATGCTTCCGGATGTAATTGAGCTGAGTGAACTTGCAACAAAAGGTGAAGCAGGCGAAGATAAGAGCGAAGCTATTAAAGTTGGTGAAAGCATAGCTGCTGCAGTTAATCCTGCAGAATAGTAAAAAGTTTTTATTAAAAATCATTTATAGGAGATAGTCATGGGAGACCAAGGCATAACAATATTAACAGATTCAGGGCTTGATCTTTTAGCCGGACAATCTGAGCTTCTTGTAGAAAAGCCGGTAACAATTGTGTCCGGTGCAGGTGTTCTAACAAAAGGAACTGTTCTTGGCAGGGTAACGGCTTCCAAGAAATATGATGCTTATGCAGATGCCGGCGCAGGCGGATTAGATGTAGCCAGGTCTGTTTTAACAGAAGATGTTGATGCAACAAGTGCTGATGTTGTAACAACAGCATGGTTTGCTGGCGTTTTCAACGATGCTGCAATTACCGGCATTACCGATGCTGCAAGAGAGGATTTTGTCTGGGGTCCTTTGTTTGTTAAGACGATCGGTTAAGCTCCTGTTTCGTCGAAACTTTGTTCCGCCGGAACGAGTCAACAGGATTTTATTGGAACTTAAATTCAGTTAATAATTATTTGAAAGGATGGTAAAATGTTTACCAAGTTAATTTCAAAACCCAAAACACTTTTAAAGGCTCTATTCATATTCGCAATGTTCATTGTAATAGCCGCAATCTACACAATGGAAGGCGGACAGTTTGCCAAAGCTGCACTTACCATTCCCACATTCGGGTATGTCTCCCTAACCGAAGCCGTAAACAAAATTAAGGTGCGGAACAGGTTTTTAAGAAGAATGATCTTCGGGCAGGAGGATGAGCATGCAACTAAACTCGTTCAAACCGATTTAATTATAGGCAACCGGAAGATAGCACCATTCGTAAGGCGAGGTGCACCGGGCAGAGTTGTTGATAAGCTTGGCAGAAAAACAAGCTTGTTTGAGCCGCCCTCCATTCGCCTGAAAAAACCATTAACTGCTGATGATCTTTTGCATACACGTGCACCAGGTTCGGCTGTACATGTAGTTTCCGGTTCCGGTGATCCCCTGCAGAATTACCGTATGAAGAGAATCGGGATGGAGCAGATGGATTTGAAAGAAAGAATTTATGCTGCTGAAGAATGGATGTGTGCACAGGCGCTTTCGGGCGTTATAACTTATGTTGGTGAGGAGGTCGAGTTTTCCATCGATATGCAGATGCCGGCAGCCAACAAACCAACTCTTTCCGGTGGAGCTCTCTGGAGTGCACCAACAACAGCAACTCCTTTAGCCGACATTAGAGGCTGGAAGGTTTTAGTTAGCAAAGCTACCGGGCTTCTTCCTACAATGGCTGTAATGACCCAGGCAGTTTTTGAAGCTGCCATTGCGACCACTGAAGTTAAAGATTACATGCACAAGCTAAATATTGATTTCGGTGAGATAAAAACAAGTGAAAATATAATTGAAATGGGTGCAGAAAGAGTCGCAAGACTAAATGGTGTTGACTGGTACGTATACAATGAAGTTTACGATGATGCTGCAGATACAGAGCAAAGCATAGTAGCAGTTGACAGGTTTGTGCTTGTTACACCTAATTCTAAAAATAAAACCCATTACGGTGCAATTGATGATCTGGAAGCCGGCACTGTTATAGGGCAGTTGTTCAGTAAGGACTGGATTGAAAAAGATCCTTCTGTTTACAACGTTCTTGTTGAATCTCATCCGTGTCCGGTTATTCACAGGCCGGAAACAGTCGTTTACGCAAAAGTTCTTTAAAGTTTTTGTTGTTATCCAACAGCAAGCCTAATCCGGGTAGAGCTTCAAGCCTGGCTTTGCCCGGATTTATTTTAATAAAAAGGAATATAAAATGGAAGAGCAGAAAACAAAATTTATTGAAATTTTTGATGATGCATTCGTTTACGGCGAAAAGAATGAACGCTTAACCGGCGTGCATGAATTCCCTGCAGATGAAGCCGACAGCCTGGTTGAAAACGGCTATGGAAAATATGTTGATGCACCTGAAGAATCCGGTTCCACCGAGGGGGATGAGGTACCGGATAATGAATGGACAGTACCGGAAATAAAGGAATGGCTCGATGATGAGGAAGTTGAATATGATGAAAAACTTAAGAAGGATGAGCTGCTGAGTCTGGTTAATGTTTATCTGCACGTGGAGTTGCATCATATTAAAGAACAACTAACAGAAAAAGAAATTGAGTTTGATGAAGAAGAATCAAAAGGTTCTCTCTTCAGCAAGCTTGAAGCAACAATTGAATAAACATTTGTTCTTAATTTTTTGAATTGCGGGATGGAGCAACTGGCAGCTCGTTGGGCCCATAACCCAGAGGTTGGAGGTTCGAATCCTTCTCCCGCTACAATCCCACAATAAATGAATGATAGAGGGGAAGCAGCTTATGTGTTGGCTAACCGGTAAGCCTAATGTACTCCGGTGACACCTGGAAAGGATAGAGATACTACAGGAAGGACGGGAATTAAAAACACTAAACGGCAAGCTTCCCCATTTTTTTATAACAGGTTTTTATGTCTTACTCAACATTAGATACAGTTACAAAGAAAATTGATGAGAGAGTTCTCATCCAGCTTCTGAATGATGAAATGAGAGCTGAGACCATAATAGTAACTGCAGGGTCGTTTGTCATCGGGACAATTTATACCATTACGACAATCGGCACAACTGACTTCACACTCATCGGGGCGGCAAGTAATACGGTGGGTGTTGTCTTTACTGCCACCGGCGTTGGCACAGGCACCGGTACAGCAACCACAAAAAATATTGATCTTGAAGACCCAGCAGATCTCGTGGTAGTCCGGTTTAACGATGCGGCTTCATCTGCCCAGGAAGAGATCGATCCATACCTGCGGGGCAGGTACACACTTCCTTTTGCTTCCACACCCGAAAGAGTAATTGATCTGAGTGATGACATTACCATTTACAACTGTTATAAAAGGCGTAACCAGGTAACTGAAGAAGTAAGGCATAGTTATAAGGATGCTGTTGCAGCCCTGAAAGACATTTCTGCCGGCAAAGCAGATTTGGGCGTAGCTGCAGAGCCGCAGAATCTTTCCAATGAAATTAAAACCAATAAAACTGCAGCCGATAGAATTTTTGATAAAGATACACTTGATAAATATTAAATAACAATAAAAAATTATAAATCATAAATTATTTATGGCAGAGTTTGAAACAGCATATTATTTAACCAACCGTGTAGAAGGCGGTTATGCTAATGACCCGGATGATAGTGGCGGCGAAACCTACAGGGGCATTGCAAGAAATTTTCATCCTGACTGGCAGGGCTGGATTATTGTTGATACAGCAAAGCGCAAAACATCCATCATTAAGAAAATAAACAAGCTGCTGGATAATGATTCCCGGATACAAAAGTTAATTAAGAATTTTTACCTGGAAGAATTCTGGAATAAAATAAAAGGTGATTCTATTCCTGATCAACTGATTGCAAATGAAGTTTATGATAATGCAGTTAATATGGGAGTTGGGAAAAGCGGTGAGTACCTGCAGCGCACAATAAATGTTCTTAACAGGAACCAGCGTTCTTATAAAGATATTAAAGTTGATGGAGCTATAGGGCCAGCAACTATCAAAGCACTTAAAGCCTCTATTAAAGTACGTAGTGCCAGAAGAGTTTTGAATGTAATAAACGGTTTCCAGATACGGCATTATTTAATCCTGATGGAGAGAAATCCTACCCAGGAAAAATACATCGGCTGGTTCGACCGGGTTGAAGTAGTGTGGAATTGATAAAATGAAAAATTGTAAAACGCAAATAATAATTACTGCCGTTGTATCTATTGTTTTAACCTTCCTGGTAATGAAACAATGCACACTGAGCTATGAAGTGGTTAAAACAGATTCCGATACTACAAGCACAACTACAACTAAAATTACTGCTGAAGAAAATACTTTTACAGTAGAGCAGGTTGGCAATATTAAAAAGGTTTTAATAGATAGTTTAAGATCTGTTTATGGTTCGATAATAAACCAATTAACCTCACCCCAGCCCTCTCCTTGTGAAGGAGAGGGAGAGGATACTACCTCTGTTGCTGAATATGCTTACGTGAGTGAGATTGATACAAACTTTGTGGCAAAGGATTCCTCCGGGTTTACAACAGACAGCATGCATGTTAAATCAACTTTTATCAGTCCCGATCCGCTTCCTAAAAAGAGCATACATTTTTTAACGATTGATCATACATCATTTACTAAAAAAACTTCTACGGAAACCACAGTAACAAATACAATTACTGTTAAAAAGACAAAAGGTTTTTGGGATGGTTTTCATATAGGGCCAAATGTAAGCGCCGGTGTTGGTATGATAACAAAACAATTCGATTTCTATGCCGGTGTAGGAATCACCTACGAGTTTTAATTTATGAGCGAAGTACAACTGGCAGACATAAGAGCCGTGTTTCAACTTTTTGAAGATAAACTGAAGGAAGCATCGGATACTCTCGACCAGCAGGACCAGGTGCCGGTTATGTTTTTAACAACGCTTGATATGGAAGCCCTAAATCCTGCGCGGGGTATCTACGGAATCTTAATGAACGGAAACAACTTCAGCAAAGATGAAAAGATAAGAGGCAACGCTTTGATAATGAAAGATGATCTGCTGATAGGAGTTGCATCTGTAATTAGATTTATAAGTAACCCGAATGTATCAATTGAAAACCAACCGATGATACCAGCAGAATACACAGAGCTCGCGGTTAATACTATCAGCGGAATAGAAGTATATAATAAACGCCCCGAGTATGAAAGAAAAATCTTCCCGGTTAGAACAGAACTGATTGATGAAGCAAAAGGTGTGTGGAAGTACTTAACAACATTTTCAGTCCCAAGGGATTTTATAGAAGCAAGTTTAACAGAATAACAATAAAAATTAAGAGGAAAACAAAATGGGAAATAGCAGACCAGGACACAGCCAATTAGGTATATGCGATTTAGGAACTTTAGCAACCACACCCGTCGATCCAATCGCTGCGGGAATCAGAGGTCCCGCAGAAATGAAAAGATCTGCCTACAAACCTGTTAAAGATTATCTGAACAAGAGCTGGCGGAACATGGTAAACTTTAATGTTACCTGGGAATCCTTCCAGTCAACGATGTTTGCAATAAGCAAAATGATGGATTGGATAAATCTTAACTGCGATGCCCAGTTACTAACCAACATACAGGCATCAGGCGGAAACCCGGATGTATATAAACTTATAGGCAGCCGCATTGCCGGGCTGGATTGGGAGCTTATGATAAACAGCGACAAGAGAAGCCTTAAACCCACACTGGAAGTTGCACTGCCTTACACCGATGCCCAGGCATTTGTTGACGGTGCCGATTCCGAATCAGCAGTTGCTTTACCCGGGATAACAGGTGCAGGCGATGACGAAACTTTATTCCGGAGACCTTATTTCGCTTCGTTCGAAGCCCCGGACAGCACCGTATTGCTTACCAGGAATGAAATTGTATCACGTAGTTATTCATTAAAGTCAAAAGGGAAGAAGTCTGAGGAAGATAACACCTCTATTGTAGACTACATTGCCGTTGAACTTATGATAGGTTTCCGTGATGCATCTGTTGCAGAACAGGTTATTATAATGGCTAAAAACAATGCGCCGTCTGTAACTATACGGGAGAATAATATAGGCGCCTTTTACGATGAATTTATTTTTTCTGCCGGCGTTCTAACGCTCGATGATGAATATTCAAACAAAGATGACGAAAGGATGCAGACATTAAAATTTACCGGTGATGTATTTATTCATGATGTAGCGTTTTTGTTTGGAGCTGCATACGGAGGCGGCATTTCGGACGGCGGTACCGACGGCGGAACAATGACATTTGGAGCATAGTTGGTATTCAGTAAATAGAAATTAATAATTAATAATTAATAATTGAGAATTTATTATGGCACAAAATAAAAACGAAAAAACTTTTACACTGCTGGTACCGGATTATGATAACAAACCTGAAGCAGCAATAAGAATTTTTGATGGCAGCAAGCAGGTGTTCTACACATCTACCCGGTTAGGCGGTGTTAAAAGAGTTGATGACGGTTACCAGGTTGAGCTTGATAAAGAATTTATCGGTAAAAAATATGTGCTGAAGAAAATTATGCTGAAGCCCGGTAAGGATAAAAAGAATTTGTTAAAAGGAACTGTTGAAATTGATATGCCTGAAGCCGTTAAAAAGAATTTAAAGGGTTAATAAAGCCCGGTAAATAATCAATTATTCATCAAAAGAAAGAGAGAAGCAAAATGAACAGATTATTCTCCTTAATGATCTTTACGATCATCGCACCGATCCTCTCAGTTGGATTTGCTTTAGGGCACAGTCCACCCGGGGCGCCGTGCCTGCCGGCAGGCGGGGATCAGCTGCAGACAGTTTGTATTTTAGATAATGCAGATGACGGACTGCAGCAAGCAGATGTAATGGCGCTTACCCCGCAGTACGCACCTTTAATTTCGGCTGAACAAAATAACTTAAAGACTGAAGCAATTGCCAGTTCGGTTTTCGGATCCCATAAATTATATCAAGATTATAATTCCTGGTTAAGGAAAGTACATGGAATACGGAAATGGTGCACTGGTAAATTCTCTAAAAGAGCGAGAGACAGTTTATAACGCTTAAGCCAATTAGAATTAAAAAGCCTGCCGGCAGGCGGGCTTTCTTTTAACTATATGAAAGCATCCGAAATGAAAAAAATAACATTAACAACAGCCATCTTCTTTTTACTGTTTGCCGGTTGCGATATTGTGTTCGCACAAGAAAAAGATACCCTATCTACAACAATATTAACAGACTCATCCAAAACCGGTGTGGTCTCTTTAATAGAAGGTGTAAGGGGCTCAATCACCGGTATCAGGTTTTTATCTGCAGGTTTGCTGGGAACGGAAATTACATTCCAGGATAGCTGGGACGGTATAAATTTTTTGGATGTATATAAAAATGACGGCACCGAATTAAAGTTTACTGTTGGCGCAACACGGAAAATAGTATTCGAGCCAATCGACCTGGTTTCCTTTGCTTATTATATAAGAATACGAACCGGGACATCTGCTGTTCCTGTTGTGCAAACAAGTGACCAGGATATAATGATTGAATTGATTGATTTCTTCTAAGATACAAAACAGGAGAAAATTATGAAGTTAGTATATATCATCATTATTAGTCTGGTTTTAACACAGCAAATTACCGCCCAGGAAGAAGAAAAGAGCACATTTTTTAGTATGCTGTCCGGAAGAAAAGCAGGCGGTGTGTTTGCCGGCGATTACGATGGCAGTACAGAATACCTGTCTAAAACCAGCCCCGTTAATATGGACTTAAATGATTCTAACCGTGTTAAGCTGCAAGCCGATATTGATTTTGAAGATAGTTTGGGTAACTGGACAGGGATTGGTAACACTTCGATGGACACTACTTCTGTTAATGCACTTACAGGTAGTTATAGTGGGATGATTGTTAGTGATACTACTGAGATAATGATAAATGATCCGTTTACTTCCGATATAACAGGATGGGCACAATCAAATGGTATTGTTGAACATTATACGGTTGATAACTTGGGAATAGGCAGAGTAAACGCATTAAAGGATTCTGCAACTACAACAACTACCGTAAGGACTACATTTACGGTTCCGTTTGTTGTAGGCAGAACATATAAAGTATTATATGATTATTATGTACCTTCTTCAAACACTACTGTTGATGGCGTAAGAGCACGTTTTGGCAGTGGCGACCAGCTAACAAATTATACAACAACGGATGTTTGGACATCAACCTCGGAAATTATCACAGCAACTACAACTCAATCAGGTTTTAGATTATATCAAACAGATGGAGGTTTGCTTGTTGGGCAAACTGCTGGTGATGTAGTATATTATGATGATGTTATAGTCTATCAATACTCAGGCGATGCAGACAGCAACTACACATACCTTCCAGCAGCAGACTTTACAGCATTAGAAGATGGAAACAAATACACCTTCCAGATGCAGGCACAAAGCGTTGGGATATTGGGGAGTGATTTAATGTCTGATGGTGGTTTTGATGGAACTTGCGGAGTTGAGTGGACTTGTGAACCTGCTTGGTCAATTGCAGGAGGAAAGGGAGTTGCTAATGGCGATGCTAATCACGAAATTATTATGAGTGGTATAGTTTCAAACCTACTTTTTTATGAAGCCACATATACAATAAGTGATTTTTCTACTGGTGGGGTTAGTATAAAAGTGGGGAATGCATTAGGTACAACTCGTTCGGCAAATGGAACATATACTGAAATTATACAAGCTGGTGGAAGCGGTATTAGGTTTCGTACTGTTGGGAGCACAACACTAAAAGTAGATGATGTTATTATAAAATTGGTAACACCCCCCGATTTAACACTTGCAATAGGAGATAGCTCTTGGACTTGGAGTAATATTGATCCAACTGCCTCTGCTTACTACGTTAAGAATTTTGAGTGGGATACTACTGGACAAAACTTAAATGTAAATAGTGGTTTTGATACGGATACAGATTGGACTAAGGGCACGGGGTGGTCTATTGCTAATGGCGTAGCAAGCTCTGACGGAAGTCAGTCACCATCTCTTTCAACTTTATATCAAGCAGAGACAAAAACAATAGGAAAATCTTATAGATATACTTATACCGTTAGTAACTGGTCTGCTGGTGCAATTAACATCCAATATGGAAGTTCAGAATATGGCACAGCACGAAGCTCAAACGGAACGTATATAGAGACAATCACACAGGTAACTTCTTATGATTTTAATACGTTGGTGGCAGATGGAAGTTTTATTGGTTCTGTTGATAATTTTATAGTTGAAGAACTTCCAGACATCAAACTCTTTTCATCTCAACCAGACACAATACGCTTTGATGAAGCTTCGCTTAGAGAAAGTTATGACAGAACAATTCAATTCTGGTTTTATACTATCGGCACTTCGGGTACTTTGTTTGAGCTTAATTCTACCGTTGGGAAGTTGGATGCTTACCTATCTACAAATGATATTTATACACAATATAATGATGGGCAAACAACCCTAACGTTAAATCCTTCATCTACGATTAATGATGGTGCGTGGCATCACTACTTGTTAGAGCTTGATCGTGATGGCTATATGAAATCTTTTATAGATAACTCTTTAGTTGATTCGGTTGATATTAGCGGGCAGGGCTTCCTTGTGTTTGATACTCTTTATATAGGACACGATGGCAATGCTAATTTCTATATCGGCTACATAGGTGAATTTAAGGATGACAGAGGTTTGTTTACAAGTGCAGAGAAAACAGCAGCTTACAACAGAGGAATAAAACGTAAACACTTCCTTGAAACAGGTAACGAGGTTGGCTGGTGGAAATTTAAGGGTAGTGATGATGCCACCTTCCTAAGTGACGAGACCGGCAACAACTCATTTACTGGAAATAATATGACACAGGCAGATGATCAAAGTAAGTGGGGTGCTTATGCCGCAGGCAAATGTAAAACTAATTGTCCTTAAAGAAAGGAATAAAAATGAAAACAATAATTTTATCTCTATTACTGATAATGGTTGTTTTCGCACAACAGGCAGAAAAGGCAAAACCAAAAGCTTGTAGTGAAACCATTTGGATACAAAAACCTGAGTTAATTTATCCGCCATTTTATGAAGAGATCAGTATTGATAGTCTTAATAAACTTGGTGCTCATTGGAAAGATTTGAGGATGCAATAATGATTATCTCTCTCGTACAAAAGTAAATAAGTATGCGGATTAGTTTAATCATCATATTGCTTTCAACTTTTACGCTTGCACAAAGTGTTGAGATAACTAATGAAGCTTAAAGAATACAACAACAAAGGCAAAGTATTATATACTCCCGCATTAGTTGAGGGCGATAGAATCTTAATGACAGGTTTGCCGGTAAAGAAATATGATAAAGCAGAAAAACAGGAATTAAGAAATCCAATTAACTTAAAAAGAAAGGTGTTGGTGATGAGACAGATTTTAATATCAATTATATTTTTAATGGTTGCAATAGCTTGCGAAGCACAGGTTAACAGCAATTACAGAACATTCTGGGAAGCTTCGCCGGATGCGGCGGACTATCTTGTTTTTGTTGAAGTGCTTCAAGATACAAACCAATCACAGCTTGCAGATTCAATTGACTGGAACGAAGCCGGTTTAACACCAACAACATCAACTGCTAATTTATTTTATTCATTCGAATCAGCAAACAACAGCGATTGGTTAAGATCGGGAATAGTTCCAAGAACAGCAAGCGGCACGTGGGGGATGATGAACACATCAGGATTTTTTAGAAAGGATTCCATTCCAGCAATGGTAGGGTCTGTTGGCTGGATGAAGGAATGAAATGCTTAACAATCATATTGCTTTTTATTTATACAAACCTGTTTGCACAGTTTGAGCCGGACAGCACTTTTGTATTGCTTCGGTTCAATGAGCCGATGGATTCAACAGACTTATTCTTAATAGAAAATTATAAAGTTGTTGGAAGTTCCGGAGATACATTAGAAATTTTTTCAATCGGAAACATCGAGGGACTTGATACGGCAGTAGTAATACTTGCAGGAAGGCAAAGTTACAATTCAAATTATTATACAGTTTACGCAAACAATGTTAAAGATACTTCGGGCAATGTGATAAACTTTCAAAAGCGGTTTGCTTTTTATGATTTCAAAATGAAAAACATTCAAATGGCTAATTCAGTTGGAGTTGAAAAGGATGAATGAAAAAAATAAAACTCCGGAAACAGAAGAATTGGAAAATTCAATTGTGCAGCTTCAAACAACTTTTATCCTAAAGAGGAAGGAAGAAGGCGCAAGCTGGTTGGAGATTATGATAGAGCTGCAGGAGTTGAATCTTAAAGCCATAAAAGAGGTAGGAGAATGATAGAATACTTACAACAAACCCGGCAGTTACTTTTATATTACCCGGAGTGGGCAATAATTTTTTGGACGTTCTGTACTGTTAAAGCATTTGGTAACTCGTTACGGCATAATTATAAACGGTTCAAAATTGTCTTGGGTATTCCTGACAGGTGGGATTGGTGGTTCGATCCTTCACAATCTCATAACAACAAATACGAAAACTGGATATGGAGATTCCTTGCCCCGTTCTCAGATTTCTGGCATACCATCTGGACTGTGTGGCAGTTTTATTTTGTAATACAGTGTGTGTTTGCTTTACACAAGTATTCTACAATGCTGCACCCTCAATTTTTTGTATGGGCATACATCATTTACGGCGTTGGTATAGTTGGCATTGTTGGTGTGTTCATAATTTTTAACGGATTTTATAATTGGCTTAAACAAACAAAATTTATTCATTGGTTATAAACAGGAGTAATTATGAGAGCCCCTTTTGTTGGGTCAGGTTTTTTCCAGGAACGTAAAGATAAAAGGAGCAGCATGAGATTGATGTGCTTCCTCACGCTACTTTTTGCATTCTATATTACCTGGTTAATAGTCACATCGCATCTCGATGCAGACACAGACATTACAAAATTTGAAATGGTTGTGATTGCCCTTTTATTCGTGGCTGCTTTTGCACCAAAAGCAATTCAGAAGTTTGCAGAAAATCAGTTGGCTAAAGGCACCGCTTAATGGATGAAAAACCTTATTTGATTGATACTGTAAAATTCCGGCTTAAGGAAGATCTTGATTTAGATGAATCACTTGAAGCTTCTAAACTGCTAAAGATCTTCTACTCACCTTCACAGAGTTTAGTAGTTGGAGAATCTACCGGCGATGACATCAAACAATTTTTTGGGATAGTGCTCGAACCGGTTGACGGCAAGCCCCTGCCGGATGGTTTTAATTTCGGTAAGGTAAAAGGATCCGTACAGGGAAGAATATTTAAGGATTTTTTTTTAGCGAAAGTAAGAGAAGCAAACGTTATAGGCAGCGACTTCGCAAGCTCGATGAAGCAACTGTTAGAGCAGTAAAAGAATTAAATGGTTTACGCAAACACAAACCGAAAAAGTTTAGAGGAAGGATTCAGCTTTCGTTTATCGAATCTGTTTTGTACTACCTGAGCAACGGCAACCCGGGAGAAATAAAAGTGCTGATGAAAACAAAAGAAAAAGATGTGCTTAACTACTATTACATTAACAGGGTGAACGATCTTAACAGTTTACTCGATCATATTGCACACATTAAATACCTGAAGGAAAATGAGGAAAAATAGTGCCTCCGGAATCAACACAAGTTTTAACATTCAAATTAGTAATAGACGGCCAGGAAGCCGTTACCACAGTTGAAATAACTGCTGCCGAGCTTAAAAAACTTCAGAAAGTTACACAGCAATTTGGTGAGCGCCCCTTTCTTAAAGAATTTACCCGCGATCTTCTGAATATTGAAGCTTCTGCAGAGGAAGCATCTTCCGGCATAATGGAGTTTATCCAGTTCAACCAGGTTACTGAAAGAGAAATCCAATCCGTTATAAACACACTGCGTGAAGAGCAGCAGCAGCTTACTGCAGGAGGTGTTGCCTGGCAGAAACATGCAATGGCTATCCAGAACCTAACCAGTGCAACACAAATGGCTGTAACAGGGCAGAAACAATTTGCAGCCGGTTCAAGCGGTGCACGTATGGCTGTTTCGCAAATGGGTTTTGCTGTGGGCGATGCAAGTATGATTTTTATGGACTTCAGGATGTTCCTTCTTTCTATCGGTAATAACATTCCTTTTGTAGTACAGGGTATGGCTACAGTATCTAAGGAAGCCAAGCAAGCCGGTATGTCCATGGGGCAATTTATGAAGAGTAATATGGATATGAGCATGAAGCTTGTGCTTGGTGCAAATGCGGTTATGTTTGCTATGATGGCTATACCTGTGCTGTTTAAGGCAATTAACAAATCTGCAAATGAAGCGGCTGAAGAAGGATTGAAAAAGTTTGAACGTGAAATGAAAACAATAACCGAGATTGATGTTGAAGAAAAAATTAAGGAAATAAACGAAGAGATAGAGACGCTTACAGAACGGTTGAAGAAATTGTATGGCATTGGTCCTGCTCCCTCCTGGTTAACAAGTATGTTTGCCGGAATGGTGGGCGGTGAAGGTGAAATACAGCTCGAAACTTTTGATAAAATGCTTACCTCGTTAAACGATAAGCAGGCAGAGTTTGAAGAGCAGAGAAAGAAACGCCTCGGTTTACTCGACCTGGAGATAAAGAACCTTGATAACGAAATGAAAAATGTAGCCACAAACGAAGAACTCAATAAGAATATTTTGGCTGATCAGAACCGGTACGTAAAAACACAAATTACTGCTGAAGCGCAATTACAGGTTCTTATTGATAAAAAAGCAGTCAAGCAAAAAGAGTATGATGATTTGATGATGACAAGTAAAGATCGTGAGGAAGAAAAAATAAGGCAGCTTGAAGAAGAGAACAAACTGATCCAGGAACAGGGTAGGGCTTATGATGCTTACCTTACTAAAATAATCCAGCGTTACCAGCTACAAAGTGTTTTGAACGAATTAGAAGAAACAAGTAACGTTAATAACATCTTCGCTACTCAAAAATTGATTACTGCAGAACTGCAGCGCAATCTTTCTTTAGAGAACCGGGTTAGACTTATGGAGCTGCTGAACCAGCTCCAGGAGGATTTTAATGAAGGGCTGGATTTCTGGGAGGAAAGCCAGGAAGATATGGATAAAGCTTACGATGAACAGTATGACAAGTTAAAAGCAAACGAAAAAGAGTACATGGATTTTTTGGATAGACAAAGAGAAGCCCGGAAAGATTTGAGAGAGCTTGAAGCGGACGAGTCTGTTAATTCTATAGTAAACCAGTTCGAACGTGAAGAGCAGGAAGCCCTAGATCATTTTAAGACAGAACTGGATTTTTACCAGCGACAGTTTGATGCAAAGCTTATTACTGAAGAAGAATATTTAAGAGCTAAAGATTTACTTGAACAGGAATACGCCCGGAAATCACGTGAGCTGGATACCGAAGCTTTCCTGTATAAAATAAATACTATTGCTCAACTGGTTTCTACAATAACAAATGCTTACAACCAGATATACAGCGTACTGGAAACTAATGCCCGGCTGGAGGTTGGAGAATGGAGAGAAAAAGAGGCGAAGAAACTTGAAGCGGAAAGAGATGCAGCATTAAAGCATGCCCGCACACGTGCACAGCGTGAAAAAATAAACGAACAGTTCGATACACGAAGAGACCAGCTTGATGAGGAAGCAAACCAAAGAGCAAAAGAAAGATTAGCTGCATGGTTTTTTATTAACCAGGCAGTCAGTGCTACTAATGCAATCATCGCTTCAATTGGTGCAGGGTTAAATACATTGGAGCTCCTCTCTAAATACCTTCCTCCTCCTCTTCCACAGATTGCAATGGGAGTTACGATTGCTGCAGGATTAGCACAGGCGTATGCAATCTCTCAACAGAAATTACCTGGTTATAAAAAAGGTGGAGCTGTTGTTGGAGAAGACGGAATAGAAATTATTGCCCCATACCAGGATTTTGCAAGCGGAATGTCGCAGCTTATCACCCAAACAATGATGACTTTGAGAGATGAAATCCGATCGGGGAACGCAGGAATTACTCCGGGTGATAATTCGTTTTCAAATGCAGATTTAAAAGCAATTAAAGATGAATTAACAGGTCTTAAACCTGCCATTAATAAAATGGTTAATGAAGGCGTACGTGCATACCTCGATGACAGGCAGGCAAAAAAAATATATCTAAACGGCGGTGCTCAAACAAGAAGGGGTAAAATATAATTGCTCTACCCGGTAAAAATAGAGTTTAAAGAATATCCCTCCGGAAGCTGGGCAGACTGGAGCCAGTACCTTGCCGAAGCCCCTGTAATAAGCAAAAAAGTTGAGAGCGAAAACGAAGGTGAAGCCGGTGTAATTGTATTCGATAATGCATCCGTAAGCTTCAGGTATGATAGC
>Ga0255052_10001480_pt1 | contig 17660 bp, 16 predicted proteins | sample JV7_2_21_MG_FD_188632 | JGI IMG/M metagenome (GOLD analysis project Ga0255052, IMG submission 188632) | Seawater microbial communities from Jervis Inlet, British Columbia, Canada - JV7_2_21 | ecosystem: Environmental > Aquatic > Marine > Inlet | place: Canada: British Columbia | collected...
GTTTCACACTCCGAAGACCACCGTGAAGTCACTCGCTAAATAGACGGTGACATTAGTGTAATACCTAATTTCTGAATGAATAACGGCTTTTTCCCCTGTGACGGGTAACACATATAAACGCTTCATAAAAGTTTCTATATAAAGGCTTGAGGCTTTCAGGAGAAAACTGCTTGGCGGCATAGATGGCCCGCTCTTTCTTGCTCTTCAGGTCCAATGGATCCTCAAGTATCTTCTTTATTGATTCTGCCAGTGATTCAACTGAATAATCACATACCCATCCACCGCCGCTTTCAATTATCTCCTCCCATATGTATACATTTCTGGATATCAGTACGGGCAGAGAAGCATTTAACGCTTCAACTACGGCAATTCCAAAATTTTCATTCATAGAAGGCAATACAAAACAATCGCTGCCGGCAAGCGCATCACATTTATCCTGACCGGACAAAAAACCTGTCATTATAACACTGTCCTCTAAGTGATATTCCTGAATCCAGCCTCTGACTTTCTTCTCATAACCATTCAAATCCGACCCGGCAATAACCAGTTTAACATTCGGATAATCTGAGACCAGCTTCTTCAAAGCCGGAATGAGAATACAAAGGCCCTTCTTATAATACATGAGAGATAGAAACAGCAAAACAAAATTGTCATCTCCCAAATGATGCTTACGACGGAACCGATCTTGATGCCCCGTTTTGCCGGAAAGAGGTACCGGCAGCGGCAAAACCGTTGGAATGGTTTTTGCGCCATACATTTCTATCCTTTCGGCTTCCCTTTTCGCCGTGCAAACAACTGCTTTACTCTTATTGAGCATAGAACGCACCAGGACCGGACCAAATAGATTCTTTAGAAGATGTTTCTTTCGAAGATCGAAAGGGTCAAGTGAACCATGGGGCCATATCATGAAAGGTACATTCAATCGGTATAGAATTTGTGCCGCCTTGATCTGAAGCCCGCCCCATATAGTATGAATCACAGCTATGTCATAGTTGCGAGCGTTTTCTTCCAACCAGTGGCCTGCGCTTCTGGAGAATAGAAATCGCTTTGGAAATGAGGCTGTTAATGCCACAAGATTTGCTGATTCAAACAACTCTGCGTCAACTCCGTCAGAGTTTATGCTGATGACAGTACTTTTTGTGCCGATACTTTTTTCAATAGCCAATATATTTATAACTGCATAAGCTGTTCCGCCCATTTTAGCGGCTATGTTTGGAATGATATGGAGAACTTTCATATCTTCTTTCAATTTGTTTTGCTGCAATAAAGAGTTATGCTGTAATATTCTCCTTCGACGGAAGGAATGGCAAAATAATTCTCAACGCCATTGTCTTTCAACAATCTCGTTATTTCTGTAAGATTGTAACTATTCATCTGTACTGGCGGCTGAAGAAACTTGCGCCCTCTAAAAACATTTACAATATTAGCAAGAAAGGGAGTGTTTCTCTGTAATAAGCAACTGAGCTTTTTTGAGAATGGGGCATCTCTGTAAAAGATAATTTGTATGACCGCTAAGCCTTCGTCATCCAATAATGAAAGCAGTCTTTTTAATATGCACTTCCCACGCCTCACAGGTATGTGCTGAAAAACCAGACAGGAATGTATAAAATCAAATCTGCCATTTACAGCCGATAGATTGTCATCCGATCTATAAAAAACAACATTATCTATTTCATTGCTAAGGCAGTTTTGCCTGGCTTCTTCCAACATTGCATCAGAAACATCTATTCCAACAACATTGTCATACCGTTTCGCAAGCGGCATGACAAGCCTGCCAACTCCACAGCCAAAGTCTAGACAACTGGATGGGGCAAAAGCCGGATCTATGTGTTTAGTGATAATATCAATAATGCACCTGATATACACCTCCCCAGATTCAAAAAAGGCTTTTATGTTGTCTTCATTCAAATTCTCTTTTCTAAAATTGTCATCTCCAAGGATGCCATAGTAGGGATCGGTTTGTCCCCATTTCCCCCACGCTTTATCCGTGTTTGACATCTACTGATTCTCCTATAATAGTAATTGCAGGAACACCGGACTCTATGTGAGAGAAGGGCTAAAGGAGCGATCTTGTTGCGGTTTCCCTTTTTGGCTCATACATTTGCTGTGCTTACCGCTAAAATAATACAACCACATAGAAAAGAAAGTGCCTCCGACAAAATAATGGCCGCCCCTTATTGCTCTGACTAAAAACAAAGCTAAAATAGCATTATTCACAATCCACAGGGAGTTACTCTCGTCGTTCTTTTTCGAAGTCCAGAATCTAAAAAGAAAATAAGAAATAGACAACAATCCCAACAAGCCCGTTTCAGAGAGAAGCCTGACAAACAATGAGCTTGTGTCGCCGCTATTCTGAAACAAGAAATGGGGATTAACAGCATCGGTATCTACGACTCTATCTATATATCTGTCATAAGAAATGCTATGTGAGCCCAAGCCGGAGCCAAATAACGGGTTGTCCTTAAAGCTTTCCCATGCAACCAAGGTGTTACTAAACAGTGCATAAGTGCTTAGATTTGTTTCTTCCAGTTTTGTTTTCCCTGTAAGTGTGTTAATGGAGTCATCAACCCGCATCTTTAAATCAGATATATTATCGTAGGCAAAGAACATGAGTATAGATATAACCGCAGTGCTTATCAGGAAATATTTTATCTTAGCATAGTTGAAAAACAGCAACATAAATGAAAAAAGCATCCCCAAATAACCTACCAAGGAAAAAGAAGAAATGACCGATAAAATAATTACCAAACTCTGCCAGTTGTTCAAAAATCTAACATCGCTTTTTGAAAAAGAGGCAATTGCTGCAAAAAATGCCGGCATCATGACATAGCAGAAAGTCGATGGCTCAGACATAATTGAGGTGACCTTTAAGAATCCCATTGGGCTTATATGTACAGATGATGCAAGTATGTAGCTAAAATCGTAGCCTGGCCTAAAACCTAGTAAATAGTTTAATTCTTGAAATAATCCGATTAGTCCTGTTAAAATAGCAAGGTTTAGATAAACCTTGAATAGCCTCTTTACATCATATTTGTTCACTTTCATCAAAAAATAGAATATCACAGAATTTGAGAATATACCTATAACCTGTTTCGTTAAAAGTAAAAAAGTATCTTTGTCTATATAGATATTACAAAGTGAAGAAACAACTACAGCCCCAAATAGAAAAAAAAACGTCTTATTGAAGGGAATACCTCGTAGAAACGGAAGGCACAACAGCAAGACTAAAATCATTAATAGGTAGCTGCCACGCAGCTCCATAAATGGCAGAACATTCTGCAAAGTAAATGCGTCACAAAATACAATGAAAACAGCGATATAGTTAATTATTTGGAGTAATGCCATCTTTGTCTTTGAATCCTAACGGTTTCTGTATTGTGAATGAATATCTTAATAATTCACAGTGCAACTAAAAGACGCCGCAAAAGTCTGTTGAGGCCCGTTAGTAATTATTGAAAAAGATTACGGACTAAGACCATCACCTGTTTAAATCTTGATTTGACTAGCCTATAAAGAATCCTGAAACGAAAATTGCAGATGTAACACATTAGATATCCAAGAATCTGGAAAAAGACCAACATTTTTCGACTCATACAGTCTAATTCAATTACGGCTCCAGTCTGCTTATTGAAGTCATTCCAATCGTAAGAAATTTGCTTATATCCACCTTCCCCATTTTTGACCATGTTGGCTATTTCCGTTTTAGGGAAAGGAATCATTATCGCTATGGAAACGGTGTTGGTGTTTAGTTTTCTGGCAAAATTAATAGTATCCCATGCTGTTTTCTTCGTTTCATATGGGAGACCTAAAATAAAATAGCTACTTGTACTCAGGCCCACGGTTTTTGCGATTTTAACTGCTTCCTGGGCTTTCTCTAATGTGATGCCTTTCATGCTTATTTCTAATATCTTTGCGTTTCCACTTTCAACCCCAAAACCAACATGAAAACAGCCGGCTTTCTTCAATTTCTCTAAAAGTTCGTAATCGACTGTGTCTACTCGTGAATGCAGGTCCCACCTTATACGATCCCTCATGTTTTCCTGAATGAAAAGATCGGCTATTTTCATAGCTCTCTTCTTGTTCACCCCGAAAGTCTCATCCCAGAAAACTACCTCTTTCGTTTTATATATAGTGACAAGCTCTTCTACCTCTGATGCTACATTTTCAGGAGACCTTTCTCTGATCCTGCTTCCATAGGGCCTTGTGCAAAATATGCACCTAAAAGGGCATCCGCGAGTGGTAATAACAGGGTATACCTTTGCCTCCGTAAATAGATCCCAGGCTGGAAAAGGCAGTTTATCCAATTCTGAGTTCCATGGCCGCGACTCATTGATACAGATGTCACGCTTGTTTCGAAAACCTAATCCTCTTACTTCATTAAGGGGACTGTTATTCTCTAGCGATTTAACAAGTTCATAAAGGGTAATTTCTCCCTCCCCAAAAATTGCATAATCAAAGACAGGGAAATCCTTCAGAGTCTCTGATGGCAACACAGTAGCATGGATGCCACCGATAACAATATGACAGTGAGGATGTCTATTCTTGAGCTCTTGGGCAATATTGGCAACATGCACAATTTCTTGAGTAAAAGCTGTTAAGCCTATGATGTCCGGCTTAATATCATCTATTGCCCCGATAACATCTAAGGAATTTAGCCTGTCTAATTTTGCATCCAACACATCCACCTGACATTTCTTACTGCGGAGATAGCCCGCTATATAACCTAGTCCAATATGTGGATAAGGTGGAGCATCACCTGGCTCAATAATTTCTTCTGGAGGTGGATTCAATAACAGTGTTTTCACAACAATTTCTTTATCATGAGCGGTAAATTTAAGACTTTGATTCTTAAGTCAGCTATGACTCGCTGACAGTTGCCGATGAATCCACTTGGAACAGCAAAGTACTTGTGAATTCTTTTCACTTCTTCTTTGTTTATATCTGCCCGCATATTGGATAATGTTTCAGCGTGAATCCTCTGGGAAGCAAGTACATGTTTCACATGATCTATTCTATAATGTCTCCCCACCCTGCCAAAAAACTCAAAATCCCCTGCCATCTTGAATTCAGTATTGAAATAACCAATTTCATCATGGATGCCTCGACGCCAGAAGCTTGACTGTTGCGGTATACTGCTCCAGTTAAGCAATATAAATCGATGGTATTTGAATGCGGGATAGCGATAAGTATACATGAAATTACCTTCTGCATCCATGTAATCTGTATCACCGTAAACGAGAAAGGCTTTCGGATGTTTGTGAAAGTATTCAACTACGGTTTGAATGGTACCAGGAAGATAGAGGTCGTCCGAGTTAAGATAAGCTAAAATATCACCTGAAGCAACTTCTAAGCCTTTGTTAATCGCCTCGTACATGCTGTTGTCTTCCTCGCTAATCCAGTAGCTCAGATACTTCTCATATTTTCGTATTATCTCCAAACTTCCATCTGTGCTTCCACCGTCGATAATAATGTATTCCAAGTTAAGATAATTTTGGTTTAAAACTGAAAGAATCGTTCTTTCCAAAAATCTCGCCTGATTATAGGAAGGAGTAATGATAGAAATTTTCGGCCAAGACTTGTTCTTCTTACAGATTATCTGTTCATCAAAACTTGGATTTGACACGAAGTCTTTTATTTCTGCGGAAGTAACTCTATTCATTACTCGTCTCATTCTTTCTGGAGTATCACCCGTCGTGTGTCATCCTACCGCCCTCCTAATGGATACGGTTCATTTTCAATTCTTGGCTGTTCTTCTGTAACCATACGTGTAGTCGAATATTGCGGATTTCGGCAGAAGAAGTCAGTAATACTCATATTTCCGGCTCCAGAATTCAACCGTTCTGGCACCCATATCCAACTTAGTTCACAAATCCGGTCTGGAAAATACGGAGTCGCAATAGAGGATGCGTCCATTCTCCGGATTCCTTTCTGGACTCTCATTTCCCGTATACACAAAGCCTCTCTGCCTCAGCATCTCATAGATGTTATCAAAGAGGGGCTGGCCCTTGTAGAGAGGTTCAAAACACGTTTCGACAATCAGAACGGACGCTCTGGATAACAGTTGCTCGCCGCCCATGATGACCTTGTCTTCCGTTCCCTGTACGTCGATCTTGACTAAAACATTCTCGACGATATCCAGCTCGTTTACAATATCGTCCAATCGCCTGATCTTGATCCTTTGAGCCGTCGCATGGCTTGTAAATGGAAACGCTCGCTTAAGAAGCTCCTCCATAGACAAGAGCGAAGAACCTGGGGTATAGTCATTGCGATACATCTGAGCTTGGCCGCTTGTGTCACCTAAGGCAAAGTTAAAGGCATGGAACTTTGGGACGCGCCCCATCCTTTTCAACAACGCGTTATAGCAATCCTCAAGTGGCTCGAAAGAATAGAGCCTCGCATCGGGTAAGAGCCGGTGGAACTGCGAGGCAAACTGCCCTGTGTTGGCGCCTATATCCAATACGGTTCGGATGTTTATTCCCTTCAACCATTCGTACGCCTCGAATCGTGGGATTCGCGTGACATTCAATCCACAGAGTCGAAAAAGGCTTTTTGCGCAAGTCTTGACTACCCTAGACAAGATATACTCCTTTATAAAACGTTTTGGTTCTGCTCTTCACAGCTGCGACATACGTTGTCTGAAGTCAACCATTCACACAGTTTGCAACCAGCAAACAGCACGTCAGGTAACCGCTTCCAGGTTAAGACTCACCGGGAACGCTCTCCCGTTCAGCACAATATCGGAATTAGCCCAATCTCGGAAGTCGTGATTTTCCACACGGTCTGGATCCCATTGCCTGACTTCCTTGAACCCCGCCTCTCTCAATTTGTCGGCAAGATACCTGTGGTTGAAAACGGAGTAGTGCACATCATGTTTGTCTCTCTGCCCTCCCATCAGCGGGTCAAGTATGCTACTGATGTTGCAAGAGCATGATTCATAAATGTGCAGAATCTTGCCAAAATCAGGAACCGACAACCTTAGAATACCACCGGGCTTAACTATCCTCCTCCACTCCCATAGCGTCTTTGCCAAGGCGGTAGGCTGTATATGCTCCAGCACATGGCAGGCGTATACAAGATCGGCGTAATCATCCTGGAAAATCGATAAGTCTGTTACGTTACAAACGTAGTGCACATGTGGCGCAGCACGAGCATCAACGTTTATGAATTCCGGGCTTGTAATATCGCCACAGCCCAAATGAATAAATATCTTTCCCTCCGGATTTTGGGGTAATTGGGGTTTAACCAACAATCGCTTGACAAAAAAAACTTTGCTCTTAATCCTTCGGGCAAGAACGAAAGATGCCCATCTGATTTCGAAAAGGACCTGTTTAATCACATGCATTGGCACCTCAAGACGTAAATCAATCGACTCCACGGAGACGCCGATATACCTTGGCAAGGCCTCTCTTTACGATTCCATAGTTTCCAGGATACTGTCGTAACCATCTCGGCACCTGCTGTAACCTCGTTTCCTTGTACGGAATCGAGTGCCAACCTAATCGGCCGCAACCTCTTACAAAGACGGTTCCATCGTACCCGTTGAATATGTATGTCACCAAAGGCTGCTCTGACCTTATGGCGTCCACCGAGTTGTCTTCGATCCGAAATAGGGCAAAATACTTCGAATCTACAAAGATGCCGCTTAGTGTGGTCGCAGCAACCAGCTCATAACCTTTTTCTTTTGCGAGTTTACAGATTGACAAAATACTGCTTCCTTGGGTTATGCACATATCCCGGGCCTGTACAAACTCAACGGGGTTGGGAATCGTCGGGTTGTATTCAATAACGACAACCTTGGGACTGTAATGCTTGACGGCGGCCCACACGTGGTAGTCGTTTCCATCGATATCTATGGAAAGCAAATCGAAGTCGACAGGAATCTCTGTCGCTTGAAGGAGGGAATCCAAACCATTATCTTCTTCAAAACCAACGAACGCATTGACCGGTTTAACGCGACCATTGCCCCGGAAATTCTTATGCAATTGGCGAAATCGCTTGCGATCTCCTTCGATCAGCACGGCCGAGTACTCTCTATTGGCGATGAGGTTATATGTGTTACTCAGGTGGATGCCATCCCACGCCCCAAATTCCACGCACCAGTGGTCATTGTCGCTTACGACTTCCAAGACTTTTTCAATGATCCCGTCTTCGCCTGCTTGAGAATGGATGTCTTTGGCGAATTCATTTAGCCATTGGTTGGCTCTAATCACATTATCTTTACCCATAAACAGCTCCGGTAATGGCATAGTATACAACACATTCTGAACGCGGAGTACCACATGGCAAACCCCTTGCCAATATCGACACCGCCGGAAAACATCCGACTCAGCCTAAGCTCTTGAACTCATGCCGGATGCGCTTGAGACTGTTGCATCCGGGAACGGCTCAGGCCAGTTTCCACTTGTACCAACTTTGAGCTTCCGCATAGCACGTCGATTCTGCCACACTACATAGAAGCTCATTATCCCCATGGCTAACGCGACTGCGGAAGCGACTGCGCGTGTCGACACCGTTCCCAAAAATAATATAACAATACCCACAGCCCCCACATTGACAATGCCTTGAATTACCTGGGATAGAAAACAATGGCGCACCCTGCCCAATCCCATGAGAGTATAGTATGCAGGAACGCATAATAGGCTTAAGAAAGTACCTATCAACATAATCCGAAATGCATGCGGCAGAGTTTCAATGAATTTTTCTCCAAGCCAGACCCTAAGTAATAACGGTGAAAATATGGCTAAGGTCCCATACATTGGGATACTGAAAAGAAAGATAAGCTTCATCGCACGACGATATATCATCTTAATTCGTTCTTTGGGGTATGCGGTGCCTTCACTATATAAACGGCTGACTTCCGGCATCAATGCCCTTAGGCCCGCTTCAATCAGTCCTCTGACCTGCATACTTGCTTTGAACGCGATTTCATAGACTGGAATGGTAGAAACCCCTGCGTATCGAGAGAGCATCAGCCTATTGAAAGGGTCAAACAGCATGCTTATAAGCGAGCCTCCAAATACTCCACCGCCAAAGCGTAGGAGACGCTTACAACACTGTGCGTTAAAGTTGCCTATTCGAAGAAAACGTATACGGGCTACGCGCCAGATAAAAATAACGCTTGCCAAGTGAATAACCACATACGAAAGGGTATTGCCTATCAGCACACTTTCCACTCCGTAACCACGATATAACAGAGAACCAGCCGTAGCCACGGCTACAATCCGCCCAGCAGATTGGGTGTAATTCGCCAAATCCATACGGCCAAGGCCGGATAGCGTGGCATTCAGTGCCTGGACTACGAAGACGTAAATACTCAAAATACCGATATAGGGTAATAACCACGAAACCGTTCTCGCATTCTCATCGCTCAAGTTAAATGCGGCAATAATCTGGTTTTTCAAAGCCAATATCACTACAAGGGCGACGGCGCCACTGAGACACAGTAATGTCAGAGCCGTTGCAACATAACGCTGGATACCTTCAATATCACCACGGCCATTCTCTTCGGCGACCAGCTTCATAACCGCCTGGCCTATGCCGAGATTGCCCAATTGGGCAAAAGTTAAAACGGTTGCAAGAATAAGCCACGCACCGTACGTTTCATAGCCGAGAAAATGCAGATACACGGGGTAAGCTATGGCAAGGACGACGACGTTAACCACTGTTGTCGCAACGCCGGAAACCATATTGATGCGAAGCTGGTTAGACAGCAATTTTCTAAGCATGGAATTCCCGTTATTCGGAGTTTGGCCAGTGAAAAAAACGCAGAACGTGCAGAACACTTTCCCTGCGCCTTTGGTGTTCGCTCAACCTTACAGCACAACCATCGCGGTGTTGGACGGCTCGCCGCCTGATTTGTTGCAAATCATAAATTTTCTTAGACTCCGTCCCCTTCGGCTGCGCTCAGAGCAGCCCTGTGGGTTGCAGTCTAATATTTTTACAGGAAGTACACGAAGCAAAAAAGGCTGCGACCCTCAAATACACCATCTCCTTAACGGGCCAACAAGAATAATCAGCCGGCTCGTTTATTTATCAACAAAAAGCTGTCAAGAGGCCGGAGCTTGCCTTTGCTGGACGACCTCAAATAAGAGGACTGCAAACGTTGTTATCATTAGCAACGCCGCAAACACAACCACGCTTTTCTTAACAGTACCTTTCGGAGCAGGATACACCCTCGGTTTTTCTATTACAGGGGTATTTGTCGACATCACATTCTCTAGTCTCTTGATGTACGCACTCAAATAATCCGCCAATTCCTTGTCTTCGTAATTGTTTACTATATCAGTCAGGGATGAGTGGAATCCCTGAATGGCATAATGCGAGGATGTCTTATCCATTACCTCGGCCAATAGCCTTTCATTCAGATTGACCAAACTTTCATAGTAATTGTACTTTTCCTGATCGGCGATGATGCTCTCTTCAATGTAAATTATGTTCGCATCAGCAGCTTGTACCTGGTATGCCAAAGGTAGATATTCGCTGTTTTGGCGCACGTTATCGAAATGCAGGATGACATTGGCCAGGACTCCATTTGAGTCTGCAGGTCCCACATTTTTCAATTTTGCCGAAATCGCTCTTTTTCTTTTCAACTCAAGCATGCGACTAAATCTGCTTTTCTCGATATCAGCCATCGCAGCCTTGAACTTGGCAATGGTATTGCTCAATTCCTCCTTCACAGAGTATATTGGCATGACCTTTTCAAAGTTCTCTCTCGCGATCGAACATATTCTCTGCATGTCTTTTCGGGGCCGACCCACTATGCTCATGGTCAATAACTCGCCTGGACTTTCCAAATGAATGTCTGCCTTGGATATTTCCTGTGCATGTTCATCGGACCCACTCTCTCTTAATCTGGCAGTGAGCTTGTCGAGATTCTCCGCGCTGTTGAACCTATCGATCAGTATTCTGTGGCCCTTCTCATCCAACCCATCTTTTTCCGCTTCGGCGGCGAGTTGGCCCGGACTTTCTGCACTGTCGAGCCCATCCGGCAACACTGCGTAGCTCTCTTGATCAACATCATAGTTGTAGGTCGCCTTGTAATCGCTGGGTGATAAGAAGAAAAATAGGCCGGAGAGCAGTGCCGGCAGAACTGAGCCGAGTGCTATGAAGTATTTTCGTCTCCAGAGGACCCTGAAATAATCAATAAGATCTATCTCGTCCTCGCAGGTATCAGTCTTATTCCTGATATTCTTTGGAACTGGCTGGTCATTCGGAATGTCGTTTTGTGAACTTACCATCCTCTTGGAAGCATTCCCGGATCAAAAGAATATATAGATTTCAGATGCCGCAAATTATGCACATCTCATCTGTCAGTTTGCCAACTGACAGCCCAATTCGTCCAAATTGCTTGCGGTCAGTACCGCATTCTCGGGCATTTCAGTTCGAATTATAACCCGCTTACAATCGGCGGTCAAGGCTTTTTCAGTGCTACCAGACCGTATCTTGCAGTGATTTGGGCAAATGTCCCGGAAGGAGAAGATGCACATCAATATGCTATCAAAACTTTGGCCTTGGTCTCGCTACAACAAAGAAGTGGTCCAATTCAGGTAAGATAGGACATCTACATATTGCCTTGACGGCGTATTCAGCATGTGCAAGACTATGTCAAAGGCTCTGGCCCGGCACGTGTGATGTCTGCAATTGGCAGTCAGACGGAATGATGCTTCGCAAGGCATTGATGCCGAGAGCCCCCAAGGTATCTGCTTCACAAGATTTCCGGGCGGGCGTATGATGATTGGCCGAATGAGAGAAATGAACATGGTGTGGAGAATAGTCGTGTCGATGAGCCTTGTCCTTGTTGGGCTTGTCCCCGCAGTGCGAGCAGATGACGTCGCATCGCTCATAAAGCAGCTTGGCGCCTGGAGCAACGATAAGGCCAAGAAGGCCTCGGACGAGTTGACTGCTATAGGCAAACCGGTCGTCTCGGAAGTGGCCAAAGCCTTGAGCAGCGAGAGCCGGCGACGAGGAAGATTTGCCGCAAGGACGCTGCGACAGATCGGCCCCGATGCCGCCGACGCCATACCGGCTCTTTTCGAATCGCTCAAGGATACAGATGCGTTGACTCGTGAATACGCCGTCGAAGCACTTGCCACAATGGTCGGACAGGCCGAGAGGGTGATCCCCATATTGCAGCAAGTAACCAACGACCCAGACGAGGACGTCAGAGAAAAAGCCAGGCTCGCAATCGTCCGGCTCACCGAATCGCTCAAGTCTCGAGACCAAAGAGGGCCCGCCCCGCAACCTCCGGCTGAAACTCCGAGTGCCGGTTCAGCCTCGCAACCAAACAGCGCAGATGCCGGTAACAGCTCGGCCTCGGCAGTCCTTGCCGCGCGCTCCCCGGAGAAAGAAAGTCTCTCCGGCAAGCTGACTCCGATCATTTTCATACGATGTGCCTTGATTGCGTTCATCGTGGTCGGCTTCTTTTCGCTATTGTACTTTTACAGAGAACACCCGTAGAGAAATAGTTATGACGTCCCCAGGTTTACCAACAAGAAGGGTGTGAGGCATGTTCGAATTCAAGAGGTTGAAAACAGCGCAGTTCCTGCTATGTGGAGTGATTCTGGTTGTTGTTGGATCTTCTGTGGACGCGGCAGAGTATCGCATCGATTCGCAGGCAGACTTCGATATTTACAAAGAGGCTGAATTCAGGTCGGCTGACACCATTCTCTTCAAACGGGGAGCCGTTTTCAATGGCACGTTTTCTCCTGGTGGAAGTGGAACGGACAAGGCCTCCATCTGCCTCAAGACCTATGGCGAGGGCCATAAACCGATCATCAATGCGTTGGGGAAGAATACGGCCGGCATTTTCTTGAAGAATGTGCAGTTCTGGGAGATTGATGGGATTGAGATTACCAACACAGACGGGACCGACGAGGATCAAGGGACATTGTTTGGCATCTATGTGTTGGCGCGGGACACAGGTAAGACTCACCACCATATCCATATTACCAACTGTCACATCCATGATGTCAATGGGAAAGTCGCCGGCAAAGGCCGGGGTGGTATTCATGTTCATGTGGAAGGAGAGAAGCCGGCGAAATTTCATGATGTCCGTATTGTCGGCAACAGGATAGAGCGAGTCGGGGGTGTAGGAATTGGCAACAACTCCCCTCATGCGAAGGTACTTCTTGGCACCGAGGCAGAGGATCAACGTACAGACTGTTTCTGGACCAAGGTCTATGTAGCCGGCAATTTCATAGACCATACGGGCCGGAACAACATCATAGCGCGTGTTAGTAAGGACGCCGTATACGAGTACAATACTCTGGCAAACAGCAGCCGCTACAGCACGGGCCACAGCATATTCTGCTTTAACACCCGTGGCATCAAAATCCAATATAACGAAGTATACGGGAATGTCGGAGAAGGTGGAAGGGATCGGGGCGCCTTCGATGCGGACTATAACTGCACCCACACTTATATTCAGTATAACTATAGTCACGACAATCTCTGGTTTTGCGGCATTATGAAACGGCCGACCCATTACGTGTTCATACGCTACAATATCAGCCAAAACGATCGGGAAGGCATTTATTTCTATGGCTTTGAACGTGAGCGATCGGCAGACCATGTTTACATCTACAATAATACCCACTATGTGAGTAAGCACCTTGATGTTGACGTATTTTGTGAGAATCGTACTCCTTTGAATTCTGTGTTTGAAAACAACATATTCTACTTTGAGGGTAAGGGACGCTGGGGGAAGAACAGCAGAGGAATCAACACGAGGTTTAACAACAACCTGTACTTCAATATCCCGCCGCATGAATCTGATCGCAATCCCGTTGTGGCCGATCCCCTTTTTGAAGCGCCGGGGAGGGGAGGAAGTCGTATTCCCATGAGAAACCGAGAATCTCTGCGCGGATATCGGCTGGCATCAGACTCTCCTTGTATTGACAGCGGGAGTATTATTCAAGACAATGGGGGCCTGGACTTCTGGGGCAGTAGAATCACCGATGGCAAGCCCGATATTGGGGCACATGAATGGAGCGAGACAGAGCACCATAAAGAACGGGCCCCTGGTCGGCACAAACAAATAGAGCAATATACGAAATGATATTAGGATTGTTTTTAGGCGAGACAAAACCATGACCGGCAAGAACAGCAACATTCGAAAGCATGTACGATGGTACTTTGGACGAGTTTCTCTACTTCTCGGTTTTCTGTGTTCTCTACTATTCTCTCCGGTTATTCTTGGCGCTGATCGAATCAAGTCGTTTCCAGGCGCCGAGGGTTGGGCTGCATATACCCCCGGCGGCAGGGGAGGAAACATCCTCCGCGTCACGAACCTCAGGGCGCGCGGCCCCGGTTCTTTTGCGGCAGCGGTTCAGATGAAGGGCCCCCGGATTATCGTCTTCGAAGTAGGCGGTGTGATCGATCTTGAGAAGAATTCGATAACCATCACGGAACCGTTCCTGACGATTGCCGGCCAAACAGCGCCCAGCCCCGGTATTACGTTCATCCGAGGCGGGATTCGCATCCAAGCTCACGATGTGATCGTCCGGCATATCTGTGTGCGGCCCGGAGAATCCGGCGCCGGCAAGAAAAGCGGATGGGAAGTGGACGGCATCGCGACCGGCTCTCACGACATTATTGTGGATCATTGTTCCTGTACCTGGGCCACCGATGAGAATCTCTCTGCTTCCGGTCCTCGTTTCGACGGCCAGACCGTTGAGCAATGGCGAAGGAATACTTCTCACCGGATCACATTTAGCAATTGCATCATCGCTGAGGGGTTGAGTCACTCGACGCACGCCAAGGGGGAACACTCCAAGGGCAGCCTGATTCACGACAATGCCACAGAGATTGCCATCGTCGGCAATCTTTACGCCCATAATATGCAGCGGAATCCATATTTCAAGGGGGGTGTGAGGGGCGTCGTCGTGAACAACTACATCTTCAATCCGGGCAGAAAGGCCATTCATTACGGCCTTCCCGCGGGTGAATGGAAAGGGAATGAGCATGTGACCGGTCAAATGGCGATCGTGGGAAATGTACTGGAGCACGGCCGGAATACGCCCCCCGATATGCCTTTATTCGTGCTCAGCGGTTCGGGCCCGGTCGACGTGTTCGCGCGGGATAACATCGCGTTGGATCGATCCGGCCAGGAGGTCAGGATCATCGGCACGACCAACAAGAAGTGCCGGCGCGTGGATGTGCCGCCATTATGGCCGGACGCAATTGAGGTGATGGCCGCTGCCGATGTGAAGAACTATGCCCTGAAGAACGCTGGAGCCCGGCCATGGGATCGAAACGCAATCGATAAGCGTATCATCCGAGAAGTCCGTGAGGGTACCGGAAGAATCATCAATGGCGAGCGGGAGGTAGGCGGCTATCCCAGGATGAAAGAAACGCGGTCTTGGTTCGATCCGGAGCAGTGGGACCTCGTAACGATGGAAAGGAAATGAAGCAAAAGGGCAAAAGGAAAAGGACAGAGCGCAGGCGAACAGGGAACCAGGATGACAGGTGACCGGTGACCAGGAGAGCAGGGAATCAGGAGGCAAACTGCATTGGAATATCGAACACCGAACATCCAATGTCGAAGTGTAACTCAGTACCTTGGTGGCTTTGTGGTTATGAATAAGTTGCACAAAACGAAGTGAATTCAGGTATTGCGCCGGCGAGAGTGAAACGAATGGATTTTTCAATTTGCCGGTTCCCATGACGGTGGAAACGGGGTATAAGAGCACTTATGAAACTAACTACTTATTCAAAGGACGGGTCGGTTTCCTGCGGGATACTGACGGACGCCGGGCTGATCGACATCGTATCGGCCTGGGATGGCGAAAATCCGCCGCGGAGTGTTAAGGAGATTCTCGAAAGAGGCCCGGTGTACCACGCGCAGCTCGCCGAGCTGGAAAAATCAGGAGCCGATCTCCTGCCGCTCGATTCGGTCAGGTTGCTGGCGCCTATTCCGCGGCCCGGCAAGATTCTTGCGCTTGCGGGCAACTACACCGAGCATATCAAGGAGGGCGGGGGCAAACTGGGCCTTTCCGAATCGCCTCGTTCGACGACGGTGCCGAGGCCGTTTATCATGCCGGCCACGGCGGTGGCAAACCCCGGCGACGAGATCCCCTGGCCCGCTTACAGCGAAACGATCGATTACGAACTCGAGCTGGCGGTGGTAATCGGGCGCAAAGTCAAAGCCGTCCCGATTGACCAGGCTTTGGATGTGATCGCAGGCTATACGATGGTTAACGACATCTCGGCCCGCACGGTGACTTTCAAAAAGAGCCGGGCCGAGCGGCCCTGGGACGAATTCTACGACTGGCTCGGCGGCAAGTGGGCCGACGGGTTCTGTCCCATCGGACCGTACCTGCTGACCGCCGACGAAATCGAGGACGTGCAGAATCTCGGCATGGAGTTGAAGGTCAACGGCGAGGTGCGCCAGAACGCCAGCACGTCGCAGATGATCCACACGGTGGCGCAGATCGTTTCGTTCCTGAGCAACTTGATGACACTCGAACCAGGTGACATCATCGCCACCGGAACGCCGTCGGGCGTAGGTTTCCCAACGGGTAACTTCCTGAAAGCCGGCGACAAGATCGAAGCGAGTATCGAGAAGCTGGGCACGTTGGCAAACAGCCTCGGCCCGAAACCGGACAGTTTCTACGAGCCGCTTGCTTAAGCTTGTTAGTGCGAGCGGACACCTATACTTCGATATCCGCTCGCACTGTTATGTCCCTTGAGGCGGTGACAGAAGCCCGCTGCGATTCGGAGCTATCACTGTCTCGTGGTGGTTGTCTTCTTGATCTTCTGGCGCTTGTACTCAAGTGTGAAGCCCGGCTGGTCGGAAAGCTCGCCGTACTCGTCAAAGCTGTGGATTTCGGCCTTCATCGTCTGGGCATCGGTCTTCGAGTAGACGAACGCCATTCTACTGACTTCGCCGTACTCTCCGGGGTGCTCGTTTCTCCAAACGGCTTTGCCGTACTCGGCCAGCCATGTGCCCTTGCCGTTGCGGCCGTTCTGGTCTACCCCTATCTGGACCACCTGCTCATCGTCCGCTTTGTAGAAGATGATGCCGTGGTATTCGATGTTGAGACCTTTGAAGTGCATGCTGATGACATGGTCCTTCAGTGCCCACTTGTATTCGATTTCGTACTTGTCGCCGTCGGGGGTTTCACCGGCCCATTTGCCGATCAGCCAGGTGCACCCTGTTTGCTGCATGAGGTCACCCAGGGTATCCTGTGCCGCCGCCAGGGGAGTCCAGATGGACAGGCCGATTGCCGCTGCCAGGAAGATTCTCGTCACGCTCCTCTTGAATTTTGCGGTTGTTAGTTGGTTCATTGCCGTTTGCTCCTCTCTTAAGATTAAGGATTAACAAGTTGTGGCCCCACTTGTTCGCCACTGAGTTCACATAGGATATCATATTCGACATGAAATTGCCACACTATGCCGAGTTTTTTTGGCCGCGACAGGCGAATCGACATTTTTTGCGGAGGCGTCAGACCTTGTGATGACCTGTCCTCTCACTGCTCATGCACTTTCTGCCGTTTTTTGCCTTGCAAATCCCGCCTCTCCACTGTAAATGTGACGGGAACTTCTACAGTTATAAGAAACCGATGGGCGGCAACGTATGGCTGTTCCTCGGCATGTAACGACTGCCATGTCGAACGCAGTATGCAGGGTGGGCTTGCCCCATCGAGAGCATGACTATTTTG